>OHKU01001358.1_pt1 | contig 11081 bp, 8 predicted proteins | sample 1568911 | NCBI WGS metagenome assembly OHKU01 (sample SAMEA3879574, study PRJEB24766) | human gut metagenome | biome: human-associated habitat; feature: feces | place: USA | collected 1985/1987
CATTGATTATTATTTCAATCATTTCCATGTTCTATCAGGCATTTCGAGATAATGCCATTGTAAATATGGCAATGGCAGGAATGCTCTGCGGAGTGGCGGCAGTAATCTGTGATGTTGTGATCAATATGGCAAAAACCATTTTCCAGAAAAAACGACTATTGCCTGTTATTGTTATGCTTGGTTCTTTTGTAGCCGTTCGCTTTTTCTCTGTGAATATCATAGTCATTATTCTTGTCTGTGGCGTGATCGGAGCAGCGGATACATGGCATCAAGGAAAAATGCGGAAAGTAGGTGATAAACGGTGATATACCTTGAATTGTTCTGGAGCTTTTTTCAAATTGGATTATTCAGTATTGGCGGCGGATATGCTGCCATGCCATTGATTCAGAATCAAGTGGTGGATATTCATCCTTGGCTTACAATGACACAATTTGCGGATATTATGACTATCGCTGAAATGACACCCGGCCCCATTGCGATTAACTCAGCAACATTTGTTGGTATCCAAGTCGCAGGTCTTCCCGGTGCTGTCATCGCAACGGTTGGCTGTGTGTTTCCATCCTGTGTTATCGTAATGACCCTTGCCTATATCTATTATCGTTTCCGTGGATTGAATATGGTGCAGGGCATTCTTGCCGGACTTCGCCCTGCGGTAATTGCAATGATCGCATCAGCGGGTATCTCACTGTTGATTATGGCACTCTACGGACAGAGAACGCTTCCGAATGATTTGGCATCTTTGGACTTGATTGCTGCGATTATTTTTGTTATTGGCATTTTTGTTTTAAGAAAGTGGAAACCGAATCCGCTTTGGGTTATGGCAGGTTCGGGATTTGCAGGAATCATCCTGTATGCACTTGTATAAGAGAGGAGGCGCAGTTATGAAATACACGATAAAGGCAGGAGTCCTTTATAAAAATGAATCTCAGCTTGCCTTGGCAAGAATAAAAAGTGTGTTGCTCGGTCCGCAAAGAAAGATTCTCAGCATCGCAGGTGAGCTGCTTTTGACGGCAGACGTTCGTTATCTCGATGAATCAAAAGCAAGTTCCGGTGATGTAAGAAATCGGGAATATTTACTGACCGACAACGAAAATCAGTTAGTCGGTTCTGCTCGCCCCGGATATGCAGATGGTGATGATCCCGATGTGGTGGGATGGCCAATTTGCAGAATGCCAGGAGTTGACCATGCCAATATTGTTGTGAACGGCGAGGAATATCTTTTGACCATGCACAATAGCCAGAATTATTCTCTGTTAAACACCTGCAATTCAGAGGTTCTTCGTATTATGCACAAGGGCATTGCAGGAGGATGGATTGTGGAAGATATTTGCGGTTTCGTCCCAGAAATTATTTGCGGTATATTTATCTTTTGCAGATATATAGAACAAGAAAATGAATTTCTGATTGTGTAGAAAAGGTGTTGATATGAGTAAGTATTTGATTGAAAATTTATTTGGCATAGAGGGATGGAGCATTGCCTGGTATGGTGTAATTATTGCCGTCGGTATGGTTTTAGGTGTAATACTTGCAATTTACCGAGCCAGAAAACAAGGTCTCAAGGACGATCTGATATTTGACTTTATTCTTCTTGCATTACCCATTGCCATTGTCTGCGCCAGAGGATATTATGTCGTATTTGAGTGGAACAGTTATTCCGGCGATATTCTTTCCATCTTCAAAATATGGAAAGGCGGGCTTGCCATCTATGGTGGAGTGATTGGCGGTCTGGTTACGGCAATTTTATTTTGCCGCCATCACAAATTTCCTTTGTTCCGTTTTCTGGATTTAGTCGTTCCAAGTCTTGTGCTTGGACAAGCAATCGGACGTTGGGGTAATTTTGTAAATCAAGAAGCGTTCGGCAATTTGGTTACAGATTCATCGTTGCAGTTTTTTCCTTATGCCGTATATATTGATGTTCTTGGAGAATGGCATCAAGCAACATTCTTCTATGAAAGTATGTGGAATTTGTGTCTGCTGATTACCATGCTAATTGTCAGTAGAAAAAATCCAAAGGCTGGAACCCTGACCTGTATGTATTTTGTGATTTACGGTCTTGGAAGATTTTTGATTGAAGGCCTGCGTACGGACAGCCTTTATATTATTCCCGGAATCAGAGTATCGCAAGTGCTTTCGTTATTCTTGATTTGCGGTGGTATTTTGCTTTATATATTTTTTGTGCGCCGTAACAAAACAAAAAATGTGTATTCTGGAAGATACATCCGCTGATAAAACCGCTGTAATTTTTCATCCTCGTGTAGTGTGGAAATTGCAGCGGTTTTTCTTTTTTATGATTCAAATGCTACCATCGTTTCTTTTGGCAGCTTCTCATTCTCACAGTTCAAAAGATATGTGTTGGTCTTTAAGCTGTCCCGATTTGGCAGAAATGCAGCGGACGTTCTGAACTCTTTGCAACTCATGCAGGATTTCGGTGTCAATCTGATCTGCGTGGAGGATGGCATTGACAGCTCCAAGGATGCAGGAAAGCTGATGATCTCTGTGCTGTCTGCGGTGGCAGAGATTGAGCGAGAAAATATCCGCACACAGACAATGGCAGGACGTGAGCAAAAGGCTCGTGAGGGCAAATGGAACGGCGGTTTCGCTCCATATGGATACAAACTGGAAAATGGAAACCTTGTCATTGCAGAGGATGAAGTGGAAGTAATTCGTGTCATTTATGACCGCTACATTCACACTAATGAGGGTGTTGCAGGAGTTGCAAAATATCTGAACCGCAATGGTTATACTAAGAAACTAAGACAGAATAATACCATTCCGGGATTTTCAAGAGATTTTGTGAAAAATGTATTGTACAATCCTGTTTATATGGGAAAGATTGCTTACGGCAGACGAAGAACAGAAAAGAAACAGGGTACAAGAAACGAGATGCACGTGGTTGAGCAGTCGGAGTTCCCGGTTTATGAAGGACAACACGAAGCTATCATTTCCGAAGAGGATTGGTATCTGGCACAGGAAAAGCGCAAGATCAATTCCTTTAAGCGGGAAAAGGTCAACAATCCAGACCACGCACACATCCTGTCCGGTATCTTGAAATGCCCATGCTGCGGAAAGAGTATGTACGGCAATATCGCCAAGGCGCACAGCAAGGACAAGAAAACACGGTATTATTACTACTGCAAAAATACGGTAACACCTACCGGGCATGAGTGCAGTTTCCGTCTGAATATCGAGCAGACGGAAATCAACAAATTTGTGGCGAAGGTTATCTCCGCTATGGTCAACAATCCACGGTTTGTAGAAGCGATTCAGGCGAAAATCGGAACAGCAGTTGATACAGAAGATATGGAACGGCAGATTGCTGTCCTACAAGGGCGGCTAAAGCAAGCCTTTGGAACGAAAAGCCGCTTGGAGCGTCAGATGGATACCTTGGACATCAATGATGCCCACTATGACAGAAAGATTTTGGACTTGCAGCGCCGCTATGATGAGCAGTATGATACCATAGAGGAAATCGAAGTTCAGATTGGCGAATTGCAAAGTCAGATCCGCAGCATCCAGCAGGAGAAGATTTCCGGAGACAATATCTATCGCTTGTTGCTGGCATTTGATGAAGTCTACCATTCCGCAACGGAAGCGGAGCAGAAGGAGTTTATGAAGGCCTTTATCGAGCGAATTGAGATGTTCCCGGAGAAAAGGAAAGACGGAAGCTGGATAAAGAAGATCGTATTCAATTTTCCTGTGCCTGTTGATGGTGAGGAAGTGAAAGAACTTCCCTTGGAAACTGAAACAACTGTCGAGACGGTGGTCCTCTTGTCACGGGAAACAAATCCACTGACGGTTGAGGTCAGAATGGAAGTGGAAACCGGCGAGGTCAAGGAGCATCCGACCTATAAACGCATTCAGGAGTATGTGCAGGAAAAGTACGGCTTCAAAGTCCATACGGCATATATTGCAGAGGTCAAGCGTATGGTCGGGCTGGATATGCACAAAGCACCGAATGCTGTTGAACAGAGAAAACATGAGTATCATCCCTGCCCGCCTGAAAAGGTCGAGGCAATCAAGGATGCGCTGCGGCACTTTGGCTTAACCTCAGAGTGAGTTTACGGCTAAAAACCCAGCATCACGTCAATGGCATGGTGCTGGGCTTATTTTTTGTCGTGCTTCGGGGCTTTTTTTGAGGATAAAACCGCCTGTGTGCCGTTTGCTTTTCTTTGCCATATTGACACGCTGCCCTCTGTTCGTCGTGGCAACTGTGCGTTTTCGGGATAGAAAATGGACACTTATCTTTGTATAGAGAGAAAGCCAGAGAGGAAAAAGAGGGTGAGCGCAGGCTGTGGGAACGGTGCGTAAACCGCTTGCGGTTTTCCACGGTTTCCATAGCCGTAGCGAGGGAGAAAAGGGAGAGGTGGCTTTCTCGCTCAGGCGGCTTGCCGCTGCTCTTTGGCTCTCCCTTTTCTCCCTGAAAATCAGGGATTATTCTGCGTCATTGCTCGGCGTAACAGGACGAAAGTCCTCCTGAACGCCCTCATTGAGGTCAAAGCACATGGTTTTTGCATCGGCAACCCAGAACCCGCGCACCCTGTAACGCTTGCCGGGAATCCAGTCCTCGCCGGTGACAGCGCGAAGCGGGTCAAGCAGATTCTTGTTGGAGATCGTAACAACACCTTTCTGTTCGCCTCTCGGCTTGGAGAACTTGAATCCCTTCGGTTCGTTGCTCTTGCAGGAACGGATCGCAAATACCCTCGCTTTCGCATCCAGCAGACACAAAACGTAGGCGGGATAGCTCAAGTCCTCAAGCACTTTCTTAGTGAAAGTCACGCCGTTCTGATTCAGGAACATATCCGGGTAGGCGTTGATGTTGGAGTCGATGGTTTCAAAGTTCAAAGCGGAAAAATCGAAGTTCATAGTAAAAATCCTTTCATTTCATAGTGTTTTGCGCCTCATCCACGATTTTCATAAACTCCTGACGTTCCATAAAAGACCAGCGGGAATCCATAATCAGATAGCCCTTGAAAAGACCATCCTTTACGCGGTATGCGACGAAGTGATTGCTTAAACGGCGCAATGTAGTTCGTTTTGCTGTGCTGTGCCGCTCTGACAGTAGCTTTTGTACCTTGATCCAATCCTCTTTTTTGATAATCGCTGTGTGGTGATTTTCCTTGAAATACATATTCAAATCCGTATTTTTGACGGATTTATGGGTGCGAAAATCCTTGGTATAGGTTTTCTGCATCAAAGCATCACCGCAGTATTTCTCATTTCGGAGGATGCTGCGGACAGTACCGGCAGACCAGAGATCGTTCCCTATTGGAGATTTGATACCCTGTTCTGTCAGTGCGGCGGCGATTTCTGCCGGGGTTGCGCCCTCCAAGCAGCTTTCATAGATGTACTCAACAATTCTTGCCTCGGTCGGCTCAATGACAAGCCGCCCGAAATGATCACGATAGAAGCCAAGCGTATTCTGAACGGAGAACTTGTAGATGCCCTCCGCCATGCGCCAGCGGATACCAGCCTTAACTGCCTCGCTCTTTTGCTGGGACTCCATTTCAGCCAAGGCTGCCAGCAGCGAGATCAGCAGATTATTCCGCCCATCGCCGGTATAGGCGATTCCTTCTGTCTCAAACTCAACGGAAACGGGCGGGTTCAGCGCAGAAAGCGTTCGCAGATTGTCCAGAATATCCACGATATTTCTACCAAATCGGCTGATGCTTTTGGTGAGAATCAGGTCAATCTTCCCGTCAACTGCGTCGGCAATCATTTTCTGAAAGCCAAGACGTTTTTCAACGGTAGTTGCGCTGATGCCCTCGTCTTGATAAATCTCAACCAGCTCCCATTGCGGATTTGCCTCAATCCTCTTGGTAAAATGGTGGATCTGCATATCAAAGCTGCCGACCTGCTGTTCCTCCTGTGTGCTGACGCGGCAGTACGCCGCAACACGGAGTTTGGGCGGCTCCTCTGCAAGTTCCCGCCGTTTCTGCGGTGGGATAATAATAACGCCATTTCCACGCTGGTTATAAGAAATTTCGTCCTGCATCTGGCGGCGTTTTTGCTCTCTGCGCTCGGCTCTGCTTCCGGTCTGTCGCTTTACCTCTATCGCTTTGGGGTCAAGCGGTTTTGCCATATTCCGCCTCCTGCATCAGAATCCGTCTGCGTTTTCTGCTTTGCATCGGCACACCACCTCCTTTGACCGATTTCCAATTTCATTACTACCACGCTCCTTTTTGAAAATTATGACAATCCACATACGCGAGGTAAGCGGAACAGTCACCCAAAGAAAAAGGCAGCAGAATTGCTCCTGCTGCCTGAATCTGTATGAACTTGTAAGGAGATCAAAATGTTTCTCCGTCGTAATCACAGCGTCGAGACAGGGGCTTATTTCACACCATAGGTGATGAAAAATCAGGGGTAGATATTATCGACCTCCACGGCAGAATAAACCCCAATTACCACTCTAAAAACCGCCGCATAAATCAATGCTTGTGAAATCCGAAAAGTTATTTCCCGATTTGCATACTCATTACACGGAATCGCGCTCTACGGTACAGTGTTCCCAGTGTTCGGAACGGGAAAGGTTTTTGCGGATTGGCGCAATCCCGTTCGGTTCCGCGAAACCGCATAGGGGCTGATATGAACAGTGCGTCATTGCCGTCTGTCAGAATCGCCCAGAAACGGGATTCACAGCGCCGCGACAATCTCAACAAATTTGCTCATGCTGACTGCTCCTTTTGGCAGGTCTGCATCCTTTTCAAACACCATGAAATACCGATACTGGTTTCCTGCATGACCGCTCCACATTGCGCCGAGGTCGATTTTCTCCCGGCTGTCATCATTTTTCAGGTGTTCGCCCTTGGCTTCCGCAAAGATGACCTTGCCCTTTTCCGTCAAAATCAGAATATCAGGATAGTGATTGATATAGCCGTTGATACAGAAGCCCTGACGGGAAATATTTCTGTGCCACCAGCGCACATTCGGCAAGGCGGTCAATTCCATAATCAGCTTTTGTTCCAGCTTGTTCATATCGCCGTCCTCTGCCTGATACAGCGATTTCGCATAGATGTCCGTATGCGCAGCGGGATGAATTGCGTCTGGCAGACGATAATACGGCAAGCATACAATGCGTTCGGTGGAGAGCCAGTCGGAGAAGTTCTCCCGGCAATGCTGCTCCAACAGGGCTTGCACTTTATCCTTGATTTTCTTTGCGTAACCCAGCGGCGCTTTCTCCATTGCTGCAAGCTGGTCCTTGCTCATGTTGCCGACAATGCGCTCTATGTAGGCTTTCAGTTCGGCAGCGTCCACGCCATTCAGCTTGTTAAGCTGACGGAGCATAATTTCCTTGCACTGGCGTACCCGGCTTTCCGGGGGCAGACTGTTGAAGTATTCCTTGAAATACTGCTGCTCCGGGCTGGACATTTTGAACACACGGGGCAAGCCGTTTTCCTTGTTCTCAATATCCACCTTAACGATTCCATCATCCGCTGCGGCAAAATCAATGTCGCAGTCCTTGTTTTTCAGCGTGAAGCCCTCGGAAAGCTGCGCTTCATCCAGCAGCACATGAGAACCATCCGTAAACAGCGTATCCGGAATAGCTGCAAAGAACTGCGGGATGACAAGGCGCTCAATATCTTCCCGGAACTCCGGCTTGACAGCGAATGTAGGCATCTGTTCCCGCACCTCCCACGGCGTTTTTTGCAGATAGGGGTCATTGCCCGACTGCTGGATCGCGGCATTGTAGGCTTGTCCCGCGCTTTCCGCTTCGGATAACATACTGTCGGCTTTCGGGGTGGTTTCAGGTGATTTCTCCGCTTCTCTGCGCCGCTGGTATTCTTCATTGACTAACTTCCAGTCCACACCGGAAACGTCCTCTTCGGGCGATTCCAAAGGGGTTTCCATTTTGGAACACCCATTGTCAATCGTGATTTGCACCGGGTCAGGGGTTTTCGGCGTAGGCGGCTCGGAAACGCGATAATCCTTATCGCTGAAACCTGCGTCATTCAAGCCCTGAATGATGCCTTTTACGGTTTCGTTGAAATCATTGGAAGATGTCAGCACATAGGACATATTCAGAGATGACTGCCTGTGTTGGGTGGTGTGGGGCAGACGTAGGATACGTCCCAAAATCTGCTCCACCTGAACCTGACTCGTCTTGTTGGCAATAGACGCAAGAATATAGGCAAAGGGGCAGTCCCATCCCTCGCTCAATGCGTTGACCGTGATAATATAGCGAATCGGGCAGTCTGCGGACATGAGTTCGGTGTTTTTCAGCTCGTTCACGTCCGCTGTGCGGATGGCGATTTGCTCTGCGGGGATGTCATAGCCAATCAGCTTTTCGCGGATTTTCTCAAAGGTAGTGGCTTCTTCCTTGCCTTTCGGCTCTGCCTGAAACAGCACAATGGGGCGAATATACTTCTTGCTCACGGCATATTCGGCTGCGGCGAGTTCTTCCAGCTTGTTTCTCAGGTCGATTGCGTCCAGAATGACCTCTGCCTGACTGTCGCGGTTGTAGACGATGACGGGCAGCTTTACCATGTGTTCGGTCTTTAGCTGTACCGCGTCCACATAGGAGATAATATTGCTGTCCTTGCGCGGCGTGGCGGTCAGGTCCAGCACAAAGCACGGATTGAAATTTGCCAGCATTTCCCGGCTCAAATCCGAACGGGCGTGGTGGCTCTCGTCCACGATGACAAGAGGGTTAAGCTGATTGATGATCTGGAACAGGGCGGTTTCGTCCGCGCCCTCAATGGGGCTGTCAGGTTTTCCCAGCACTTTGGGGAACTCCGCAAGATTGCTGTTTTCCTGAAACGCCTTGCGCCCGTCCTTTCTGCTGGTGCGGAACGAATCGTAGGACAGCACCATAATAGAAAGCTGCTCTGTGACCGCCGTGGGATTGAAGTTCTGCCCGTTCAGAAGCTCCTGCTTGGTGTAGACCTCCACGCGTCCGCCAAAATCTACGTCGATTTTCTGACGGTAGGGGTGGGACGTATCTTTCAGGGCTCTCGCCGTCTGCGTCAGAATGGCTTCTGACGGGACAAGCCAGACGACCACTTTCGCCTTGGTGACGGGGAGCGCGTCAAACACCGGTCGAATGGCGTTGCAGGCGATAAAGGTCTTGCCGCCGCCTGTCGGCACCTTGAAGCACAGGTTCGGCACACCGGCTATAACGTTTCGGTATAGCCCTAGCGCCGGGGCGCTCTTTTCCCGCCAGAACTGCTCAAACGCTGTCATATAGTTCTGCGTTTCGTTCATCAGTTCCAGATAATGCGTCAAATCCGCTATGACCGCTTTCTGATACCCTTTCATTTCCATACATCGTCACCCCCTTACAGTCTGCTGATGTCCCGTGGGATTTTCTTGAATACAATACCCATCTGCGCCAGCTTGTCCTCCGCGATAGAGCAGCGGTCGGCATAAATGATCGTGCCGCTGGCCTTTTCCGTGATGGTGGCAAGGAACGTATAATCCAGCACCGTCACGCGCTGCGGCTCGTAGTAGAAGTAATAGCCTGTGCTGTTGTGCTTGCCGAGGTAATACGGATTGTCGCCGATAGGTGGGGCGTAGGGCTGCTTGGTTTCCATGAACCAGATGTATTCCCGGATTTTCTCTGGGGCAACCGCTTCATTCAGGCAATCGCCCACAAGCAGCGGTTCGCCCAAGTCATAAAAGCTGAAATTGCCGCCCGTACCCGCCACGGCATTCTTGCCCTCGCCGTAGCCATTGATAACACGCTTGACGCGTTCGGCGGTGATGCTGTCAGCATAGTCTCCCATTTCAACAAGGATGATTCTTCTGCATCCACCATCATGCTTATTCATGTTAAGAACCGCTTGCGCTGTTGTACCAGACCCAGCGAAAGAATCAAGTACAATCGAGTCTTTTCTTGTAGCAATTTGAATTATACGCTGTATCAATCGAACAGGTTTTGGATAGTCAAAAGCTGTTGGCGTACCGAAGATTTTTCCAATCTCTTTTGTAGCTTCCTGCGAATGCCCGACGCCCTTGTTATCCCACCAAGTCCAAACGTTTTTACCCTCCCGTTCAGATAAGTAGGTCTTTCGACGCGGTATGCCCTTTCCGTCAGCTCCAAACCACATTCGTCCTTCATCACGTTGCTTGATAAACTCACTCTCCACGTTTTTCCAACAACGACCTTCTGGGGGAGTATATCTCGCTCCGCCTGGTGTAATAATTTCATACATCTGGTTCGGACGAAAACCCTGCGCTGTAAAATCGCTCGATGCCCACGGACCACGGGGGTCATTATCTGGATTTTTATAATTCTCGGCATCTTCTTCGCTTAATGCAACTTTGCTTATTGCGTTAGGGAGATAAGAGATGTCTTTACAATACGCGCATACATATTCGTGGGCGGTACTTACCAATTTACGCATATCGGGAGAGGTGCGTTTTTGCCAAACAAATTGTGCCAAGAAATTATTTTCACCAAAAATTTCGTTACATATCATCCGTAGTAATACTTGCTCTCTGTCATCAATGCTGATGAAAATAACACCATCGTCCGCCAGCAGCTTTTGCAGCAGCTTCAAGCGCGGGTACATCATGCACAGCCACTTGTCATGGCGGGTCAAGTCCTCGCCCTCTTTGCCGACAACCTCACCCAGCCACTTTTTGATTTTCGGATCGTTGACGTTGTCGTTATAAACCCAGCCCTCGTTGCCAGTGTTGTAGGGCGGATCGATGTAGATGCACTTGACGCGCCCCTCGTACCGGGGCAGCAGGGCTTTCAGGGCTTCAAGGTTGTCACCCCGGATAATCATGTTGTCGCTGCCGTTGTCCTCGCTATGCTCCCCGTTTTCGTCAAAGCTATACTTGCGCTCCAACACCCGGAACGGAACTTCCTGATGATGATTGATAACCTTGCTCTTTCCAATCCATTCAAGTGTTGGCATGGCTGATTTCCTCCATAATCGTGTTATCCTCATTTCAAATGAGGGTTTTTCTACCCTGACCCTCAGCAGTAATGAGGGTCACTCCTGTCTATGCCTGTGCAGTGGTTATTGTGGTGAAAGATTATTGTGCGATAATAGGACTAAATCAGAAAGACCTTGAAAACCAAGGCATTCTGGCTTAGTCCCTTCTTTTTTTGACCGAAAACAAAGGACTTTCAC
>OHKU01001360.1_pt1 | contig 11066 bp, 9 predicted proteins | sample 1568911 | NCBI WGS metagenome assembly OHKU01 (sample SAMEA3879574, study PRJEB24766) | human gut metagenome | biome: human-associated habitat; feature: feces | place: USA | collected 1985/1987
GCCGAGTGTGCCCTCATAGGCGGCGAGGCCGGCCGTCATGGCCTCCGCTTCTTTATAAGCGGCTTCCCACGCTTCCTTCGTGGGGAACATGTGGTCCGAGACTGCGGCCATCTTGGGCTATTCCGGGGCAGGCCAGGCCGTGGCCCTGCCCGCCCTGGTCAAAACCCTGGAGATGAGCCGGCCCTATCAGTGCATGGCCGCCATCTTCCTGCTCATGCTCCTGTACGCCCTGCTGCTCTCCTTTGTCATGCTGACCTGCAACCTCCATAAGGGCCAGCTGGGCGGCGTGGCCGGGGCAGTGGGGTTTTCCCTGTATGGGTTCTTGCTCAACCCCCAAACCATCAAGGCCATCTTCCAGCTGCCGGATGAGCTGATGTATAAGGCCAATGTGGCCGTGGGCTGGCTGTCCCCCTTGAACCACGCCACCTACCATATGCACAACTTCGGCTATGATCTGCTGCCAAGGCTATGGCAAACCTACGGTATCTTCCTGCTGCTCATCGGCCTCAACTTCTTCCTCTCCCTACGGGGTGTGCGGCAGTATAACTTCAACTTTACGGGAACGGAGGGCTGAAGCCGCGCGCGTCCAGTGGACGATACAGCGAGGCGGAAGCCCACTGAATAAAGGAGCGGAAGGAAGCACGCAAGTGCGACGCGCCGCGACTATTATGAAGTGAGAGGTGTGCCGCGTTGTTGCAGCCGGCAATTTATGAAATGAGAGGTGTACCGCATTGTCGCAGTGGGCAATTTCAGTAAAGAACCTATCCAAGGACTTTGGCCAGGAACGGGTACTCCACGGTGTGACCCGGGACTTTGAACGGGGGAAGATTCACGGCATCGTGGGCAACAACGGCAGCGGCAAAACCGTGCTCATGAAGTGCATCTGCGGGTTCCTCCTCCCCACCGAAGGGACGGTGTTTGTCAACGGCCAGCAGGTCGGCAAGGATGTGGACTTTCCTCCGGATCTGGGGCTGATCATTGAGACGCCGGGGTTCTTGCCCCAGTATAGCGGGATGAAGAACCTGGAGATATTGGCGGCCCTGAACAAAAAAATAGGGCTTTCGGAAATAGCCGACGCCATACGCCGCGTCGGGCTTGATCCGATGCTGAAAAAGCCCGTGGGAAAATACAGCCTGGGTATGCGGCAGCGTCTTGGCATTGCCCAGGCGATTATGGAAGACCCCTCTTTGCTGATCCTGGACGAGCCCTTGAACGGCCTGGACAAGCACGGGGTAAAAGAGATGCGGGCGCTGATCAAGGGCCTACAGGCGGCGGGCAAGACCATTCTGCTGGCCAGCCACAACCAGGGGGATATCGACGCCCTGTGCGACACGGTATGCGAAATGGACGCCGGGGTCATGACTGCCATAAGGGGGTATGAAGGATGAAGAAAACGATCATTGGGTTTGCGGTTTTCCTGCTGGCGCTGCTGGGCTTCGCCCATGTTGCCCTGGCGGCGGAGGGCAGCGCCCTGTATATTGATACGGACTACGACATCGAGGGCCAGACCTACGGCAACGGCTATGTGCCCACGGTAAGCAACAACACCGCCCATATCGTCCTGCCCCTTACCACCGGCCAGGCGGGCCTTTCGCCTTTGCGGGTCACCCCGGTATTCGACGCCGGAGCGGACAGCCCCTTTGCCTATGGAAATTACGAATTCAACGTAAGCTGGGTCCCGGATAAGGGGGTCTTCCCGGGGGTCTTCCCGGTGACCTTGAAGCTGCCCCTGAAGGCGGACCGGAAGAACGGCGTTTACCCGGTGGAATTCCGCTGCGCCTATACGGACGCCGGCGGCGCGGCCTATACCCAGTCCTTCACCGTCCAGGTGACCATTTCCGACGGCCAGGATCCCAACTGGGCGGTCCCCACCCCCACGCCTCCGCCGGTGGCGGGCCAGCTGACCGTCGACAGCCATACCCTGTATCCCGGCATGGCCCTCACCTATGCTGAGGGGTATGTGCCCACCATCCTCAACGGCCGGGTATACATCGTGCTGCCCCTATTGGGCCAGACCTACGATAACCGGGTGACCGTCACGGCCGATCTGGGGGAATTGCAGAACAGCCCCTTTGTTTACGGGAATTACAGCCAGACCGTCACAGGGTATGGGAAATACGTCTTTGGCCTGGAGATCCCCCTTCTGATGGAGCGGTATAACGGAACCTATCCGGTGGAGCTGCGGGCGGACTATCTGGACGTGACGGGCAAGCAGGCCAGCCAGACCTTCCCCGTATATGTGACCATAACCGATGGCAAGACCCCGCCCGATCCCAATGAAGTCCCCCGGCAGGAGGTGGAAAAGCCGGAGCTGTTCATTTCCGCCTGCAAGGTGGAGCCGGAGACGGTGGGCGGCGAGGAGGAATTCTCCGTTGCCGTTACCATAGAGAATCTCGGGGCGATCCGGGCTCGGTCGGTGCGGCTGAGCTACGGCAGCGAGGCGGCGGGGATCGTACCGGCGGAGACCAACAACGCCCTGCACCTAGAGAACATCGCCAGCGAGGACAGCGCGGAGGTGACCTTCCGGATGAAGACCACCAAGGACGTGCTGGCCGGGCAGCAGCCCTTTTACATCACCCTGGACTATGTGGACCTGTACGGGGGCGTTTACACCAATACCCGGACCTTTCTCATTCAGGTGACCCAGCCCGCCGTGATGGGCTATGACCCGGTGAGCCTGCCCAAGGAGATCGCCGCAGGGGAGACGGTATCCCTGCCGGCCAACGTATTCAACCTGGGGAAAAGCACCCTCCGGAACGTGACGGTGACCCTCACCGGGGCAGGACTGTTTCCCACCAGCAGCGTATTCCTGGGGGACATCCCCCCGGGAGAAGCGGGCTATGGGGAAATGAAGGTATTCATTGGGATGCTATCCATGACCGAGGGCTACACGGAGAGCTACGGCCCCACCACCGGCGTTTATACCGTCTCCTACCAGGACGACCAGGGGGTCGACCACGCGGAGGAGACCCAGGTCTCCACCGAGATCCAGCAGCCGGTGATCGAGGGGGAAAAGACCGAAGCGGAAAAGCAAGCGGAGGCGGAAGCCAAGCGGGCCGCCGGCCAATGGTGGATCAGCGTGCTGGTGGCCTTCGCGGCCATCGCCATAATCGTGGCGGTGATCGTGGTGAACAAGTTCGCAAGGATGATGCGGATGAAGTAACGAACGAGGCTGAACAATCGCAGGTATTCATCCCGAATTTTTTTCGAATTCAAATACATGGATTTGTAATGGGTAAAGCACTTCCGTTAAAGAAAGATTAACTATTAAAAATCAACCCCAAAATGAATGGAGGTGGTGAAAAAGAGATGGCTCAAAAAAGGTATAGCAAAGCTGAGGTCTTGTCAGACCCCTGCTGGCTATTCAAGTAGTTGCACTCAAGAGGCTAAGCAATATGGCTGCCCGGATTTCTCCATGGCAAAGATTAGACGAACCAACTTTTTGGCAGCATGAGAAAGCGCGACATTGTAGTGTTTGCCCTCCGCACGCTTCTTAGCAAGATAGGCAGCAAAGGTCGGGTCCCAGTGGCAGACATACTTGGTCGCGTTGTAAAGGGCGTAGCGTAGGTATCGAGAGCCACGCTTTTCCATGTGTGGGTAACAATTCTTGAGCTGCCCGGACTGGTAAGTAGAGGGAGACATCCCGGCATAAGCCAATAGCTTGTCCGGGGAATCAAAACGGTTGAAGTCGCCAACCTCAGCAAAGATCATGGCGGCCATTCGGAATCCAAGCCCTGGGATCGTGGTAATGGGAGAATTAAGTTCATCCATAATGGCTTGAATCTGCTCTTCAATTTCAACGATTTCGTCGTCCAGCTCTCGGATGAGCCGGATGGTGTGCTGCAATTCAAGAGACTTGGCGGGCATCCAGGAGCCAATAGAGTTTCTGGCAGCATCTCGGATTTCAAGAGCCATGTCCCGCTTGTAGTGGCCTTTGGAAGCCGTTTCAAGCAGTGCTTTCAGCCTCGTCAAATGGGCAGCGGCAATCTGTTTGGCACCGGGAAACTCCGCCAGCAGGGCGTAGACAGAGGCAATATGTAGAGACGGAACGAGCTTTTCCAGTTCGGGGAACAGGATGCAGACCAATCGGGAAATAGAGCTTTTCAGCTTGGCGCGTTCTTTCACCTTGTCAAAACGGTATCTGGTCAGTGACTTTAGCTCCTCATTGTGGTATGCTGTGTCCGTGTAGGGTTTGAGGCCCGCATCGGATAACAGCATAGAAGCAATCGTTCGTGCATCCACCCGGTCGGTTTTGGTCTTTCTAAGGCTAAGGCTCTTCCGGTAAAGGTTTGTGCGTAAGGGGTTCAAGACATAGGTGGCCAGACCGTTGTCAAGAAGAAACCCAAGCAGATTGTAGCTGTAATGTCCGGTTGCCTCAAGCCCTACTTTCATTTTGTCCTGTGGTGTGGTGCAGTCCTGGATTCTCTGCAACAGGCAGTTGAACCCATCCATTGTATTGGGGATAGTGAACACATCCACCAGAACTTCCCCCTCCGAACTGAGAATGAAGCAATCATGCTTATCCTTTGAGACATCAATACCAACAGAAACTACCATAGAAAACCCTCCAGCGGTTAGATTTGTGATGCTGCATCCACAGTGCACCTTACTTTTGTAGCCTTGTTCCACATAAACCGTCTGGCGGTATTTAACTGATCAACAAAATTGTAAGGGGCTGTGGTTGGAACCTTTCTTGAACCATCTTGTGGTAGGGGGATTTCACCGATCCACAGCATCCCTTACAGTGTAGCACAGCCCTTGGAGAGGGGCTTTAATAACTACTACTCTATAATACAAGGTGGTGCTTGTGGTTAAAAGGAATGTCCCCTGCTACGATAAAGAAAGTTCCGCCTGTCATGGACGCTGTTTCAGCAGTTCGGCAAATGCGCGAGAACAGCAGCCGGGACGCCACAAAAAAACTTGCCCAAACACCTATGCTGTTCGGAGAAATACGGCAGCCCGAGGGGCAGTATATTATTATACCGCGACATTCCTCGGAAAACCGAAAGTATATTCCGATTGGATTTGTGGAACCTGATATTATTTGTGGAGATGCCAATTTACTCTTACCTAATGCAACACTGTTCCAGTTTGGAATGATGATGTCGAATGTTCATAATGCTTGGATGCGTGCTGTATGTGGAAGGATCAAAAGCGATTATAGATATTCTGTTAGTGTTGTCTATAACAACTTCCCCTGGCCCAGTCCTACAGATGTCCAGCGGGAGAAAATCGAGCAGACCGCCCAGGCCATTCTGGACGCCCGCGCCCTCTACCCGGACGCCAGCCTTGCTGACCTTTACGATGAAACCACCATGCCCCCGGAGCTGCGCAAGGCCCATCAGAACAATGACCGGGCTGTGATGCAGGCGTATGGGTTCGATATTAAGACTACAACCGAAACGAGCTGCGTTGCAAGGTTGATGGAGATGTATAAGGGGTTGGTGGAGGGATGATTAGCGAGGTGCTTAAAACGGCATTGCCGCTTGCGGAGATGACAATTATTAAGCGAGATTTTGATCTGCTGCAAAAGGTATTCTCCGCGCTCAGCTCACAAGTTAATACTTATTTGACCCCATATTTAGCTTTGTTTTGCTACGAGGTTATAGGCTACATTAATAGACAAGGAACAGATATAAGGATTGAGCAAACGAGCCGATACTCGATAAAAGATATGCGTCAAAAGGCGAAGTTTTTCGATTTGCGTATAAGTAAGCTGTTGCAAAGCATAGAAAATGTTGACCGCCTACAGAATGACTATTTTATAAATTTGATGCGCTTTCCCTTTCTTGGATATTGGAACATTCATACGAACATAGGGATTTTTTTTGATGATGAGAAGCATATAGTTGGAAATACACACTATGCCTACTACTTGTTTCAAGATGAAAAATCCATCAGCCAGCCCAAAGAAACAATGGATTCGGTAGAGCTTGAAGGGAATGAGCTTAAAGCATTCGGCTACGATATGGGAAGGGTTATCGGCAGCATCTCTTCCGCACTAAGCAGATTAAGCGATTTTATTACTGCGGATGTTTATGATAACAGTGTACAGCTGCACAGCCAAGACTTTAATACGAACAGGTGCATTGAAGAACGGATGGGAAAATATAAGTATATCCGCTTATTTTTACTGCATGTTTTGTCAAGCATAGGGTTTGTTTTGTATTACGTCAAAAAAATAGTTATTAGGGATACTGGCCTACTGTTAAGATTGGAATACATCACTTATCATTATGCGCTTATCCGGCTTGAGGGTATATTACAATATTGCAAGAGCAATACCGGCATGATTGATGATGCTAACTTAATCCAAGCATTGGAGAGACTTAATTGCTCTAGCGCTAGTGGATTAATCAAAACTGCATTTAGGAACTGCATGATGCATTTTTCTTTAATGAGTGATGACGGAGAGCCGCTTATCCAAGAAGACAAATTAGACCTTTCAGTTCCATTTTGTGGATTGATCGAGAGCCAATTCAATATGACATATTCAGAATATAAAGAAAAGATTGAAAGCGCATTAGAAGAAATCTATGCTATATTGAATAACTATTTAGGCTTTGACCTGCTGCTATGCGAGGAGAATTAATGAGTGCTTTTGAAATGTACACATCAAAACCGCCAGCCCATCAAGACTGGCGGCGTTTTGTCGTATGTGCTATTGCAGCAGCATAGGGAGGCCACAATCCATGCAGAGGATATGCACTTCCTTCGTGGCCCGGACGCTGCACCCGCAACCGGGGCAGGCGTATTTCCGCACATGAGACGGTTTTCCGGCAGTTCCGGCAGAACCAGTCCCCGCCCCGGTTTCTGTCCCCCGCGAAGCCTGCCCACCTTCGATGCGGCTCATCACGATATCGCCCCAGCCCTGCGCAATGACGAAGTCAATCAAGGATTCTGTGGGCTGCGTGATGCTCCACCCAATGCGGGGATCATAGCTGATGGATAGCCCCCGCGCTTCTGCCGCAGCCTTAAACCGTTTGTTGTGATAGGCCCCGCCCCGGCTGCAATCCTGTATGCCGTTTTGCAGGTTCCAGAGATGTACCATTTCGTGGATCAGCGTAGCAACCACGTTTTCGATGGGTCTGTCCAGCGTACCCGCGCCGATATTGAGTTCCCGGCGTTGTTCCTGTCCTTTGCGCCATGCTTTGCCAACGGTAACATGACCGTATGCGCGAGGTGTAGACTGGATGGTGATAATGGGTTCTTCCACCAGCCCGTCAAAATATGCTTCATTCAATGCCCGAAACATCTTTTCCAAATACCCCGCCGTCCTGCTGGTTTTCACAGTTTCTTTCATTCCGCATACCCTCCGCTTCCAAAGTAATCATCTAAGCGAACCGCTTAAAAAGTGTCGGTTTGCTTCTTGTCTGTCATGGACACCCGAACCGAAGCCCTGTCAAGGGGAATGTGGAATACCGGAGTGCAAATGAGGATATGCCGCAAAAGCCCCTTGACGGGGGGATGGGAGGGTGTAGGTTGAACAAAGAAGAAACCGATAAAATACGCTTGCAAAAGACAACAAAACGGAATATAATTAACATATCGAAGGTGGTATTTTGCGATTGGTATACTACCGGGTGTTTCCCGCCATCCGACTTAGATCGCAACTATGGCGAATGGTCAGTATTGTTTCCAATTCCCAGGAAATCCCTAGGCTCACATCAGCACCGAATATTTATTAAAAATACGTAATCCGAGGATGAGCATATTTGTGTTCATCTATTTTGTTTTTTGAAAGAAATCTATCGAATGGCATTTGGACGTTTTTTTGCCGGACTGAAACCAAATCACACCAGAGTCGCTAATCAAATGGTAATTATACGAAATCGCTTGTTGTCAAACGTCGCCCAAAATAATTGTAAGGAGGATAATAATATGGATATTGATTATAGCATCATGATCGGCACAGACGCAGCACATGGCAAGGCCACGTAATCCCAGACCTAAAACGATAACTAATAGCGAAAAAATAAGAGATAACATAAATGTCGAAGTCGGCAAACGGATACGGATGTATCGCTCCGGATGCCGCTATACGCAAGAGGGACTTGCAGAGGCTGTAAATATATCGGTATCCACACTGAAACAAATTGAGAATGGATTTGGGATACAGATTGATAATCTGTATTTGCTGTCGCTTGTATTGGATGTCGATATATCAGACTTACTAGGGTTATAATTACATATACGGGTGTCACCAAAGTTATTCTTTGACTTTTGTGATGCCCATTATAATTTTCTGGAGTTAGTAGCTTGAAATTGAGCTATTTTAGCTGATCGCCTGCCTGTTAATTACATCTTGTCAGGCCTAAAATATTACCATAGCTCGAGCAATTACGCAAAACGGAGGTAAGTGAAAATGCTGAAAGTTACTGATATTATCCCTGATGTTACCAAGAGCATTGGTACACAGCTTTGGCTGCTGGATGTACGCCCCTATTATAAATATGATAACGGTATTAGATCAACTGCTGTTGAAGGTTATAAGTACACCATAGCAGCTATTGACAAGGGGCTTGCTAAGCTAGACGTCAAGATACCGGGCGTGCAACTGATGGACGCGCCTGAAAAATATCTACCCGTCAGGATTACGGGCTTGGAAATGCGCATATATCGTCGTGATGGCGATTACGGTATCACAGCCGTTGCTACAGGTATCGCCCCGGTGCAGCCCACACAGCCTCAGCAGCACCAGCAGGCCAATAAGTAGGACGGCGGCGCACAGTAGCCGCGCGGGGGGGCTGATAAAAGACATATCCTGCCAAAACAGGATATGTCGTCCCCCGCTGGGCGGCCGCGCCCGTCAGCAAAAGGGGCTAGTATTACCCCCTTTTGCAACCAATGTAGCATGTAGCACCAGAAAGGAGTTTAATTATGGAAACTAAGAAGAATACTCAGGCAAGGCGGCATCTTCTGACAATTAACAATCCAGCAGATAAAGGCTATACATCCGAAGTCATTGTAGACAAATTAGAAAAGTGCATGCCGCAGTATTATTGCTTTGCACGCGAAATTGGCAGCGAAGGGACGGAACATATTCACATATACTTACACACAGCATCCCCAATTAGGTTTTCGACATTGCAAGGTCGTTTTCCGGGTGCGCACATCGATATAGCACTCGGTTCCGCTAACGAAAATCGTGATTATGTGGCCAAAACCGGAAAATGGGAAGATACTGATAAAGCCGACACAGTTATAGATGGTTCGTTTCGCGAATGGGGTTGTATTCCGCCGGATGTGCAGAACGCAAAGGAGAAGAATCAATGGTTGCTGAATTGTATCTCGCAAGGTATGACAGATGCGGAAATCCTTAAAGCAGACCCGGGAATGATTACAAGGCTACCTGCCATTGCTCGTGCAAGGCAAGCCATTACTGCCGATCAGCAGCGCACAGTATATAGGGATGTTACTGTATATTATCTGTGGGGTCCAGAGTATATCGATCTTACCCGTATTGTGTTGGATAAGCATGGCCCGGATCAGGTGTGCAGAATTAATGCATATCGCCCGAATAATGTTTGCTTTGACTCGTATACAACTGAGCCTGTGATAATGCTGGATAACTACTTTGGACAGTTGCCGTATGATCTGCTAATGAACGTGTTGTCTGGCTTCCCTAATACGATGCTGCCTGCTAGGTATGCCGATAAAGTAGCTGCATACAACACGGTATATATTCTGGCTCGGGAACCGATTGATGCCCTGTATGGAGATACTAAATTGGGCCTTACAGTGCGCGCGAAAATCGACTATGTTTGCGAAGTTACAGCAGACGGTGAAATTATAACAAAGCCTTGTAAGGAGGGGAAAGACGATGGCAAAGAGCAGTGCTGACCTTCGTGTGCAAACTAAACATCGACATTGGTTGCGGCGATTCAAACAAGGCGTTGTCAATATAGGCAGCAGCCGCAAGTTACGCCTTGCCTACACATCAGCCATTATGATACTACTTGCGGTATATATTACCCACGGCTGGTTGTGGGCGACCAATGCGGATAATCTCCCGGCAAGAGCATACAGCTTGATCTTTGATTATTGCTTCCCGGTTGTGGCTGCTATTACTATCGTTGCCAGTATAATCTTACTGGCAACCCCCTTCGGGGGCGAAAAAATGGCGGATGATTTTAGGCGAATCGGGTTGGTAAATGCTGCTGGTGAGCCTCCCCAGCTTCTTCGTAGATATAAGGATAAATCTGCAAATCATGTCACCGTAATGGAATATGACAGCAGAGGATTACCTTTGCCAAAGTGGGAAGATATGAGGGGTAATATAGAGTCTATTCAAAACCTCAATATCGCTAAAATCACGCAAGGCAGCAATAATGCCACAGTAAATCTGTATACTGTTCCAGCCTCGGCGGGCTTGCCCGATAGAATCGACTGGAATGACAAATATTTAGAAAAGGATTCTGCCATATATGTCTTAGGAAAAAGCTTGCTGGGAGATGTAAAGGTTGACATCAACAAAACCCCGCATATTTTGTTGGGCGGTTCAACCGGAAGCGGCAAAAGCGTATTGCTTCGACTGCTGCTGTATCAGGCAATCAAAAAAGGCGCAATCGTTCAGGTTGTTGACTTCAAGGGCGCGGTTGATTTTAACGCATACTGGGACGATTGGGCGGATATCATCACAGATATTGATACAGCTATCCTTAAACTGGATATGTTGGTGCAAGAATTGGCGCGCCGTAAAAGGCTGTTGCGGGAAAGCAAATGTCGAAATATAGATGAACACAATAAGAAAGCTGATCTTAAATTGCGGCGCATTATCTTTGGCGTTGACGAGATTGCAGAAATGCTTGACAAGTCCGGGCTGGATAAGGCAGCGCGGGATAAGCAGTCAAAGGCAGAAGGAATGCTGGCAACCATAGCCCGTCAAGGCCGTGCATTTGGTATACACCTTATACTTAGCACCCAAAGGCCAGATGCTGCGGTTGTTCCGGGGCAGATTAAAAACAATATCGATTACCGCGTGTGCGGCAAAGCGGATAATGTTCTTTCTGTAATCATACTGGATTGCGGAGATGCGGAGGACAGGATTCCCAAAGACTCACAGG
>OHKU01001366.1_pt1 | contig 11029 bp, 9 predicted proteins | sample 1568911 | NCBI WGS metagenome assembly OHKU01 (sample SAMEA3879574, study PRJEB24766) | human gut metagenome | biome: human-associated habitat; feature: feces | place: USA | collected 1985/1987
TAGGAGGATCGTCATGGAAGAAAAGAAAGATACGCTGGGAATGCTGGATCTGGTGATCCGCCCCGGCTTCTGCGTAAAAGAAAATCAGATCATCAAGGTCAATCAGGCCGCCGAGAGCCTTTTCATCACCCCCGGCACGGATGTCCGCCCGCTGCTTCTGACAGGCTCGGAGGAGTACGCCGCGTTCACCGGCGGGTGTCTGTATCTGACGCTGAACCTGTCCTCCCACAGCTGCGGCGCGTCGGTCACACGGGTGGACGACATTGATGTATTCCTGCTGGAACAGGAATCGGACAACGGCGAGCTTCGCTCCATGGCGCTGGCCGCCCGGGAGCTGCGGGAGCCGCTGACCAACGTGATGATCACCGCCGACAGCCTGTTCCCCCTCTGCGCTGCGGAGAGCAGTCCCCGGACGGCAGAGCAGGTCGCCCGCCTGAACCGGGGACTGTTCCAGATCCTCCGGATCATCGGGAATATGTCCGACGCCGAGCGCTGCGCCGCCGTCTCCCACCAGGAAACGGTGGACATTCCGGCGCTGTTCGCCGAATTCTTTGAAAAGGCGGAGACCCTTGTCTCTCACACCGGCATCACCCTGACCTACGAGGGGCCTGACCAGCCAATCTACGGTCTTGCCGACCGGGAACAGCTGGAACGGGCGGTTCTGAACATCCTGTCCAACGCCATCAAATTCACCCCGAAGGGCGGGACTGTCACGGCCAAGCTGACCCGCAGCGGCCGGATGCTCCGCCTGAGCGTGACGGACAGCGGCTCCGGCATTGCCCAGAGCGTCCGCAGCAGCGTCTTCTCCCGGTATCTCCGCCAGCCCGCTCTGGAGGACAGCCGGTACGGCATCGGCCTCGGCATGGTGCTCATCCGCACCGCCGCCGCCCACCATGGGGGCGCCGTCCTCATCGACCAGCCGGAAGGTGTGGGTACCAGAATCACCATGACCATGTCCATCCGCCAGAGCAAGCAGGCAACGCTTCGCTCCAACGTCCTGCGGGTGGACTACGCCGGAGAGCGGGATCACGGGCTGATCGAGCTTTCCGAGTGTCTTCCCACAGAGCTGTATGAATGATTTCCCCGTCCGGTCTGCTGAGCAGACCGGACATTTTTTACAGATAAGACTTCAGATACTGTCCCGTATAGCTTTCGGGAATCTGCGCCACTTCCTCCGGCGTGCCGGACGCGACCAGCGTTCCGCCGGCGTCGCCGCCCTCGGGGCCGAGGTCGATCAGATAGTCCGCCGTCTTGATCACGTCCAGATTGTGCTCAATGACCAGAACGGTGTTCCCCGCCTCCACCAGCCGCTGCAAAACCTCAATGAGCTTATGCACGTCGGCGGCGTGAAGGCCGGTGGTCGGCTCGTCCAGAATATAGATGGTCTTTCCCGTGGAGACCCGCGCCAGCTCCGTCGCCAGCTTCACCCGCTGGGCTTCGCCGCCGGAGAGGGTCGTGCTGGACTGCCCCAGCTTTACATAGCCAAGACCGACCTCCACCAGAGTCTGGGCTTTTCTGCGGATCTTCGGCAGATTCTCGAAGAAATCCACCGCTTCCTCCGCGGTCATGTCCAGCACCTGAGCGATGTTTTTCCCCTTGTAGTGGACTTCCAGCGTCTCCCGGTTGTACCGCGCGCCGTGACAGACCTCACAGGGGACGTAAACGTCCGCCAGAAAGTGCATTTCGATCTTCACAAGGCCGTCGCCGCAGCAGGCTTCGCACCGGCCGCCCTTGACGTTGAAGCTGAACCGTCCCGGCCCATAGCCCCGGATTTTCGCCTCGTTGGTGGACGCGAACAAATCCCGGATGTCGTTGAACAGCCCCGTGTAGGTGGCGGGGTTGCTTCGGGGGGTTCTGCCGATGGGGCTCTGGTCGATGTCGATGACCTTGTCCAGATACTCCATGCCGTCAATGCCGTCACAGAGGCCGGGACGGGTACGGGCATGGTTCAGCGTGGCAAGCAGGGTCTTGTTCAGAATTTCATTGACCAGACTGGATTTTCCCGAACCGGATACGCCGGTGACGCAGACGAAGGTTCCCAGGGGAATGTCCACATCCACATTTTTCAGGTTGTTTTCCCGTGCGCCGCGAATGCGCAGGGACTTGCCGTTCCCCGCCCGCCGGGTGGTGGGAACGGGGATTTTCTTCACGCCGGAGAGGTACTGTCCCGTTACGGAACGGGGGCAGTTTATGATATCCTCCAGCGTTCCCGCCGCCACGATCTCGCCGCCGTGACTGCCCGCGCCGGGACCGACATCTACAATAAAATCGGCGGCGCGCATGGTGTCCTCGTCGTGCTCGACGACAAGCACGGAGTTGCCGATGTCGCGCAGACGGCGGAGGGTGTCGAGCAGCTTGTCGTTATCCCGCTGGTGCAGGCCGATGGAGGGTTCGTCCAGGATATACAGCACGCCCATGAGGCTGCTGCCGATCTGGGTGGCCAGACGGATACGCTGGCTCTCGCCGCCGGACAGGGTGCCGGAGGCACGAGAGAGGGTCAGATAGCTCAGGCCCACGGACTGCAGAAAGCCCAGGCGGGCGTGGATCTCCTTCAGGATCTGGGCGGCGATGATCTGCTGGTTGCCGGTCAGGTCCAGATGGTCGAAAAAGGCCAGGGCGTCGTCCACCGGCAGGGTAGTGGCGTCGTAGATGGACTTGCCGCCCACGGTGACGGCCAGCGCCTCCGGCCGCAGGCGCTTACCCTGGCAGGCCGGGCAGGGGCAGGGGGTCATCAGGCCCTCGATCTCCTTCTTGCTGGCATCGGACTGGGTCTCCTGATACCGGCGCTCCAGGTTGTTGCAGATGCCCTCGAAGGCCTGGTACAGCACACCCTTGCCACGGGGCTGGTCATAGTGGAGCTCCAGCTTTTCGCCGCCGGTGCCGTAGAGGATAACGTTCTTCACCTCGTCGCTCAGGCTGTCGTAGGGCTGGGTCAGGGAGAAGCGGTATTTCTTACTGAGGGCCTCGAAGTACATACGACTGATGCCGTCGGACCGGATGGAGGCCCAGCCGGTGGCAGTAATGGCGCCCTCCAGGATGGATTTGCTGCCGTCGGGGATGATGAGGGCCGGATCAGCCTTTAATTGCAGGCCCAGGCCGGTGCAGGTGGGGCAGGCGCCAAAGGGACTGTTGAAGGAGAACAGACGGGGCGTCAGCTCCTCGATGGAGATACCGCAGTCGTCACAGGCGTAGTTCTGGGAGAAGGTGATATCTCTCTCCTCCCGCAGCAGGTTAACGGTGACGAGGCCATTCGCCAGGTTGGAGGCCGTCTCCACTGAGTCGGTCAGCCGGCCTGCGATGTCCGGGCGGACGATCAGTCGGTCCACCACGATGTCGATGCGGTGCTTGAGGTTCTTCTCCAGAGAGATGTCCTCGGAGAGTTCGTACATATTGCCGTCCACCCGAGCCCGGACGAAGCCGGACCGGCGGGCATCCTCCAGCACCTTGGCGTGCTCGCCCTTGCGGCCGCGCACCACCGGGGCCATCACCTGGATACGGGTGCCCTCGGGCAGGGCCAGTATCTGGTCGATGATCTGATCCACCGTCTGGCGGCGTATCTCCTTGCCGCAGTGGGGGCAGTGGGGCGTGCCCACCCGAGCCCACAGCAGGCGCAGATAGTCGTAGATCTCCGTCACCGTGCCCACGGTGGAGCGCGGGTTCTTGCTGGTGGTCTTCTGGTCGATGGAGATGGCCGGGGACAGGCCCTCGATGTAATCCACGTCGGGCTTGTCCATCTGCCCCAGGAACATACGGGCGTAGGAGGACAGGCTCTCCACATACCGCCGCTGGCCCTCGGCATAGATGGTGTCAAAGGCCAGGGAGCTTTTGCCGGAGCCGGAAAGGCCCGTCAGCACCACCAGCTTATCCCGGGGGATGGTGACGTCGATGTTCTTCAGGTTGTTCTCGCGGGCGCCCTTGATGAAAATTTCAGTCTGCATGGTATGCCTCATTTCTGCAACATATGGTCGCAGATAAGTGTAGTGAAATCAATTTTTAATGTCAACAGCGAAATAATTTTTATACGATCACGTCAGCCGTTTTCGCCCGCAGGAGAGCGATAAGGGCGTTGGGATCACACTCCACCTGATGGCCGATCTTCCCGGCGGAGACACAGATGGTGCCGTATAGCAGTGCTGTCTCGTGGAACACCGTGGGAAACTGCTTTTTCATGCCCACCGGGCTGCATCCGCCGTGGACATAGCCGGTCAGGGGCAGCAGCTCTTTCTGTGGCAGCATGGCCACGGACTTCTCCCCCACCGCTTTGGCGGCCTTTTTCAGGTCCAGATTCTCGGCCACCGGGATGTCGAACACATAGTATGCCCCGCTGGCGGCCTTTGTCACCAGGGTCTTGAACACCTGCTCCGCCGGCTGGCCCAGTATCTGCGCCACGGACACACCGTCAATGGGGCCGTCCGGGTCGTAGCTGTGGGCGGTGTAGGGTATTTTCTTCTGGTCCAGCGTCCGCATGACGTTGGTTTTTTCCTCTTTGTTCTTTGCCATAGGGACAGCCTCCTTATCTGTTTACGCATACAGGGCGATGAGGGACAGTATCAGGATATGCACGGGGTAAAAGGCGTAAAAGCCGTACTGCACCGCCCGGTTGGAATAGCCGCGCCGGCCATTGTAGAGCCAGAGGGGCAGCAGTGCCGCCAGCGACCACAGTTCGATGGACACGCCGCCCATAATGCCGATGCTGAACACCGCCAGTCCCACCGCCTGCGCCGTTCGCTTCACGACGGTGCCGCAGGACACGCGGCGGACACCGTAGAACAGCACCACCAGCAGCATACCCCAGCCCCGATAGTCCGTCCCGGCCAGCTCCAGCAGGCAGAACGCGGCGGCCACGGCCGCGCCGGTGAGCAAAAAGGCCGCCGGCGTTTTCTTTCGCAGCGCCCAATCGACGCACCAGCAGATCAGCGCACCGGCCAACAGCGTCCACAGCACATTCTGGGAATAGGGATACCATACCGTGCCGCCCACCATCAGGTCGAAGGGGACTTCGGACAGCAGGGCAAACACCAGCAGCCGCAGGGCGTATTTCCTCCGATCGCGGGTGTAGACGCAGCCCTCGGCGATGAGGAAGCAGAAGATGGGAAAGGCGAGCCGCCCGATGCAGCGCAGCCACAAAACCGTTGGGAACAGCGTGTGCCCCATGTGGTCAATGAACATGGTGCAGGCGGCGATGAGCTTCAGGTGAAAGCCGTTCAGGACTTGACAGGTTTTTCTTCGCATTTTTTATCTCCATTGGCCAGCAGGATCACGCAGCCGAACACGCAGGCCATACCCAGCACGGTCCACACGGTCAGCGCCTCCTTAAACACGAACACGCCCACCAGCGTCTCCACCACCGGCTCGATGTTGGTAATGATGGAGGCACGGCCGCTTTCCACGCCCTCAAGCCCCTTCGTATAGAAGATATAGGGCAGCACCGTGGCCACGATCACCACACCGCACACGCCCACGATGCCCTGCGTGCCGGAAAAGGCCAGCGGCAGCGTCTCGAAGTCCGCGAAAAATACCGAGCCAAGCCCCGCCACCAGAAATGTCCAGTAGATCATGGTATAGCTCTCGTAATGGGCCAGACCGTAGTGGGCAAACACCGTATAGCTGGCGTAGCACAGGCCGGACAGCACGCCCAGGCCGATACCCGCCCAGGAAGCGGTCATATCTCCGCCGATGATGCCGCTGACCATCACGCATCCCAGCAGGGACACCACCAGGGCGATGAGCTTGCGCTTCGTCAGCGGTGTCTTCCACAGCACGGCGCTGAAAATGACCACAAAGGACGGGGCCAGATACAGCAGCACCGCCGCCACCGACAGGGAGCACATGGTCTGGCACTGGAAGTAGACCAGGCTCAGCGTCAGGATGCTGAGCAGTCCGGAGCACAGGAAAATGGGCAGATGCTTCAGCTTGATGCGGAACACCTGACGGTGGAACAGGGCGAACACGATGGTCAGGATCAATAGCGTGCCGAAGTTCCGGATGAACACCCGGTTGCCCAGCGATACGCCCACCTCTGTGAGCATACGGTTGGAAAAACCGATAAAGCCCCAACACACGGCGCTGAGGATCACGTAGATATAGGAAAGGTACTTTTTCATAGGTCGTTTCTCGGTTCGGTTTATTTCTCCCCCCGCAGCTCAATGATCTGATCCCGCAGCAGGGCGGCATATTCGAATTCCAGCATACGGCTGGCCTCTTTCATTTCCTTCTCCAGACGTGCGATGGTCTCAGCTCGCTCACGGTCAGAAAGCTTCTTCTTCGACAGCTTGGAGGCCTCCTCGGCGCTGTGGCTGATCTCCACCATCTCGCGGACACTCTTGCGGATGGTCTGCGGGATAATGCCGTGGGCCTTGTTGAAGTCGTCCTGCAGCTTCCGTCGGCGCTCCGTCTCGTCCATAGCGGCCCGCATGGAGGGGGTAACGGTATCGGCGTACAGGATGACCAGGCCCTCGGCGTTGCGGGCGGCGCGGCCGATGGTCTGTATCAGGCTGGTCTCGCTGCGAAGGAAGCCCTCCTTGTCGGCGTCCAGAATGGCCACCAACGACACCTCCGGCAGGTCCAGGCCCTCACGCAGCAGGTTGATACCCACCAGCACGTCGAACTCGCCCAGACGCAGGTCGCGGATGATCTCCATGCGCTCCAGCGCCGACACGTCGGCGTGCATATACCGCACCTTGATACCCAGCCCACGGAAGTGGGCGGTCAGGTCCTCGGCCATTTTCTTGGTGAGGGTGGTCACCAGCACGCGCTCGTTCTTCTCCGCCCGGGCGTGTATCTCCGCCACCAAGTCGTCGATCTGACCCAGCACCGGGCGGACCTCCACTCTGGGGTCCAGCAGGCCGGTAGGTCGGATGACCTGCTCCACGATCTGGTCCGCCTGCTGCTTTTCAAAGTCCCCGGGGGTGGCGGAGACGAACACCGCCTGGGAGAAGCGCTCTTCGAACTCCTCGAACTTCAGGGGGCGGTTATCAAAGGCGCAGGGCAGGCGGAAGCCGTAGTCCACCAGGCTCTGCTTGCGGGCATGGTCGCCGTTGTACATGGCCCGCACCTGGGGCAGGGTCACATGGCTCTCGTCCACGAACAGCACGAAATCCTCCGGGAAGAAGTCCAGCAGCGTCATGGGCGCGCTGCCCACCGGCCGCTGAGAGATGACCCGGGAATAGTTTTCAATGCCGGAGCAGTAGCCCAGGGTACGCATCATCTCCACGTCGTAGCGGGTGCGCTGGTCGATGCGCTGGGCCTCGATGAGCTTGCCGTTGTCCTCGAACCACTTTTTGCGCTCCGCCAGCTCGCGCTCTATCTCTTTGGCGGCGCGCTCCAGCTTGTCCTTGGGCGTGACGTAGTGGCTGGCGGGATACACCGCCACGTGTGTCAGCTGCTTCAGGGCCGCACCGGTGACCGGATGGAACTCCGTGATACGCTCGATCTCGTCACCGAAAAACTCCACACGGATGGCCCGGTCCTTATAGTAGGCGGGGTACAGCTCCACTGTGTCGCCCCGTACCCGGAACACATTGCGCTGGAAGGCCACGTCGTTGCGCTCGTAGCGGTCCTCCACCAGCCGCCGCAGCAGCTCGTCGCGCTCCAAAGTCATGCCGGTCCGCAGGGAGATCATCATGCGGGCGAAGTCGTCCGGCTCGCCCAGGCCGTAGATACAGCTGACCGACGCCACCACGATAACGTCCCGCCTTTCCAGCAGCGCGCAGGTGGCGGACAGCCGCAGGCGGTCGATCTCCTCGTTGGTGGAGGCGTCCTTTTCAATATAGGTGTCCGTCTGAGGCACGTAGGCCTCCGGCTGGTAATAGTCGTAGTAGGAGACGAAATACTCCACCGCGTTGTTGGGGAAGAATTCCCGGAACTCCTCGCACAGCTGGGCGGCCAGCGTCTTGTTATGGGCCAGCACCAGCGTGGGCCGGTTGACGCGCTCGATGACCTTGGCCATGGTGTACGTCTTGCCGCTGCCGGTGACGCCCTTGAGCACTTGCGCGCGCAGGCCGTTTTCCAGGCCCTGCGCCAGCTTATCGATGGCCTGGGGCTGGTCGCCGGCAGGCTGATATTCAGAAACGACTTTCAGATCAGGCATGGTATCCTCCGTTTATCGCGCCAGCAGGCCGCTTTCCGCCATGGAGACATAATCGCTGTCAGCCACCACCACGTGGTCGGCCAGGCGAATATTCAGCGGCGAGAGCGCCTCCTGTATCTGCCGCGTCACCAGCAGATCCTGCTGGGAGGGCAGGGCTACGCCGCTGGGGTGGTTGTGGGCCAGGATAATGCTGCTGGCGCCGGCATACAGGCCATTCTCCACTACCTGGCGCACGCTGACCGGCGAAGCGGCCACGCTGCCCTTGCTGATGCAGCGGCAGGTCAACAGCTTGCCCTTGGCGTCCAGGCAGACCTGGTAGAGCATCTCCTTCTTCTCCCCCGCCAGCAATTCCATGAAGTACGCGCCGGTGCGGTCAGGGGAGTTCAGCACCTTCTGGGGCAGGGACGAGCACCGGGCCCGCAGGGCCATGTCCCCGACCAGCCGCACCAGCACGGCGGCGTTTTCTCCCACGCCCTCTACGGAGGTCAGCTCCTCCGGTGCGGCGTGGAGCACCCCCTGCAGCGAGCCGAAGCGCTGGATGAGCCGGTGGGCCGTTTCGTTGGTGTCCTGCCGGGGGATGGCGTAGAACAGCAGCAGCTCCAGCAGCTGGTGGTCCTCCATCCCCTCTGCACCCAGCGCCAGATACCGGCGCTTGCTGCGCTGGCGATGCCCGTCGTGCAGGCCCATGATGACCCCTCCCCTCCTGCGGCTAAAACTGTAAATTCTCGACAATAATATAGTATACCACATATCTCCATGTGTCACAAGTTGTTTTTTCGAACATTTGTTGCGGTGCAGGATCGCTTGACTTTGTGGCGGCGGCGTGGTATAGTACCTGTGCTGTCCGCCGCCACCGGGTGACGGGCAGGCGTTCGCGGGCGCGCCGTTAGGTCTTAGAAGGTGCGCCCTGTGGGCGCATTTTTTGTTTTTGGAGGTAATCGGTATGGCGTGGCTCTATCTATTCATCGCAGGCGGACTGGAGGTGTTCTGGTCTACGTTTCTGAAACTGTCTGAGGGCTTCACAAAGCTGTGGCTATCGGTATGGGCGGTCGCGGGCATGATCGCCAGCTTCTTTTTCCTGTCACAGGCCACGAAGACGCTGCCCATGGGCACCGCCTACGGCATCTGGACGGGTATCGGCGCCCTGGGCGCCGTCATCGTGGGCATTCTGGCCTTCCAGGAGCCTGTCACCGCCCCGCGGCTTATTTTCGTGGGGCTGCTGCTCGTCGGTATCGTCGGACTGAAGCTCACCGCATAACAGCAAAAAAGACCGCTTTCGCGGTCTTTTTTATGTGTTTACGCTTTCGGCAGGCTCCAGCGGAATACCGCGGCACAGAGCCGCAGCACCACCGTCAGCGCGCAGCCTGTCAACAGCGCCAGGTTCTCTCCGGCGCTCCACAGCAGCATACATGCCGCCGCGCCGGCCAGGGACGCGCAGGCGTAAATATGCTTGGTGAAAATGTAGGGGCGCTCCATACAGCACAGGTCGCGCAGAACACCGCCGCCCACGCCGGTAAGCATACCCACCAGCAGCGTCAGGAACACATTGCCGCCCAGGCCGGCACGGATGGCTACCGCCGCCCCGTGGACGGAGAAAATGCCCAGGCCGATGGAGTCCGCCACCAGCAGCAGTGCCTCCCAGTTCCGGTGATCGCCCTCGGGGTGAAAGCGCTTCCACACCAGAAACACCAGCAGGGACGTAGCGATGGCCACCAACGCCTGCAAGGGGTCGCGCAGCGCGGCGGGCGGCGTGATACCCAGCAGCAGATCCCGCAGGATACCGCCGCCCACGGCAGTGGTCATGCCCATCATGGCCACGCCGAACAGGTCCATATGCTTCTTCACCGCCAGGGCTGCGCCGGAAATGGCGAAGGCCACCGCGCCGATCAATTCAAAATAAAACTGAAAACCGGGCATCGTTATCCCTCCTGTGTACAACAGCATTACCATACCACGTCCGCAGGGAAAAATCTACCCCTAAACAGCCCGAAAGGACAGGCTGGAAAAACCTGTCCTTTTTTATCGGGTATTAGGGGGGGAGAAATAGGGAAATAGGAAGAAAGAAAGAATCAAAATAGCGTGCTGTTTAGGGAACCAGCGATGTTCCCCGAACACATCCGTATCATAGCACGGATATCCGCACTTGTAAAATTGATTGTTTTCGTGTAAAATATCAACGAAAATTTATATTTTAGGCGACGGTAGTATGACCAACCTGGATATCGAGACATTCTGGGCAGTGGTGCAGCACGGCACCATGACCGCCGCGGCGGAGGCGCTGTACATCACCCAGCCCACGCTGTCCATGCGGATACGGGCGCTGGAGGAACGGGTTGGCACGCCGCTGTTCGTGCGGAGCAAGGGCCAGCGGCACATCACGCTGACGGCGGCGGGCCAGAAATTCCTGACGCTGGCCCAGCGCTGGCAGCAGCTGCTCTCAGAGACGGAGACGCTGGCGGAGCTGGAGCAGCGCGCCTACCTGCGTATCGCCGCCACCTACACCACTAACCAATACATCCTGCCGCCCGTGTATAAGCGCTTTCTTGCCCTGCGGCTGCCGGTATCCCTGTGGATCCACACCCTGCGGGATGTGGATATCACCCAGGCGCTGCTGAGCCATGAGCTGGACTTTGCCTTTATTGACAGCAACACGGTATTTGACGACCGTCTGACGGTACGTCCGGCCTTTCGGGAGCCGTTTCTGCTGCTGTCGCCGCCGGACAGCCACTACCCGGAGGAGGTGGACCCGGCCTCGCTGGACGTAGCCGAGGAGCTGCTGGTCACCTGGGACCCGGAGTTCATCCGCTGGCACGACCGGTGGTTCGGCACGGGCGCGCGGCCCCTGCTGTACGCCGACACCCTACAGGCGGCGGATTTCCTGCCGCCCGCCGAGGGCCGCTGGGTGGCGGCCCCGGCCATCGCCGCCGCGTCGCGCATCGG
>OHKU01001376.1_pt1 | contig 10976 bp, 8 predicted proteins | sample 1568911 | NCBI WGS metagenome assembly OHKU01 (sample SAMEA3879574, study PRJEB24766) | human gut metagenome | biome: human-associated habitat; feature: feces | place: USA | collected 1985/1987
GCGCCTATATCCAACTAAAACTATATTATTGTATTTCATAATAAATACTGTTGTATCATTATTAACTTATCCACTAACTTTCCATACTCTTTTTCTAAAATGCTTATTATCTCTTTTTAACTTAATATCATCTTATTCTTTTTCATCGTGTTTAACTAGTACTTTTAATGTTGAATGTAAAACCATTTCTCCACTTTTGTATATCTAAATTATTTGAGCGTTTTTTAACATATTTGAGCCCCTATTTTCCCATTTTGACATTAAAATTTTTCCTCCTCATTAAATTTGTCTAAATTATTAATTAAATTTTCTTTTTCTTTTGTTTTATCATTAACACTTATAAACCATTTCCCTATACTTGTATTCATAAAATTTTCAATTTCATTAAATTGACATATTTGCTTTGTTTTATATAGTGGATCACATACTTTAAATCCATATTTATCATATCCTGTAAGTAAAACTGTATGATATCCATTTGGAACCTTGCCTGCCAATATTATTAAATTACCAAGTTGTAATTTTTGTTTTAATAAACTAATAGTAATATTAATGCCATTTACAACTTTTGCACCTTTATTTTTTGCATAATTTAAATATTCTTTATATTCTGACATTGCAAGTTTAAAAGTATTATCATCAATGGTTTTATAATCATTTGTAAATAGATCTTGACTTTCATGATAAATTGTAGTTTCCAAACCATTCTTTGCCATATGAAATGCTAATGCTGAAAGTGGTGTTCCAATCATATATTTTGATCCATATATTCTATACAGTCTTTTCTCATCATACCAATTTGCTTTTTGAATAACTTTATAATATTCTTATACCATCATCATACAAGCAACAGCGCAAGTATCTCCTCTTTGCCTATATGGTCTTACATTTTTATCCATATTGTTTTTCCTTTCTTTTTTTAAAACTTCTAATGTTTTTTAAACATCATCTAAACTAGAATTTACACCTCTGTCATCTTTTATTGGCTTTAACTTTATGGCACTTTAGTTAAATTTTCAATTACAATATCATTTAAAGATGTGTTACTTAAACCAACTCTTTTTGCTAACTTCCTTTGAAAAAAGTTTTTTCATTTATTTCGCCTTCTATTAATGATTTCAAAATAAGTATTTTATTCATAATAAAATACTATTTAGTTTATTAGACTATATTATCTTCATAAAATTATTATAACATATAATGAAAGTTTTTCTTGATAATAAAATTTAATTATTGCATAAAAGAATTGTAAGGATAACCTCGTAAAATAGAAATTAGGTTTCAGGTGACTTGCTACAATAACTTTAAAAATCGTTTTAAAACAATGGTATAGTTTAGAAGATTTAATGAAAATAGTTAAGCTGTTAGAATCTCTGCTCTAAAAATCAATAGAAATACAAAAGAGAAATTAGCCCAACAGGGCTTTATGGCCCTAGAGTATGTAGTAATTGTGAAAGAAGTAGTAGATTATTTAGATATTAATATCTGTTATTTAAAATCTGGGATTAAGAAAGTATAAAGAAATATAACATTTAATTCAAAAGAGCAACGATTAAAGGATATTATTATAAAATCATTGTATCAGATTTATTTATATATACTTTATTAATTTATAAAGGCATTGGATTACCTTATATAAATCCAGGAAAAACCTATGCATCTAGTCCTGTAAGAAATAGCGCTAAAGAATTAATTCAAGTAGATGCTTTTTTAAACATCGATGGTTATATAGAGATGAGAACAATTATTATATTTGCGACAGAATTGATGATGCCATTAGAAGAAGAAAAAATAATAATTTTAAACTAGCAGGAGTTAAACAAATTAGACTACACGTTTTTAGACATTCATATACTAGTTTATTAATTAATAGTGGTGCAAATATAACATTTGTTGCTAAATATTTAGGACACACTAAAATTGATGAAACATTGAATATTTATTCACATATGTTTAGTAATAAATTAAATAATATAATTGGACTAATAGATAATCTAATGAAGAATCTAAAAAAAAATTATAACAACGATATTGATGTTAATTACGATTATAATTACAATAAAGAAGATGATTTTGAATTAAGCTTATAAACAAAATACTGTAGCTACGATTGTGTAGTTCCAGTATTTTTTAGTTTATCCTATTTCTTTCAATTTTCTTTAAAACTTTTATTAAATCGTTTGTTACTTGTTCGTATGCGCCCAATTTTCTATAATCATAGTTTACATACTTAAAGTTATTTAAATTAACTTTTTTAAATGATATTTTATATAAATCTTTATATGTTAGTCCTTTTAATGGTAAAGTTCTATAATGATTTAAACATAACAATTTATAGTCATTATGATAATCATCATCTAATATTACATAACTAGATACATCATGATTTTTTAAATAATCTATTATTCCTAATACTCGGTCTGGTACCTCTATATTTAAAAAATGCCCTTTAAAATTTGGTTCAATAAAATCCACATCGTATATCCCTTGTTCTTCTAATCTATTAGCAACAGCTTTTCTTATATTTGTAGTACCATTTGATTGCCATGCTGTTATCATAACTACTTTAGCATTATATATTTTTATTAATTCTTTTACAACGTTTACACTTTCTTCTCTAAATTTCACTCTTATATCATTTAAGACTCCATCTATATCTAGAAAGATTATATTTTCCATGTAATCCCCCTTATTTTACAAATTAAATTTGTGTTAGCTATTGTACCATAAAAATAACTTTTTTAATTATTTTTCTTATGATTTTATAAAGAAAATAGTGAAAAATTCCACCTAATTGCCACCCAAAGCAACATTAACACTTACCAACGCCTATAAACAAACAAAAATGGAGCGCATTGCGCTCCTTCAGGGGGCATTAGTATAATGTAAGAAAATTTAGCAAAATGTCATTTTTTATTCAAAGTATTTTTTACCTTATAAAAACATTATTTTGTCTAATGCTCTTCATATTTTGATACCTTTTATGAGACATATAAAATAGCATTGTAATTTATTGCAACAATGTCATAAATGACATTTTACATACACGTTTTGTTACCTAAAAACTTGACTTTTTCCATATAATAAGTGACTAATACAATACCTTTTGAAAGGAGGTATTATGTATGAGAGCTATGGAAATATTAAACATACTTTCTAAGCCATGGGTATCTAATCAAGATATCATGAAGATTGCTGATTTATCTGCTTCTACAGCTAGTAAAGTTAAGTGTGCTATTGAGAGAGATTTTAGAGCCAAGTATCCAACTAAGTTCATGCCATCACATTGTGTTCCAACTAAAGATGTAATTAAATACTTTGATATCGATATTGAATTCTTAAAAGGATTAGCTACTATCAGATTGGATGATACAAATGACATTTCTGAATAATTGTATTCTTTTAGGAAGATATCGTGATGTTACCATTATAGATGACAAATTATCTTGTTTGGTTTTATTTGTTAATGACGATGATGGTGATATTACTATTCCTGTATTCATTGGAACGGAAGTTGCAAAACAAATATTAAAAAGTTGTAATCCACATGATCTTATAGGTATTAAAGGAAAAATCGATGCAGATGAAAATGGTCTAATAATCAAGGCAATAAAAATAACATTTCTTAGCACACAGAAAAGAGCCGATTAATTTCGACTCTTGTTTTAGTATTCATCATCATCTAATAAATCATTTATTATTTTTATAGTATAATTATTTGAAATTTCATTTTGTCTTTTATAAATATTATATTTACATCTTTTGCATTTTAATGGAACACCTTTTTCAGAGTTCGATAAATTATTATTATTAAATTCTTTAATAACTTTACCGTTTGAATCCAATTCTAGATGTAAACTTGCTTTTTCGTTCCATCCATAGTTTTTATATAATTTTTCTGTATAACACCAATAAACTATATCATTATGTTTTTTTAATTCTTCTAATACATCAGTTCTAATATAAATAGCACCTGATACTGGATATTTATAAAAACTTTTAGCGTTATTATCACATATTATAATTTGGTTGCCGTCAATATCATCCCATGAAGATGTTCTAAAATTATATTTTAGATTTAAATACTTAACTAAGTTTGGGGATGGAAACGCCATATTAGTTTCTTTTATATCCGAAGAGTTTGATTCAAAATTAGGAATATTCATATTTTTACTATATTTTTCAGATGAATAATTACTCACATCGCCATAATATGTTTTATTTTCAATAGTTAGATATCTAGAATTTTCATTGCCTGTTAATTTTTCCTGAGGATTAAAAGCCATATAACATGAATATGAAACATTAATTAAATCAGCAACAAACAAATGAACTTCTCCTCCTATTAAACTCCAACTCGTATTATCGTATATTATTGGTTTAATCATTTTACAACAATTATCTATTGAGTCTTTTTTACTTTTAAACCATCTATAATTATTGTTTTTGTATAATTCAATCGTTTCACATATCATATTATTTAACTTATCAATCAATTCATTATATGGACTAACAGGTGAAGTCAAGTATATTTGTTCTTCATCAAACATTAGATAAGAATAATTTTTATATCCGAAGGTTTTATCATCATTGTATACATAAAATTCACTTGTATAATAATTTGTCATCAGTGATCCAAGTAAAATTTCTTGACTCATCAACAAGATTTTTTTCAAAAGAGAATCCCCAAATTTATTTAAATGAATATCAAATTTTTCTTTTTTATAACAATCATATTCATAAATAACACACAACTTTTTGAATATTTCTTGAAACAATATAAACATTCTTTCTGTATCAATAGTAATAATTTCAATTGGTTTCATATAATTTTTAAACAAACTATTTCCTAATGAATATTTACAATAACCATTATTCTTTATACAGCTGAATTTTTGTTGTAATTCTATATTATATTTTAATATTTCTTGATTATCATTAAGGATAAAATCATTATGTAATGATAAGGTATTTCCATGAGAGAATCTATCAAATTTTAGCAATTTTTTTTCATAAGCATCTGCAATAAATAATATTTGTTTTAAATCCAACTTTGAATCTACATCTATATTGCTAGAAATAATAGTATTTAAATTTTTCTTATTTAATAGCTGATATTCATTTTCTTTATCTAAATATACTGATGTTCTATATATTATTTCAGCATCTATTTCTTCTGAATTATGATATACGCTTTTTATAAAACTTGTTATTTTTCTTGATTTGGAAAGTTTAGTTAAAACATGTATTATACCTTTTTTAATATAAAGTTCATTAATCTTATCATAAAAATCAATTAAATAATTTGCATATTTTTTGTTTTTATATGAAATATCATACACTACTTTTATTGCTAATTTTCTTATTCTCTCAACTGGCACAGACATTAACCAAAAAGCATAATAAAAATACTCTTCTAATATGTCAGTTTCTTTTTCTAAAAATGGTAAAATATATACCATGTTTTTTAAATGCATTAAGTATACTGATTCCCTAAATTTTACTAATAATTTCTTTTGAATATTGTCATCATCAAGTATTTTTTTGTTCAAATAGTTCTTACAATTAAAAGGTCTATTAGGATACCCTCCCAATAATAAGAATAAGCTTTGAACATTTTCATACTTAATAAATTCCTGTATGCATTTTATTTGATTACTATTAAAAGAAATCTTTTTAAATATTTCTATGTCCAATTCTTTGGCTATATCTGACTTAAATATTATACGAAGTGCCATATTAATATCTTTATCTTTATACTTATCTAATATAACTAATGCAAATGCCTCATGCATTGAATACATTTTATCTAACTTTTCATTAATTACGGTAATAGTTTCATCCTCAGTTTTATCTTTTATAAAATCAAATAAAGATCTAGCTATAATATAATCTGATAATCTCTGTATATTAAACAAAAAGTACACTGTATTATTATTCTCATATGAACCCATAAAATCATTTTGGATCATATTTTCTACAAAATAGTCAAATTTATTTCCTGTGATTGTTTTTAATTCATCTTCAGTTATTGAAATCCTACTATTGTCAAACATGAATGAACCAATTTTTTTTACAATTTTCCAATTTTCTAATCCACATATTCCCTTAATATAACTTTCCATTATAAAAGTCATTTGTGCTACACTGGGAAGTTTTTCCCCTTTAATTTTTGAATTAAAAAGAATTTTATTTAACATTGTTAAATATAATGGATTATTTGATTCAATAACATCAATTAATCTAACAGTTTCAACTCCATACGTCTCAATTAACTTTAATATACTTGATTCAAAATCTACTCCTTTAAAATCATATTCATTTTTTAAAAGTCTTTTTAACTGTTCGACTATATTATTTTTTAAAGAAGAAGTTCTATAGGTAATGATAATATTTAAATTCTTCTTTTTTTCAATACGTTTAAGATGATTTAATATTTTTTGTTGCTCACTTTCTTCAAACTCATTCAACGCATCAATAACAAAGTAAAAATCCTTTTTCTTATTTTTTAATTCATCATATATAGTTTCAGGTATAGAATCATTATACTTTCCATAAACACATAGATGATCTATATTATTTTCACTAAGTGTTTCTTCTAATTTATATATAAAATAGCTTTTCCCTATTCCACCACAACCTTTTATAATTAATCTGTTCGAGTTAGAAATAATCTCTTTGTACATATTAATATTATATCTATATTGATAGCTTAGAGATGGATATTTAATTAACATCTCATTGAATAATTTTTCTAATTTATTTAAAAAATCTGTTTTATCTATCTTTCTATTAAATAACAATTTAAAAAGTTTATTAATTTCATTTAGATAGTATTTATCATCAATAAATTCTTGAGGATCAGAAGAATATGGATAAATATCGTCAATCTTCCTAATTATTTGGTCAAGTAAATGACTATCTTCCCATTCAAAATTTAAATTATTATTTATACCATCTGTCATATACTTTCTATTATTATCATTTAATATTTTATACTCCATATTCAGCCTCCATTCATTTACTAAGTATATTTTTTACAATTTTTGTGTAATTTTTTTCTTTTATTTGCCTATCTAATTCTTTCGATATATCATTTATAGTTTTAGTCATTTTAACATTAGATTTTTGAATTTCTTTAAATTCTTGTATCATTTGTTCACGTTTTTCATTTAAGTATTTTTGATTTTTTTCTCCATAAAAATATAATTCTATTCTTTTATGTTCTCCTGTAGAGTTAGCAGTAAAATATATTACATTTATTAAATCAACATAACTTGAAATAATCATAATATTATCACACATGCTATTATCTAATCCTAATTTTTTGTTAATAAATTCTAAATAAATATTCTCAATTATTAATTCTATAAATTTAATCTCATTATTAATGTATCTCTTTATTTGTTTATTACCAACTAAATAACTGGTTGCTTCTTTAACATTAGTTACATGTGTAATCTTAGACATATAACCATATAATTCTTTTATATCTTCAGAGGTATAACTATATAACAATTCATCGCAATGATCAGCCACTATTTTATAAAAATAGCTAGCTTTAGTCATTATATTTATATCAACTGTTTCTATGGTTGTAGCGATTATATACATTATTTCTTCAAAAACATTTCTTAATAAACATACAGCCATAAGAGTTTTTTCTTTGCCTAACAAATCATTAACTTCTTCAAGTTCTTCTGATATTTCTTTAAACATGTACTTAGATTTTTTATAATCTGATATTTCTCTAAACTCAATGTTTTTAATCATATCAATATAGATCATATTACTTATATCCAGTATTCTTATAGTCTTATCAAAAGAAAAATTCTTGTTTTTATGTTCTAAATCATATATATAGCCTCTTAACTTAGATTTCTTCATTGTTACCTCCATGAAAAAAAGAGCATATTCCATCTTAAAAATGAAACACACTCTATTATTTATATATATTATACCACTAAATTAGAATTTGTTGTTGGATATACTGAAGAATTTATCAAAGAATTCCAATAGTTTATCTATAACTTTATTTTTCTTTTCTTGTCTATCATTATTAGGAGTAAACATGCTCATTGGTGGAAGTATTGTTGATACCTCTGTTCCATTGGTTTCTACTCTTCCCTGTTCAAATGATCTTTGAATAAAGCTATATGTTTCTTCTTTATTAAGATTCTCTTCATCAATTATCTTATCTAATTCTTCTTTCTTCTTACTATTCATAAATGATTCAAAATCAGCATATACATTTGATTCTTGATCTAATGATTCAATGAATGCCATGATTAAATCTTTCTTATTTCTTAAATCTGGACTTGCCATGATTGTCTTTTGAATAGTTACAAGAATTTCTTTATCTTCCATGTTACTATCATGGTATTTCTTAACTAATCCTAAGATGTAATCAATATTAACTTCTATAGATTTAATTAATTCCATTTCGAATACAACATCATCAGTAACATCAGTTTTTTCTTGTTTAGCTTTATTTCTAAACTCATTATAAAGTTCAATATAAATACTATGATAATCTTGCTTATCTCTTTCGTTGATTAATTCATCATCTTTGAACTCATCGAATGAAGATAAGATATTTGTTACTTTTAATATTGCACCATATAGTTTAATAAATTCTTTTTGCTCTGCTTCACTTTGCATTAATACTCCTGGTGCAAATTTAGAAGTTAATTTTTCAACTAATGATTTATATCCCTCAAATGTTTTACCATTATCATCTTCATATCCATAATAGTAGTCATTATATGGTTTTAATAAAACTATTCCATGAGCTTCTTCATCACCAAATTTAGCTAATGCTTCGTTAAGTCTATCTTCTAAGTTTCTAAACGAAACTATATTACCATATGTTTTAACACTATTTAAGATTCTGTTAGTTCTTGAGAACGCTTGAATTAATCCATGCCATTTAAGGTTCTTATCTACCCATAATGTATTTAATGTTTTAGCATCAAATCCTGTTAAGAACATGTTAGCAACGATTAATATATCTATTTCTCTATTCTTCATTCTTAGAGACACATCTTTATAATAGTTTTGGAATCTTTCTGATGAAGTATCATAACTTGTTCCAAACATATTATTATAATCTTTAATAGCACCCTCTAAGAAAGTTCTATCATCAGTGCTTAACGCTTCAGTTGATTCAGAGTTTTCATCTATAACTCCATCTTCTCCATTTACTCCATATGAGTATATTAAAGCTACTTTTAAATTACTATTTTTAAGTGCTAATGATTTCTTAAATTCAGCATAGTATTCTTTTGCCATTTTAATGCTTGATACGGCGAATATTGAGTTGAAGCCATTAATACTCTTCTTAGACTTTATTTCTTCAGCATCTTGCTTTTTAGCTACTGCTACAACGTTATCTAGAGTTGAATATACATAGCTTTCAGATGTTTTAGTTTTAGTACTAAAATGATCTATTATATATTCAGTAATCATAGCAATTCTCATTTGATTATCGAATAGTTTTTCTTCATCTATGTTATATACTTTTTCATCTTTAACATTATCACGAAGATCTACTCTTCCAACATATTCATATCTAAATGGTAATACATTCTTATCAGCTATAGCATTTACTATTGTATAAGTGTGTAATCTTTCTCCAAAGATTTGTTCTGTTGTTTCAGATATACCTTTTATTGTTCTAGCATTCTTTGGGAATATTGGAGTTCCTGTGAATCCAAATAAATAATACTTATTAAATTTCTTGATGATAGCTTTATGCATATCTCCAAATTGAGATCTATGACATTCATCAAATATAAATACTACATGTTTATTAAATACATCACTGTTTTCATTCTTCTTAATAAATTGAGATAGTTTTTGTATTGTTGTAATTATTATCTTAGCATTAGGATCATTTAATTGTTCTTCTAATACTTTTGTTGATGTATTAGAATTAGCAGCTCCCTCTTTAAATCTATCGTATTCTTTCATTGTTTGATAATCTAAGTCTTTTCTATCAACTACAAATAATACTTTATCTATGAAATCTAATTTACTTGCTAATTGAGAAGTTTTAAATGATGTCAATGTTTTGCCTGATCCTGTTGTATGCCAAATGTATCCACCGGATTTAATAGTTCCATAGAACTTATTATTGTATGCAATTGTAATTCTGTTTAAAATCTTTTCAGTTGCAACTATTTGATAAGGTCGCATTACTAACAATTCTTCTTCTGAAGTAAATACGCAATACTTAGTTAAAATATTTAGTAATGTATGTTTAGTAAAGAAAGTTTTAGCAAAATCAATTAAATCAGTAATACCATTATTCTTTTGATCTGCCCAATATGAAGTAAATTCAAATGAGTTAGATTTCTTTTTCTTTTGATTATTAATATGAAACTCTCTTGTAGTGTTTGAATAATACTTAGTTAATGTTCCATTTGAAATAACAAATATTTGAACAAAATTATATAATCCTGATCCTGCCCAGAAAGAATCTCTTTGATATCTTTCTATTTGATTGAAAGCTTCTCTTAAATCAATTCCTCTTTTCTTCAATTCAACATGAACTAAAGGAAGACCATTTACTAAGATTGTTACATCATATCTATTATCAAAATTACCCTCATTATTAACATATTGATTTAATACTTGAAGACTATTATTATGAATATTATTTTTATCTATTAAATAGATATTTTTCTTTTCTCTTGAATCAAGAGTTATTTCTTGCTTATAGTCTTCTTGGATTAGTCTTGTCTTTTCAATTATGTAATCATTTTTATTAGCAATTACTTTAGTGAAAAAGCTATCCCATTCGCCATCAGTAAAATGATAATTATTAAGTTTTTCTAATTGTCTTCTTAAATTAAGAATTAATTCATCTTCAGAGTTAATATTTAATCTTTCATATCCCTGTTCAACTAAAGTTTTAATTAATTCTTTTTCAAGAGAATCTTCACTTTGAAAAGATTTTGTTTCTCTATTTAATC
>OHKU01001391.1_pt1 | contig 10886 bp, 9 predicted proteins | sample 1568911 | NCBI WGS metagenome assembly OHKU01 (sample SAMEA3879574, study PRJEB24766) | human gut metagenome | biome: human-associated habitat; feature: feces | place: USA | collected 1985/1987
CCCGCGGCGCGCGCCGCAGGAACCGTGTGGCACTTTCCGCACGGAGAGGATTGAGGCCGCTGCGAGACTGCTCAGCGCTCTTGGCAGGACAAGCGGACTTGTGCCGCTTGCGGATGCCCTCTGTCTGGGGGCGGCGCCGGAAAAAGGTATAGCGGAAAATCCTTTCTGCGCAAAGGCATACGGGCCGCTTGTCCGGCTGAGAGACGGACTTGCACACAATGACGCTGAGGCCGTGCCCATGGAAGTGAAGCGCCTGCTGGGGCTGGGCATCGGGCTGACGCCGTCGGCGGACGATGTCCTGTGCGGCATGACATACACGCTGCTGCACGGCGCGCGGAAGCTGACCGCGGCGGATGTGGAGTTTGTGAACGCAGTGAGGCGCTATGCCCCGGAACGTACAAACCTCATAAGCGCGGCGATATTGAAGGCCGTCGCGGACGGCGGCAGATTTGAAATGATGGACAATGTGCTCCGCGGCCTTACCGGGGCCGGGGAGGACGGCACGCAGCGGCTTCTGACCATCGGCAGCAGCTCCGGTTCGGAGATGCTGCTGGGGATCACGATCGCGGCAAAGCTTATACATGGGAGGGGACAGTTATGAAACTGCTTGTCAGCAATGTCGGCAGCACATCCTTGAAATTCAAGCTCTTTGACATGCCGGAGGAGCGGGTGCTGTGCGAGGCGAAGATAGAACGCGTCGGCAGCCGTGACGCGGCGATCATGTCGTACCGCAGCCATCTCAGCGGTGCGCGGTTCGGCGCGGAGGGGCTGTGCATCCCAAGCTACGCCGAGGGCATCGCGCTGTTTCTGGAAAAGCTGACCGGCGACGAAACGGGCGTGATAAAGGGCGTGGAGGAAATAAGCGCCATAGGCTTCAAGACCGTGCTTTCCCGAGGCTACTACGGCGTACACGAGCTGACGGACGAGGTCATGGAGAACATGCGCGAATACCTCTACATCGCGCCGGTGCATAACGCCGCCTACATAGAGGCGATAGGACAGTTCAGGGCCGTTCTGCCGGATGTGCCCATGATAGGCGTGTTCGAGACGGCGTTTCACCGGGAGATCCCCCTTGAGCGGGCGCTGTACTCCATCCCCTACGAATGGTACGAAAAATACGGCATCCGCAAGATGGGCTATCACGGCGCGTCCCACGGGTACATCGCCCAGCAGGCGGCAAAGCTCGGCAGGGCGGAGAGAGTCATCTCCTGCCACCTTGGCGGAAGCTGCTCCATCTGTGCGATCCTCGACGGAAAGAGCGTGGACAACAGCTTCGGCTTCTCCCTCCAGACCGGCGTGATGCACGCGAACCGCGCCGGGGACATTGACCCGTACATTGTGCCTTTCCTCGTGAGCAAGGGCATGGAGCTTGACGACATCCTCCACGGGCTGAGCAAAAACGGAGGACTTCTGGGCGTGTCCGGCGTCAGCAACGACCTGCGCGAGGTCAGCGCCGCGGCGGCGGACGGGAACGCACGGGCAGAGCTGGCGATCAATATGTTCGTGTGCAGCATCGTGCGGTTTATCGGCGCGTATTACGCGGAGCTTGGCGGACTTGACCAGCTCGTCTTCACCGGCGGGATCGGCGAGAACTCCGACCTTGTCAGAAGCAGAGTGTGCGCGCAGATCCGGCATCTGGGCGTGGAGCTGGACGAGGAGAAAAACAGCGGCTGCCGGGAAGGCACCATATCCAGCGTAGCTTCGGCGGTGCGGGTGTCCGTGATCCCCGCGAATGAGGAACTGGGGGTCGCAAGGCAGACCTATGGATACATAGAAAAAATGGAAGGCTGAGAGACGATATGGAACACTTTCGCGAGGTTCAGGACGGAATATTTTTGCTCAAGTCTCCTTTCCCACCCGTGTGGAGCGGGGTGACGCTGGTACGGGGCGAGGAACTTTGCCTCATAGACAGCGGCGCGAGCGCAGACGTGGTTGACGGGGTGATACGCCCCGCACTGGCGGAGCTTGGGCTGGGGCTGGGAGACATCGATTGGCTCGTCAGCACGCACTGCCACGGCGACCACATCGGCGGCCACGCCCGGATAAAGGAGCTTGCGCCGCAGATCAGAACCGCCTGCATCGAGCAGGCTGCCCCGGCGCTGAGAGACCCTGCGGCGAACGCCGTGCGCATCCGGACAAAGTACCCCAGGTTCAGTCCGCCGCCCCAGTGCTACCTGCGCGGTGTGGAGCCGGATCGTGTTCTCCGGGACGGGGAGGCGCTGGGGGACAGACTTACGGTGCTTCACACCCCAGGACATGACGGCGACTGCGTATGCTGGTACGACAGGAAGACGAAGACCGCCGTGACCGGAGACTCCCTGCAGGCAAACGGAACCGTGACGCAGGGCATCGCGTTTTACCAAGACCTTGATGCGTACCTCGGCTCGGTCACGAAGCTCAGAACCTGCGACGTCGAGAATATCATCGCGGGGCACGATTATGCCGGAATGGGCTACAACATCGAGGGCGCGGAGAATGTCCGGCGCGTTCTTGACCTGTGCGCTGCCTATACGGAGCAATATCAGCGCTTTGTTGACGAGGCGCTCAGCTGCGGCCTTACGGATACTTCGGTCATGGCCGCGCAGATGATAACGCAGCTCGGCTGCGGAATGCCGCAGAAACTGTTCCTCGCAATGTATACGACGGATGAACATATCCGGCACAGCAAGTTTTATAAAGGAGAGTTGAAGTAAATGGGCAGGAACGTACTTATTTCGGGTGCATCCCACGGCATAGGAGCGGCGACGGCGATCGCCTTCGCGAAGGACGGCTGCAACGTCGGCATAAACTACCACAACAACAGAGCCGGTGCGGAGGAGACCGCGGCGGAATGCCGCAAATACGGCGTGGACGCACAGATTTACTGCGCGGACATCGGCTGCCGGGAGCAGGCAGTGGGGATGATGCGGGATTTCATCGAGCACTTCGGCACGGTGGACGTCCTCATCAACAACGCCGGCGGCGCGCTGAAAATGCCCAAGGGCGAGTTCTGCGACATGCCGCTGGATTACTGGGATTCCCAGATAGCGCTGAACCTGAGCGGCGCGGCCTATCTGTCCCATGAAGCGATCAAGAACATGAAGGAGCACAACATCCCCGGACGCATCGTGAACATCAGCTCGATCCACGGCAGCGTCACATGGGTCAAGAGAAAGGCACTGCCATACTGCGCTGGCAAGGGCGGCATCGAGATGTTCACGAAGACGCTCGCCATCGAGGTGGCAAAGTACGGAATCCGCGTCAACTGTGTCGCGCCTGGTCTGATCCTCACCGGCGTGATGAGCCGTTATTCCGATCGCGACGTCGAGGGCTTCCGGCGCAAGATCGCCGCGGGATACCTCGCAACGCCGGAGGACATCGTGCCGATGATACAGTTCTTCGCGGATGTGGAAAAGACAAAATACATCGTCGGGCAGACGATCGCTGTCGATGGCGGACAGAGCATCGACGGCGCGATCGACTGTATGCTCGAAGATGAATTTTGAGATAAATCAGTAAACAGGCAAAACAAATGCTCAGGAAGAAATTCCGGAAAGGTGAAAAAGACAATGGCAAAGGTAAAGTATGAAAACATGAGAAGCTGCTGGGAGTTTGGCGAAGCCTCCGAGTGCCGCCGCGGACTGATGTGCGGCATGGGCTATACCGAGGAAGAACAGAAGCGCCCCCTCATCGCTGTGGTGAACAGCTGGAACGAATATAACCCCGGCCATGTACATCTTGACAAGCTTGCCGAGCGTGTAAAGCAGGGCGTTCGTGAAGCAGGCGGCCTGCCGCTGGAGGTCATGACGACGGGTATCTGCGACGGCATGGTGCTCAAGGACCCCAGATATATCGAAGTCCCCAGCCGTAACTCCATCGCCGATCAGGTCGAGCTGACCGTTGACGGCAACTTCTTTGACGGCATGGTGCTGCTCTCCTCCTGTGACTCCGTCGTCCCCGGCCATCTGATGGGCGCAGCGAGACTGAACATCCCCGCCATCATGGTGACCGGCGGCTACATGCCTCTGGGTACCTTCCGCGGCAAGGAAGTCCTGCATATCCATGCGCAGGACAAGGTCGGCACGGCGAAGGCCGGCAAGATGGACATGGATGAGTACAACGGACTCATCGAAAACTCCTGGGGCATCTGCGGCGCCTGCACCTCCATGACCACCGCGAACAGCATGTGCATGATCGCCGAGGCTCTGGGCATGACCCTGCCCGGCAACTCCACCATGTGCGCGACCAGCTCCTCCATCTACAACCTCTCCTACATGGCCGGTAAGCAGATCATGAATCTGGTCAACGAGGGCATCACCGCCAGACAGATCATTACCGAGAACGCCATCAAGAACGCCATCATGCTGGACATGGCAGTCGCGGCGTCCTCCAACCTCATCCTCCACATTCCCGCCATCGCGAACGAAGCGGGCTACGACCTGCCTTGGTGGAAGTACTTCGACGAAGCTTCCAACGAGATCCCGCTGCTGTCTCACCTCGCTCCCAGCGGCCCCTACAACGTCAAGGACTTTGACCTTGCCGGCGGTATGCGCGCCATGCTGAAGGAGCTGCTGCCCAAGCTGCATGGCGACTGCCTGACCGTCACCGGACATACCCTTGAGGAGAACGTCAGAGACGCCGTCGTCTACAACCGCGACGTTATCCACAGCCTCGACAACCCCGTCATGACCGAGCCGGGCATCGGCGTGCTCTACGGCAACCTCGCTCCCGAGGGCGCTATCGTCAAGATCGCGGGCGTTCCTTCCCAGCTCATGACCTACAAGGGCAAGGCCCGTGTGTTCGACTCCCTTGAGGATGGCATTCAGGCTCTGCGCGCCGGACAGATCCATGTGGGCGACTGCTGCGTGCTGCGCTTTATGGGCCTGCGCGGACGTTTCGGCACCACCGCTTTCACCTTCCAGGAGGAGCTGAAGGGCCTGCACGAGCTGTATAACTCCTGCGCCATCATCACCGACGGACGCTTCTCCGGCGGCACCTCCGGCCTTTCCATCGGCTATGTGTCCCCCGAAGCGGCGCTCGGCAGCCCCCTCGGCGTCATCGAAGAGGGCGACGAGGTCGAGATCGACATCCCTGCGCGTAAGCTGCATCTGTGCATCAGCGACGAGGAAATGAACAGAAGACTTGCGGCCTTCCATTGGGAGTTCCCCAGCAAGGACTATCCGCGTTACCTCAACCTCTTCGTGCAGAACGTCGGCTCCATGGCAAAGGGCGGTATTTGGGAGACCAAATAAGCCGTGAAAACAGACCTGCTTATTATTGGAGGCGGTCTTGCCGGGCTGACGGCGGCATATGAAGTACTGAAAGCCGAGCCGGGACGCAGAATCACGATTCTGCGCCCCGGTGCGGGGTCATCCCCGTATGTACACGGCTTCAATATGCCGCTGAATCCGCAGGATTCGACGGAACTTTTCATACAGGATACAGAGGCTTCCGGCAGAGGTCAGGGCAACGCGGCGCTCGTTGAAGAGCTGTGCAGGGGCAGCCTTGAGCTTCTGCCGTTTTTCGATGAGCTTGGCCTGGACTTCAACCGCGAGGCGGATGGGAGCTATCAGCAGCTCAGACCCCTCGGGGCATCGTGTCCGCGGGTCATCAGCATCGGCAACGATGCCGGCGGCGCGATCCTCAGAAAGCTGCTTACCGTCATGGAGCAGCACGAAAATGTCAGCGTCTGTACCACGCTCCATGCCCTGCGCCTGATAACGGAAGACGGCAGAGTGTGCGGCGCTCACTGCTTTGACACGCAGAGCAAACGCTGGATGCAGATCAAGGCGAAAGCGGTGATCCTCGCCGCGGGCGGCTTCTGCAGGATATTCCCGTTTTCGACGAACTCCGCCGACCTCGGCGGGGACGCCATGGCAATGGCGCTTGACGCCGGGGCAGAGCTGACGGATATGGAGTTTGTCCAGTTCGAGCCGAGCGCCGCCGTCTGGCCGCTGGCGATTGCCGGAAAGAGCGTGATCACGACGCTTTTCTATGAGGGCGCTGTGCTGCGCAACGGCAAAGGCGAACGGTTCATGTTCCGTTACAGCGACAAGGGCGAATGCGCGGATAAGGATGTTCTGTCCTTCGCGATCGCGTCCGAGATCGCCGCGGGACGGGGAACGGAGCACGGCGGCGTGGCGTTCGACGCAAGCGGCGTCGGGCGCGAACGGCTGGAGGAGGCTTACAGCGCCTACGTAAAGCGCTACCGCGCGGTGGGAATGGACATCGCCGAGCAGGCGATGGAGATAGCCCCGGCGGCGCACACCTCGCTGGGCGGCGTGTACGCAAGACCCGATTGCAGCACAAGCGTGGAAGGGCTGTTCGTCTGCGGCGAGACCCTCGGCGGACTGCACGGCGCGAACCGCATCGGCGGCAATGCCGGGCTGGAAACGATGGTGTTCGGCCGCAGAGCGGGCTGCAGCGCGGCGGCGTATATGGACACATTCAGCAGCGAACCGGCGGACTGCACGGACGAGATAAGCGACGCGGCAGCCACGGTCAATATCGATGCGCTTCGCGCGGAGCTGACAAAGATCGTCGGCGGGGCGCTGGGCGTGATCCGGGAGGCCGGTAAGCTGGAGCAGGCGAAGACGGAGCTGGAGCGGATGCTGGAACAGATCCCGGAGAGCGGCTGCTACGCGCAGCAGCGCCTGCGCAACGATACGCTCACGGCATACGCGGTGACGCTTGCCGCCCTTGAACGGAAAACATCCACCGGCTGCCATGTCCGCACGGACTCCGCCGGTGAACCGGAGAAATACCGCGTAAACATCCGCTGTGAAAACGGCAGGGCAGTGCCCCGCCGCACCGAAATCTAATACTATTTCCTGATTAAAATCTTTGATTTCAATCAGGAAGGCATCGCCTGATGGCGCTGCCGGTTTTGTGATTTATAAGGAAAGAAATCACAAAACAAGTCTCATATGAACTCCTTGCCCTTCGGGCAATTAAAATCTTTTCTAAAGATTTTAATTGGAGTTCAGTATAAATTAGGAAACCAGAGGCGATTAGTGTGACAAGTAAATTTATAATCAAAAGAAACCGATATGTGGACTCGGTCTCCCTCATGTCTGTGACCGACAGCGTCAAGAAAGCGGACGGCATCGAAAACTGCAACGCCAGCATGGTGACGGCGGCAAACAGAGAGATACTGGAAGGGCTTGGCTTTGATATCCCGGCGGATGTCGGCGCGAACGACCTCGTCGTCGCCGTCATCGCGTCCGACGAAGCTGCCGCGGACGCGGCGCTGGCGCTGGGTCAGGATCTGCTTGACCACAAAAATGCCGCATCCGGCGGCAAGACCTACGATAACATCGAGGATATCGACCTCGATGAAGACCCCTATGACCTCGTGCAGATCTCGCTCCCCGGCGAGTACGCTGCGGCGGAGGCGGAAAAGGCGCTGAAAAAGGGACTGGATGTGTTCATGTTCAGCGATAACGTCTCTCTTGAAGACGAAAAACGCCTGAAGGAGCTTGCCATCAGCAAAGGCGTGCTGATGATGGGTCCCGACTGCGGCGTCGGCTACCTGAAGGGCGTCGGGCTTGCGGCGGGCAGCTGCTATCACCCCGGCTGCGTCGGCATCGTCGGCGCGTCCGGCAGCGGCGCGCAGGAAGTCGGCTGTCTGGTCGAGAAGCTGGGCTTCGGCATCTCCTCCCTCATCGGCACGGGCGGACGCGACCTGTACCCGGAGATCGGCGGCATCATGATGCTCGAAGGTATCCGCCGTCTGGAGCGCGACCCCGACACCAAGATCATCATTCTGGTATCGAAGCTTGCTGACCTCACGGTCATGAACAAGGTCCTCAGCTTCGCGGATATTGTTTCAAAGCCTGTCGTCGCGATCTTCCTCGGCGCGGACGAGAAGCTCTATGAGGGGCACAGAGTGTATGGCACGTACAGCCTTGAGGGCGCGGCGGTAAAGGCCGCTCAGCTCCTCGGCGCGAAGACCCATGACTTTGGCTTCACGGACGAGCAGATCAAGGAGATCGTCGCGCGGGAGATGTGCGGGTACTCCGCAAAGCAGAAGTACTTCCGCGGTCTGTACTGCGGCGGCACTTTCACCGAAGAAGGACTGATCTATTACAGCAGCCACGTCAAAAACGCCCGGCTGCACAGCAACCTGAACACGGCGTATGCCGAAAAGCTGGCCTCCCACCTGCACAGCGAGGGGCACTCCATCCTTGACCTCGGCAGCGAGGAATTTACCGCGTGCTCGCCGCACCCGGTGTTCGACCCCGAGATCAGACTGAAGCGTTTCCGTCAGGAGCTTCAGGACGATGAGGTCGCGGTCATTCTGCTGGACTTCATCACAGGTCCCGGCGTTGCGAAGGAGCCGGTGAAGGAGTTCGCGATCGAGGCCAAAAAGGCGATCGCCGAAAAGCACATCACGGTCATTTCCAATATCTGCGGCTCTGCGGAGGACCCGCAGAATATCGAGCTTCAGGCAAAGATGCTGCGTGACGCGGGAGTCATCGTGACGGACAGCAATTACCAGAGCGCGCGCCTTGCCGCGGCGCTCATGAGCGCGCTGAATGAAAGGGGCTGAGAACCGTGAAGGAATACGACAAGACAAAGCTGAAAGTGATCAATGTCGGACTTCAGAGCTTCTATGAAGCGGTAGAAAAGCAGGGCGTCAAGGTGACGCAGCTGGAGTGGCGTCCGCCCGTCAAGCTGAAGCCGGAGATCCTTGCGCTTCTTGACAAACTGCTCTGAACACAGAAGGAGACGCGACAAAGATGGATATAAAAGAAAAAATAGCGCAGGCAAATGAGAAAACAGTCCATATGCTCATGGACAGCGACCCCGTCTGGGTGGATATGAAGCCGGCCATCGAATGCGTCGATGGGCTGGAGGATCACATGATCCTCCACTCGGGCCCCCCAATCGCCTATGAGGACATGACGATGCTCCACAAGCGCGGCATGGTCAGCGCAATGCTCTTTGAGGGCTGGGCGAAGGACGAGGAAGAAGCGGTCAAGCGCCTCAAGGCAGGCGAGATCAAGATTTCCAGCGCACTCGACCACAACACGGTCGGCGCGGGCACGGGCATCATTACAAAGTCCGTCGTCCTGAACGTTGTGGAGGACCGGCACAACCATACCGTCGCCGCGACGTTCCCGGCGGAAGGACCGTTTCAGGGCGGCTTCTGCGGCTGGGGCCTTTACTCCAAGGAGATCGCGGAGAACCTGCGCTATATGCGCGAGGAGCTGTTCCCGCCCATGGTGGAGGCGCTCCACAAGCTGGGCGGCATCCCCATCAAGCCGATCCTTGCCGAAAGTATGCAGATGGGCGACGAGAACCACACCCGCCAGACCGCCTGCGACTACATTTATGACCGGCTCATGCTGCCGGCACTGTTTGAGCTGGACAGACCCAAGAAGGAGATCATGAAGACGGTGCGGTATATCGTCGATACGCCGCGTTTCTTCCACTGCTATGGTCAGGCCGCGGCAAGAGCGGCGCTGGTCGCGGCGGACGGCACGGAGTATTCGACCATGGTCACGGCGGTCTGCGGCAACGGCGTCGAGTTCGGCATCAAGATCGCATCCCTGCCGGGACAGTGGTTCACCGCCCCCGCACCGATGATGAAGGGCCGCTACACCTCCTCGGAGTTCACCGAGAAGGATCAGCTCCCGTGGATGGGCGACTCCTGCGTCGTCGAATGCTACGGCATGGGCGGCTTTGCCGCCGCGGCAAGCCCCATCGTGTGCAATCTGCGCGGCATGACGCTGAAGGAGAGCATCGGGCAGACGAAGGAAATGTACAGGATCACGATGGAGAAGAACTACAACTTCCCCATCCCCAACCTGGACTTCGATTTCCTCCCCGTCGGCATCGATATCCGCAAGGTACTCAAGGAGGGCGTCTGCCCGGCAATTCACGGCGGTATGTTCAACCGTGTCGGCGGCCTGATCGGCGCGGGCATGGCAAGAGTGCCAATGCAGTGCTTTGAAAAGGCGCTGGTTGCCTTTGGTGAAAAATATCTGTGATGAGAATGAAAGAGCCTCGCGGTCCGCGGGGCTTTTTCAAAAAAAGGAAGTGCGTATCAATGAGAGAAAATGTAATTGAGACCATAAAAAAAGAAAAGCTGATCGCGATTGTGCGCGGCATCGCGCCGGAAAAATGCCTGAAGGTCGCCGGAGCCCTCTACGCGGGCGGTTTCCGGCTTGTTGAAATAACCTTTGACCAGAAAAACCCGGATAGCTGGGCAACCACCGCCGCCGCGATCAAGGCCGTCAGCGAGGAGTCCTGCTACGGCACCGTGGACGGCCTGATCGCCATGCGGAACAAGAACACCACCGATGAGCACCTGAAGAACGTACTGCTGTTCATGGACTACATCTGCTCCGGCGAGCGCATTGCCACCTGCATGAACGAGCTGTATCTGGATCCTGTCTGCCAGACCGGTCGTGACGCGCTGGTTCTGGAGGAGGGCCGCGACGCCGACAACCTGGCCACCGCTGCCCGCTGCATCGCCATGGTGCAGGCGCCTCCCGAGGGCGTTACCACCGAGATGACCGCCACTGCCAAGAAGCTGATGGACGAGCAGATCGTTCCCAAGTTCCAGCTGCTGCTGGCCGGCGAGACCACCGCTAAGGATGCATACGATCACATCTGCGAGGCTGCCTTTGCTGCCTTCGGTGAAGAGAACTGCATTACCGGTAAGCTCGGCTAATTGATGGAAAGCCCACCCCACCTTGGTGGGGTGGGCATTTTGCTATGCAAAAGCATAGCAAAAATAAGAAATGTGCCATTTCCCCGTCCCTGCGGGGCAACCGGAAATGATGCACAAAAACTTCATGCACCGGCATTTGCACGTTTTCGTGGTGGAGCGTTCCTGCATGAAGTTTTAATACTATTTCCTGATTAAAATCTTAATTTTAATCAGGAAGGCATCGCCT
>OHKU01001400.1_pt1 | contig 10856 bp, 7 predicted proteins | sample 1568911 | NCBI WGS metagenome assembly OHKU01 (sample SAMEA3879574, study PRJEB24766) | human gut metagenome | biome: human-associated habitat; feature: feces | place: USA | collected 1985/1987
CGGCTGCAAAGGCAAGGGGGCCTGTCTCTTCAAGGATGACTTTTTCAACGACTGTTTTGCCCGGATGGTGGAGGCGGACGGTATCATCCTCGGCGAAAAAAACGGCAGCGCCGTCTGTTTGCCCAAGGACACCAGACTCAACCGGCATATCGCCGTGTTCGGCGCATCCGGGACAATGAAGTCCAGAGGCGTGATTCGCCCGGCGCTCTTTACGCTGATAAAACGCGGTGAGTCTGCTGTGATCACAGACGCCAAAGGAGATCTGTACTGCGACACCGCCGAGCTGTTCCGTCAGAACGGGTATGAGGTGAAGGTGTTCAACCTGGTAAACCCCGCGCATGGCGACTCATGGAACTGTATGTCCGATCTGCAGGGCGATACCTTGATGGCGCAGGTGCTGACCAACGTCATCATCTCCAATACCAGTGAGGGAAAGGGCGACCATTTCTGGGATAACGGCGAATCGAACCTCTTAAAGGCGTTGGTTCTGTATATCGACCAGGACAGAAGCCGCAGTCCGGACACCAAAAATCTTGCCGCGGTCTACCAGCTCCTGACCCAGAACAGCGAGCGGCAGCTTACGGCGTTGTTTGAAAAGCTGCCGCTGGAACACCCGGCTCGTGCGCCATTCAACCTGTTCTCGCAGGCAAGCGATACGGTCCGCTCGGGTATCGTACTGGGTCTGGGCACCCGCTTGCAGGTTCTGCAGAACGAATCCGTCCGCAACATCATCAGCCGCAGCGATATCGATCTGACGGCGCCGGGCAAGCGAAAATGCGCATACTTTGTCATCCTGAGTGATCAGGACGCGACGATGGCGTTCCTGTCATCTCTTTTCTTCTCATTTTTGTTTATCAAATTGGTTCGGCATGCGGATGCGACCCCGGATATGCGATGCGAAATCCCCGTCAACCTCATACTCGACGAGTTCAACAACATCGGGAAGCTGGGCGGCGCGGCCGACGGCTCGGATTTCGCTCGCACGCTGAGCGTCATCCGCAGCCGCGCCATCTATGTGACGCTGGCGGTACAGAGCCTTGGGCAGCTGCAAAACCGGTACCCCAACAACCTGTGGGCCGAAATCATCGGCAACACCGATATCCAGCTCATGCTCGGCTGTACGGATGACGTGAGCGCCGACTATTTTTCAGCCCGCAGCGGTGATATGAGTATTGAGGTCAACTCGACCATGACCGTGAAAAAGACCATCGCGGTCGCGCAGGTCATACCCCAGTACCGCCACACCGAGGGGCAGGGCAAGCGACGTTTGCTCACGCCGGACGAGGTGCTGCGGCTGCCCAACGAGGAGCTGCTCGTCATCATTCGCGGGCACAACATCCTCAAGCTGAACAAGCTGGATTACACAAAGCTGCCCATGGCAAAGCAGATTGTCCGAACGAGCGTGATGGAGTACACGCCCAAGACGTTTTATACCCCGTCCCCCCAGACTGAGTTTACCCCGCCGCCGGAAGCCAAGCCGCCGGCCAAGAAGCGAAAAAGCCTGTATAGCTCAGCCACACCACCCACCGAATTTTAATATTGTTAAGGAGGAACCCACATGGCCACGAAAAAGAAAGACGCAATTCCCGATGAGGAGATGCTGCTGGAGCAGCAGGCAATTGCTGAAGAACAGCCCCTCTCCCAGACCGGATCGGATGTAGCTTCGGAGGAGGTATCCCGGGCTGAAGAGAGCCCGCCGGCGCCGGATGAGAGCCCTGCGCCCCAGACTGATTCCGAGAACACGGATTCCGAGAGAATTCCGGCCGAAGACGCCTTGGATCCACCAGCTTCCATAGCGGATTCCCAGACCGAAACAGAAGCGGCTGAAAAACCGGCTGAAGGGCCCGCGCCGGCTCGGCGGACCAGAAAAACCCGCAGCAAAAAATCCGAGTCTGACGCAGAGCCTGAAAAAGCGCCCGAACATGCATCCGACGGCGTCGAAGGCGAAGCAAAACCCCGCCGCAGACGGGCCGCTCCCAGACCGGCGTCGGCGGTTGTGGCGATTGACGACCGGTTGGGCGTCGAAACCGAGGCGGATAAGGCCCGCAACGATTTGCTCGACCTGGTGGAGTCCCTGAAAACCAAACGCATTCTGACGGGCACGATCCAGGGCGTGGAGCGCCCGGCGGACAACCCCTCCCGTTCTCTGGCAGTCATTTATCATGGCGATTACAAGATCATCATTCCGGCGGAGGAGGCGGTGGAGCCGCCCAGCGATTTCCGCGGCCGGTTGCCGGAGGACGTGCTGCACTACATGGTCACCAAGCGTTTGGGCGCTGAGATTGATTTCATTGTAAAAGGAATCGACGGCAAGGCCGGACTCGCCGTGGGCAGCCGGCTGGAGGCAATGGCGGCGAAGCGCCGGGAATATTACTTTGGCTCAGACCGGGACGGCAACAACCTGTTGTATGAGGGCATCTGCGCGGAAGCGCGGGTCGTTTCGGTCATCCGCGCCGGTATCTTCGTGGATTTGTTCGGTCTGGAGGTTTACATCCCGCTTCGCGAGCTGAGCTACCAGCGCATTCTGGTGAAAATCCTGAGCATCGACCGGAGCGACCGTGCGCACCCCAAGGTGAGCGCCTCCATCAAGCAGGCCGGAGAGAATCCCTATGAAAAGGCGCTTCGGAGATATACCGTCGGCAACCGCTATGTCGGCACGGTCAGCATGGTGGACATGAACGGTGTTTTTGTGGCGCTGGACGGCGGAATCGATTGTCTGTGCAGCTACCCCAAACGCGGCCGGCCGCCCAGAGGCGCGCGCGTGACCGTGCGGATCCTCGGCATCAACAACGACTCGAACCGAATCTGGGGCGCCATCACGCATATCGCCACGCCCAGATAAATTTCTCTATGACTCACCGACAAAGGAGGCACGAACTTGAACACCTACACTCTCAGTAAGGAGGAGCAGCTCAAACGAAAGAGCATCGCGGAGCATGCGCGCAGGATGATTTTGTCCCAGATGCCCATTGAGGACCAGGACGACATCTCTCTCACGCTTGGATACCGGGATTACTACATGCAAATCTCCTTTTCCCCACTGCATCCGCTGATGGTCATCTGCCTGGCCAAAGCCATGGAGCATTCCGGAGGCGCAAAGAAGAAGCAGCTCGCTAACGAGCTGAATCTGCACAGCGTTTTGGGCAGCCACGCCATCAATGAGGACGTCGGCTGCTACTCGTACAGGGCGGTCCACTGGCTGGACGCCGAGCTTACCCCAGACCGGTTTTTTGAGATACTTGACCGGTGTGTGGATGAAGCCACCCGCGGCTACTCGAAGCTTGCGAGCTGAAGCGGGGTTGCAAATCTCCTGACTCGTCCGTGTAATCTGGTAAACGACCAGAAGGAGGAACTGAGTCATGAGACGAATCGCAGTATTGGCAGTGGCGTGCGCCGTTTTATGTTTAACCGCGTGCGCCGCCCCAGACCCACAGGAAGCAAGCTCTCACAGCGAGGCGCAGTGTCCGGGCAACGAGACCAGCATGCGGGAAGCCCCGCTGCCTCAGACCGAGGTGGAAGAAACGCCCGATGAGATTTCGAACCCGCAGGTTCGCGCCGAATCCGGCGCGCCAACCGCGGATCATCCGGCTGCAAAGCCGACTTCCACAGACCGAAGCGATGCGGCGCCGACCAGCCCGCCGGCGGAGAACTCGCCCAAGCCGTCCGAGCCGCCGAAAACGGACCCGCCGCCCGCGGCGTCTGAGCCGGTACCCACAGAACCACCGGCTCCGGCGCCGACACCGGAATCCACTCCAGCGCCAGAGCCAACGCCAGACCCAACCCCTGAACCAACTCCCGATCCCGAACCGGCGTTTGATATCGGCTACTGGGTGGGATACGCGCAATCCTATGGACAGAGCGCGGGGCTTACCTACGATTCTACGGCGACGGATTGCTGGGACAATCCCATCATCGCCAGCGCAAACTCCATCTACCTGGAGCGGGATATCCGCTCGCGGCTGGATTTGTATAAAGCAGACGGCATGACATATTTCTGCGTTTGGGCGCAGTCAAGACCGGACGGTCGCTACGACATCTATATCGGCTACGCCTGAGCGCGACCATTCAGGCAGCGGAAAGCACATCGGAAACGGTGTGCTTTTTTGTTGCCCAAAAACAAGGAGGAAAATCTTATGAAACGAAAAGTAATGAAAAGAGGCCTTTCAGCGCTTCTTGCATTGCTGATGTGCTTCACGACATTCCTGTCGATGGGCACGACGGTGTTCGCCGCAACCGAGGTGGACGCCTATATGGTGGACTTCCCCCGGGACGGAGACGCCAACTATTCGTCTACGACCTGGGGTCACCCGGGCGTATCCCTGATGAGCGGCTGGAGCTTCACACAGTTCAACCGCACAACGATACATTGTCTGAATTCCTATACTGGACAGGTAGCCTACTGCATTGAGCCTGGCGTCGGCCAGTATTCCGGCGACACGCTCTCCGGACGGGATGAATCGTATTGGGAAAACTATCCCGCCAGCAACAATGTCACGATTTCTCCGGATACCGTCAAAGTTTTGCTGGGGCGCATCATGCAATACGGGTACCACGGGAATGTCTCCACCTCTTGGCGCAGCCAGAATGCGTCTGACGCCGCATGCCTCAGCCATGCCCTGGCAACCCAGCTGCTGGTGTGGGAAGTAGTCGTAGGCGAACGGGACGCTTCTTTCAACAAGGTGAATCCGGCGGCCTACGGAAAGAGCGCGGTATGGGAATATATCGGGCCTTCGCACCCGCTGCGCAGCCAAATCCAGTCCTATTACAGCTCCATGGTCACCAGCGTGCAGAACCATACGAGGGTGCCCAGCTTTTGCGCCAGAAGCTATGGGAGCGCAAGCACCTATGAGCTCAAGTGGAACGGAACCAACTACACCACCACACTGACCGATACCAACGGCGTTCTCTCGAACTTTTCGTTCAGCTCCTCGACTCCCAGCGTCAGCTTTTCCAGAAGTGGGAATCAGTTGACCATCACGGCGAACACCGCGATTGTCGGCGACATCCGGGTTTCCGCCGCCAAGAACAACGGCGTCCGCTCGGGCGTCGTCACCTGGACGGACGGCCGTGCGGGCACCTCGGGGATTCAGGACATGATCACCTATGGAGAGAATGTCTCCGACCCGGTCAGCGCCTATATGATTCTGGAGATGGAGGCAGTCGGCACCATGCGCCTGGTTAAGACCAGCGAGGACGGCGTTGTCTCCGGCATCCCCTTCACTATCTCCGGCAACGGCATCACGCGCAAGGTGACGACCGGTGTGGACGGCACGATTGACGTCACCGATCTGATCGCCGGTACCTACACCGTGACGGAAGCCGATATCGACCGGTACACGCCGCAATCCTCACAGCAGGTGACCATCGTTGGCGGCCAGACCTCTACCGTCACCTTCAGCAACGTGCTCAAGCACGGCTCCCTTGAGGTCGTCAAAAGCTCCGAGGACAACTTCGTGGAAGGGGCAAAATTTCATCTTTATGGCACCTCTCTTTCCGGCTTGCCCGTGGATGAGTATGCCGTCACCGATGCAAACGGTGTTGCAAGATTCGGCAATGTCCTGATCAGTGGGTCTACTCCATACACCATTGAAGAGGTGGAGACCGCCATTCGCTATGTGATTCCCGACGCACAGACGGTTTCGATCCAGTGGAACGAAGTTGCCGAGCGCAGCTTCGTCAACATCCTCAAGAAATTTACCGTAACAGTCACTAAGACCGATTCTGAGACCGGCGAGCCCCAAGGCGATTCCTCGCTGGCGAACGCCCGGTACGGCATTTACAAGAGCGGCGAGCTGATTGACGTGTACCACACAGACGCCAACGGCCAGTTTACCAGCCGGGAGTACATCTGCGATACCGACTGGACGGTACAGGAGATCGAGCCTTCAGAGGGTTATCTGCTCGACACCACGGTTCACTCTGTTGGCGCCGATCCCGCACTCTATACGATTGAGCACAATACGACCTCCAACGCCGTAACCGAGGATGTGATCAAGGGCAACATCCGTCTCATCAAGCACATCGACGCACAGGATGAGGACGTTGAGATTGTGCCGTCCGAGCCGGAAGAAACGCCGGCGCCCGAGCCAGAGCCGCCTGTAGTGGAAGCAGACCCTGAACTAGAGCCTGAAAATTCACAGGAACCTGTGGTGGATGAGGCCCCTAAACCGGAAGCCTCGGCAGACTCGTCTGAAGAAACAGCTCCTGTCGATGGAGACGGCGAACCGATTCCGGAGACATTCGCGGTCGCTACCCAGACCGATTTGCCCGATGAGCAGAACGCGGCTTCGGATCCAGAGCTTGAGGACCCCGTCGAAACACCTCAGCCGGAACCGGACATGGATGAGTCCACCGAAACGCCTCAGCCGGAGCCGGATGTAAATGAGTCTGTTGAACCCCCCAGCCTGAGCCGGAAACAGATAAAAACCTGGAGCCGGCGCCGGTTCCTGTCGAGGACATCGAGGCTTCCGGCAACGAGGGCCTCATCGAGCAGCCCGAGGCGGGCGCCCGATTCCAGATTTACCTGACCCGCGCAGGCAGCTATGACGCGGCAAAGGAAAGCGAACGGGATCTGCTTGTCACGGATGCCGATGGCGTGGCTGTTTCCAAGGATTTGCCGTATGGGCGCTATACCGTGCATCAAATCGAGGGCATGGAGGGCCAGGCGTTTATCCCGGACTTCACCGTGTTCATCAACGCGGACGGCCAGCTTTATTCCTACATTCTGAACAATTTGACCATCAGCAGCTTCATCCGTGTGGAGAAGCACGACGCTGAAACCGGGAAAATCATCCCGGCGGCGGGCGTGGGGTTCCAGATCCGCGACCTGTCTACCGGCGAGCTGATTTCCCAAACCGTATACTATCCGACTCCGATCACCATCACCACCTTCTATACGGCGGACGACGGCTCCCTGATGCTGCCTTATGAGCTTCCCTACGGCCAGTATGAGCTGATTGAGGTGGAAACCTGCTATGGCTATGTGCTGGATTCCCAGCCCGTGCCCTTCACGGTAGACGGAACCTCCGATGTGGTCACGGTGACAAAGCACAACGTGGCGCAGAAGGGCCTCATTCATATCAGCAAGACCGGTGAGATTTTCAGCACCGTGGTGAATGAGAGCGAGCTTTACCAGCCGGTCTATGAAGTTGCCGGTCTGGAGGGCGCCGTGTATTCCATCACCGCATTGGAGGACGTCTATACGCTTGACGGCACGCTTCGCGCCTCAGCCGGCGAGGTGGTCGATACCATCACAACAGGGTCAGACGGCGTGGCGACCAGCAAAGCGCTCTATCTCGGCAAATATGTGATCACCGAAACCCAGGCGCCCTTCGGCATGACGCTCAATTCTGAAACACAAACCGTAGAGTTAGTGTATGCCGGGCAGGAAATCGAACTGACGGAGACCTCCGCCGGCTTCTACAACGAGCGCCAGCGCGTGGAAATCAGTCTGGAGAAATTCATGGAAACCGACGAGCTGTTTGGGATCGGCGGCAACGCCGAGGCGGCCAACGTGACCTTCGGTCTTTACGCGGCTGAAGAACTGATTGCGGCCGACGGCAGCAGCATCCCGGTGAACGGACTGATTGAGATCGTTGCGGTGGATGCCGACGGAAGCGCGGCCTGTCAGACGGATCTGCCGTTGGGCAGCTACTATCTGCAGGAACTCGCCACAGACGCGCATTACCTGCTCGGCGACGCCAAATATCCGATTGTTTTTGAATACGCGGGACAAGAAACCAAAACCGTTCATATTGCCGCCAACGACGGTGAGTCGATTGTCAACGAGCTGATCTATGGCTCGGTGTCCGGACTGAAGGTGGGCGAAGACGACGAGGCGCTTGCGGGCGCCACCATCGGGCTGTTCTCCGCGTCCGAGACCGAGTTTACAGAGAAGACCGCGCTCATGACCGCAGTGTCTGATGAAGAGGGCGCGTTCCGCTTCGATAAGGTGCCCGTCGGCAACTGGATTGTGCGTGAAATCGCGCAGCCCGAGGGCTATGTGCTTTGCGAGGAGCTTTTCCCTGTGAGCATTTCGGAGAATGAGCAGGTGATCGAAATCCGGATCGGCAACGAGCGCGTCCGGGGCAGTGTCACGCTGACCAAGTACGACGCGGACTATCCGGATAATAAGCTCAGCGGCGCTGTGTTTGAGGTATGGCGCGACACCAATGAGAACAAAAAGCTGGACGATGGCGATGAGCTGCTTGGCGTGATGGAGGAAACCTCCGAGGGCGTTTACTGGATGACAGACCTGCTCTATGGCGGGGTGTTCGTGAAGGAAAAGACCGCGCCCGATGGCTTCGTTCTGGACGAGAACGCCTACTATGTGTTCATCGATACGGACGGCAAGACCTACGAGGTGGAGAACGAGGCCGGAAAGGGCTTCCTCAATGAGGCGCAGAAAGGCTCGCTCAAGATCATCAAGACCACCAGTGACGGAAAGAAAGAGGGCTTTGCCTTCCGCGTCACCGGCCCCAACGGCTACGACATGACCTTTACGACCAACGCGGACGGCGAGATCCTGATCGAAAGCCTGCGCATTGGCGAGTATGTGGTGACCGAACTGCAGAACAGCGCCAGCGAGGGCTACAAAATCGCCGATCCGGTTACAGTCACGCTTGTCGCTGACGAGACGCTGACGGTCAAGGTGCACAACGAGAAGGTTACGGTGGAGGTGCCCAAAACCGGCGATGACTCCAACCTATTCCTCTGGATCGCGCTGATGGCAGTTGGCGCCGCGGGCGCGGGTGCGACCGTGTTCTTCTACCTAAAGCGCGAGTCCGGGAAACCGGCCGCGCTGCGGAAATAACTTGATGTCGGGGATGCGTCTGCTGGCGCATCCCCGTCTATTTTAGGAGGACGGCATGAAAAAGAAACTGCCCAGACCCAAGGCCAGAAACCGGGAAAGCAAGAACCGAGGCCTCAGTATTTCACAGGTACGAGAATGCCGGCATATGTGGGCCGATGGCGTTTGCCTCAAATGCGGCGCGAAGTTCTCCGATGTGACGATAGACCCCACGCAAAAGGCTGATGAATCATGGAGGTAATTATGAGATACAAAAAAACGAGAAAGATGCTTGTCGCCGTCGCCGCGCTGCTATGCTGCACGGCGCTGTCCATCGGCACGGTATATGCCGACACGGACGGCACAGAGATTCAGGTTGAACAACCGTCCACATTGGAGCTGCAGCTCGGCCCGCAGTGGGCGGACGTTGAATTCCAGCTCAAAACAGATGCCGGAACCTACCCCGGGACAGTGGTCGTCGGCGATGATGGGGTGCTCCGCACAGAGCTTGGCGGGAGCACGAGCTATGTGCTCTCGTGTCTCAACTCACCCGTCATCGTCCCATCTCCCGATGATACGCAGGCCCCTGCCACAACAGAGCCTGGCAATGAAAGCGCGCCGCCGGACGAAACAACGGATACCGATGATGAATCCGGCGAAACTCTCGGCGATGCGCAGAGCAGTGTTGGCGGCATCCCCGTCAAGCATATCATCCTCTTTGGGGGCGGGTTGGCGCTGGCAGCCGGCGGCTTGATTGCGATGACTGTGGTCAAGAAGCGCCGCGCGTCCACCGGCGGCCGGCAGGACTACGAGGACGACGATGAGGACGATTAAGCTCCCAGACTGACTTGAAACACGAAAAACAAAACTTTAGGGAATATTATCCGAGGTATTTGGAATAAAATTTACTAAAAAGCTTGACTTTTGGGCAGTTCTGTGCTATGCTTTAACTGTGGCAGGGGCTTGCGCTCAGGCTTTCAGTCCTTCGGAAGAGCTCCCGGAGGTTGACTCTCCCCGCGGGAGAGAAACTGTTACGGATTTTGCGCACAGAGCGATCCACACGGCGCAAGCCACATCTGATATCAATGGCCGGAAGGCTGCTTGGACATCACCAGGGATAGGCCGGAGAATGACACTCCCGTTTGAATGAACGGAGGTGACCCCGGAATGAAACACGGGAAGAAAAAGAAGAAAGGAATGAACCCATCCGGCCAGCGCTGCCCTTATTGCGGAAGCAGCGTGGTGCTGCGCAGCGCCGATGGCATCTACCACGACAATTCCAGCCAAACCATGCTTTACGTCTGCTCGCATTATCCGCAGTGCGACGCCTATGTCCGCACCCATCCGGGCACAACGATCCCGGTCGGTACGCTCGCCAACCGTGAGCTGCGGGCGCTGCGAAACGAGGCGCACCGCTGCTTTGACCAGCTGCACCGCTGCTTTGACCAGCTGCACCGCTGCGGACTGATGAGCAAGCAGGACGCCTATCTCTGGCTGGCCTCTCTGCTGCAGGTACCGCTGTCCCGGGCGCACATCGGATATCTGGGCGAGTATTATTGTACGCAGGTCATCGAAGAGAGCCGGAAGCTTTTGAACCGGCGTCAGGAAAAGCAGCGGGGAAACGTCCGCTGCCTTGAAGGAGGTGCGGCAGCGTCATGAAGCTGAGTGCAGAACAGCAAAAAGTCGTGGATGAAAACATGGGTCTTGTTGGGAAGGTTATCAAAGACAAGGTTCACGGCGCCGGTCAGCTGGGTATCTACTCCTATGACGACATTTTTCAGATCGGCTGCATCGGCCTGTGCAAGGCTGCCTATACCGACAAGGGCGGCTGCTTTTCCACCTACGCGTATCGCCTGATTTGGAATGAAATATGCAGCGCGCTCATCTACGCATCGAAGAGGACGGCCACCGAGCATCCAACGGATCCGGAGCTGCTCGCCAAAGGCTACACGATGGAGGAATTCTCCCTCGATCATTATGCGGATGTCGAGGCGATTTTAAGCCGAGCGTTGCGGGAGGCCAGCGGCGTAACCGCCAAGGGGATTGAGGCAATTCGCCTGACGGCCGG
>OHKU01001403.1_pt1 | contig 10830 bp, 13 predicted proteins | sample 1568911 | NCBI WGS metagenome assembly OHKU01 (sample SAMEA3879574, study PRJEB24766) | human gut metagenome | biome: human-associated habitat; feature: feces | place: USA | collected 1985/1987
AAAAATAAAGAAAATATAGGTAAAAACCTATATTAATTTATCTCTTTTATATATATCTACTCCCTCAGGCATATATATTTCAAACTCTGTATTATCTGAACATTTAATAATACATAATCCTTCAATAACAAGATCCTGATTTTCTTTAACACGCACCCTAGTTAATTCTAACTTTCTATATGTATCATTAGTATAAAAGTTAGCATGTGTTATATCAACATTATTAGATATATATATAACTAGATTAGAATCATCTAATATATCTATTCTTCCAATACCTTTTAATATAAGTGAATTTTTATCTAAAAGTTGATAAATTCTAGGATTAATTTCATGCTTTATAATTACATTTTTAATAGTATCTTCATCTAATTTTAAATATATATCACTATCACTTACAAGACCAGGAGTATCAAGTAAAGTTAATTCATCATTAATCTTAATTGATATTACATTTAAAGTAGTAGACGGCATATAACTTGTTACTAAATAGTTATTGCTTTCTGTATAATTTTTAATCATCTTATTTATAAATGAAGATTTACCAGCATTTGTATTACCTAATACATACACATCCTCACTCGTTTTATATTTCATTATCTTCTCATAAAGTAAATCCATATTATAATTCTTATCACTACTTATACATACAACATCAATATATTTTGGATATCTATTTTTAAAATACTCAATAAATTTTTCTTCCTTAATACTTTTAGGATATATATCCATTTTTGATATTACTAATATACATGGACTAAAAATTCTACTATATATATAATCCATATTATCCATATTAAATATATCTATTAAATGAATTACAAGTTCATTAGTTTTTAATATATCTCTAATTATTCTTTGATAATATACATTAGACTTATTCGCAATTTTATATTCTCCGTAATTTTTTAATCTAAAGCATCTTCTACACATAACAACTTTATCATATAATTTAGGATTTACATATCCATCCTCAAAAGAATCCTCACATTGAAGTTCAATCCCACATCCAATACAACGTTTATTCATAATAAACTCCTTTTTTAAATAATTTCTTTCTTTCTAACTTTTTGATTTTTCCCTTTTCAAATATACGATTAAACTTAGTCCATATTAATTCTCTATCTGATATAGGATCAACTAATACAGTAAATATTCCTTCTTTATTACCACCATATACATCAGTCATAAATTGATCCCCTATTAATGCTATCTCACTTTCACTATACTTATATTCACTTATTATTTTCTTTAATTTCTTCCCATGTCTTTTTCTTGAAGAATAAGAAGCATCCACTTCCAAGGTCTTCTTAAAAGGAGAAATTCTTTTCTTAGAAGCATTTGAATAAATAATTACTTTAAACTTCATATCCTTAATTCTTTCAATAAAATCCTTTAATTTTCTAGGTGGTTTTTTTATGTAAGGCGCTACTAAAGTATTATCAAGATCAAATAATATACACTTAATACCATAAGATTTAAGCTTTTTATAATCAATACTATATATATCTTTTTGATACATGTCAGGTTTATATAACTCTATCATCTAATCCCCTCCAATTATAAATATTATACTATATAATGAATTATGCAAAAAAAATGAAATTAAATATGCAAATTGCATAAATAGTGTAGAAGAAACAAAAAAAAGATTAGATAATAATGCAAATTATGATATGTCAATAGACATTTTATTACTTAAAATATGGGAGGAATTGAATGAAAAACATCATTGGAGTTAGATTTAAAAAACCAGGTAAAATATATTTTTTTGATCCAGGAGACTTACAAGTTGATTTGAAGGATTATGTTATTGTAGAGACTTCTCAAGGTGAGGAAATGGGAGAGGTAGCAATATGCAACAGAAAATTACCAGATGAAAAATTGGTTGCACCATTGAAACCAATTATTAGAATTGCTACAGAAGAAGATAAGAAACACAATGAAGAAAATAAGAAAAAAGAAAAAGAAGCATTTGAAATATGCCAACAAAAAATAAAAAAACATAAATTAGATATGAATTTGCTTGATGTTGAATATAAATTTGATAACAGTAAAATTTTATTCTTTTTTACAGCAGATGGAAGAATAGATTTTAGAGAACTTGTAAAAGACTTGGCAGCAGTATTTAAAACAAGAATAGAGTTAAGACAAATAGGAGTAAGAGATGAAGTAAAAAGAATTGGTGGCAATGGTGTTTGTGGTAGAGAATTATGTTGTTGCTCATTTTTAGGAAATTTTGAAACTGTTTCTATAAAAATGGCTAAAGAGCAAAATATTTCATTAAATCCATCTAAAATTTCTGGAAATTGTGGAAGACTTATGTGTTGCCTAAAATATGAACAAGATGTATATGAGGATAAATTAAGCAGAATACCTAAAGTAGGTTCAATAGTAAAAACAGAAGATGGTGAGGGAATAGTTGAATCTATAGAAACTCTTAAAGAGATTATAAGGGTAAAATTAAAAGATGGAGATGAAACTTTTTACAAAAAATTTAATGCTAAAGATGTTACACTTATAAAAAGTCCAGAAAATGAAGAAGAGGATCCTGAAGAGAAAGAACATTTAAAAGAACTACAAGAGCTAGAAAAGTTAGAAAAAATGGATACACAAAACAAGACAGATGATGATATATAATAAACAAAAGATGTATTTTTAGGGAGGTGAAAAATATGGCATATAAGATAACAGATAAATGTATAAGTTGTGGAGCATGTGCACAACAATGCCCCGTAGAGTGCATAGCACAAGGCGAGGGAAAATATGTAATAGATCCAGAACAATGCATAGAATGTGGAACATGTGCAGGTGTTTGCCCAGTTGAAGCACCAGAGTTAGCAGAATAAACACGAAGGATAGAGTAAGGTAATCTATGAAAAATGTAGGGGCGATTTTAATTGCTCGCACTTCGAAGAAAGGAAAAATAAAAATGAAAAAAGCAGTACAAATAATATCAATAATAGCTATATTAGCTGTAACATTAATTACATTAACAGGATGCATGAACATAAATTATGAGGTAAAATTAAACAATGATGGAAGTGCAGAAATATCATATTTAATGGGATATGATAAACAATTTTTAAAAGACATGGGAATTTCAACAGATACATTGAAAAATGATGAAACAATGGGAGAAGCAAAAGCAAGCATAGAATCAGAAGGATACACAACTGAGGCATACGAAGACGATAATACATATGGTTTTAGAGCTACTAAAAGTGTTGAAAATATTGAAGATTTTGATATAGAATTAGGGTTATTGACAGAAGGTGAGCAAGCAGATGAAAATAATAAAATAAAATATGAGAAAAATTTATTAAACACAAAATTTGCTCAAGATGCTAAATTGGATTTAACAAATATGCTAGAAGAGTCTACAGAAGAAACATCTGCTATGTTAAACACAATGATAAAGAAAATGAAAATGGTATATAAAATTACATTACCATTTAAAGCAGGCAATAACAATGCTACAACAGTATCAAAAGATGGAAAAACATTAGAGTGGGTATTAATGCCAGGGGAAATAAATGAAGTAAAATTTGAAGCTGCAAAAAGTCCAGTAATAATATATGCTATAATGGTAATAGTAATAGCAGGCATAGCAGTGGCAATTGTGCTAATAGTAAATAAGAACAAAAATAAATCAGTAGTAGCTGAAACTGAAAATAAAGAAGAAATAAAACAAGATGAAACAAACCACATGTAAATAACACAATACTAAAAAAACAACACATACTAACAAATGTGTTGTTTTTTTGTATAAATAAAAAACAAGTCTTGACAGATATTTTTTTTAATCATATACTTTACTTATATTTATATAAGGAGGTATGCTTTTAAATGAATAATTTAATTGAGATTAGATGGCATGGTAGAGGTGGCCAAGGTGCTAAAACAGCTTCTCTTTTGTTAGCAGATGCTGCTTTTAATACTGGCAAATATATTCAAGGTTTTCCTGAATATGGTCCTGAAAGAATGGGTGCTCCTATTACTGCATATAACAGAATAAGTAACTCTCCTATAACAATACATAGTAATATTTATGAACCTGATTATGTTGTTGTAGTTGATGATACATTACTTGAAAGTGTAGAAGTTACAGCTGGATTAAAAGAAGATGGTGCAATAATTATTAATACAACTAAAAATTATGACTATCTAAAAAATGTTTTGAATGGATACAATGGAAAAGTTTATACAATTGATGCTAGAGAAATATCTATGGAGGCTCTTGGAAAATATTTTCCAAATACTCCTATGCTTGCTGCGGTTGTAAAAGTAACTGGAATTATGACAGATGAAGAATTTTTAAATGATATGCAAGGATCTTTTAAGCATAAATTTGCAAAAAAACCTGAAGTCATAGATGGCAATATGAAAGCTTTACAACTTGCATTAAATCAAGTAAATTTAATCTCATAAGAAAGGGGTAATTTTATATGTCAAATATAAATAAAAATACTACAGCTGAAAATATGACTATTGGTGGTAATATTTATCAAGCAGGGAATGCTACAAATTTTAAAACTGGCGATTGGAGGAGTATTAAGCCTATATACATTAGTGATAAATGCAAACAATGTGGCTTATGTTTTCCTGTTTGTCCAGAAGATGCAATTCCTGTTAATAAAGATGGAAATCGAGAAGATTTTAATTTTGATTACTGTAAAGGATGTGGCGTATGTGCCAAGGTCTGTCCTTTTAATGCTATAGAAATGAAAAATGAAGGAGAGTAAAGAAAGGAGATTTAATTATGAGTATAAGAGAACGTTTAAGTGGAAATGAAGCTGCTGCTACTGCAATGAAACAAATTAATCCTGATGTTGTAGCTGCCTTTCCTATTACACCTTCTACAGAAATTCCGCAATATTTTTCAACATTTGTTAGTAATGGTGCTGTTGATACGGAATTTGTTGCTGTTGAAAGTGAACATAGTGCTATGAGTGCATGTATTGGTGCAGAAGCCGCTGGTGCAAGAGCAATGACTGCAACTTCTGCTAATGGATTATCTTTAATGTGGGAGATGATATATATTGCCTCAAGTTTAAGACTTCCAATTGTAATGTCTTTAGTAAATCGTGCGGTATCTGGCCCATTAAATATACACAATGATCATTCTGATGCTATGGGAGTTCGAGACAGCGGTTGGATAATGTTATTTTCTGAAAATAATCAGGAAGCATATGATAACTTAATTATGGCGCACAGAATTGCAGAAAATAAAGATGTACTTTTACCTTTAATGGTTTGCCAAGATGGTTTTATAACATCACATTCTATTGAAAATATTGAATTAATAGAAGATGAAAAAGTAAAAGAGTTTGTCGGAAAATATAAGCCAGAACATTATTTACTAAATGCAAAAGAGCCAATGGCTATAGGACCTTTAGACTTGCAAGCATATTTGTTTGAGCATAAGTATCAACAAGCTGAAGCAATGAAAAAAGCAAAAGATGTAATTTTAAATGTAAGTAAGGATTTTGAAGAACTAACTGGAAGAAAATATTCTTTCTTTGAGGAATACAGATTAGATGATGCAGAATTTGCAATTGTATGTATGAATTCAACTGCGGGTACTGTAAAAGCTGTTGTAGATGAATTAAGAGCTAAAGGTATAAAAGCTGGTCTTCTTAAAATTAGAGTATTTAGACCTTTCCCAGCTGATGAAGTTGCAAATGCATTAGGCCATTTGAAAGCAGTAGCTATATTAGATAAAGCGGATTCTTTAAATGCTATTGGTGGAGCATTATTTGAAGATGTTACATCAAGTATGTATGTTAATGGTAAAAATGTCCCAGCTATAAACTATATTTATGGTATTGGTGGTAGAGATACTACTACAAAAGATATTCACACTGTATACACAGATTTACAGGAAGTTGCAAATTCTGGTAAAGTAGAAAACCCATATAGATATTTAAGTGTTAGGAGGGATAAATAATGGCATATAATTTAAAAGAAGTTATGGCAAATAAGCCATCAAGACTTACTGCTGGTCATAGAATGTGTGCTGGTTGTGGTGCTCCTCCAATTGCCAGAATGGTATTAAGAGCATTAAAACCAGAGGATAAAGCAGTTATTTCTAATGCTACTGGATGTATGGAAGTATCAACATTTTTATATCCTTATACTGCTTGGACAGATTCATATATTCATACAGCTTTTGAGTGTGCTGCGGCAACAGCATCTGGTGCGGAAGCAGCCTACAAATCATTAAAGAAACAAGGTAAGCTCCCAGAAAATCAAGAAGTAAAATTTATTACATTTGGTGGCGATGGAGGAACTTATGATATTGGATTGCAAAGCCTATCTGGAGCAATGGAAAGAGGACATGATATGGTTTATGTGTGCTATGATAATGGGGCATACATGAATACTGGAATTCAGCGTTCTTCTGCAACACCAAGATTTGCAGATACTACTACATCACCTGCCGGAAGTGTTATTCCAGGAAAAATGCAATCTAGAAAAGATTTAACAGAAATAATGGTTTCACATCATATTCCATATGTTGGTCAAACCATTGCAGTCAATAACTTTAAAGATTTATATGAAAAATCTGAAAAAGCTATATATACTAAAGGACCTGCTTTTTTAAATGTATTATCTCCTTGCCCTAGAGGTTGGGGATATCCTACAGACATGCTAATGCAAATAAATAAGCTTGCTGTTGAAACTTGCTATTGGCCTTTATATGAGGTTGTAGACGGAAAATATAAAATAACATATAAACCTGCTAAAAAACTACCAATAGAGGAATTTTTAAAACCACAAAAAAGATTTAAACATATGTTTAAACCTGGAAATGAATGGATGTTAGAAGAATTTCAAAATGAAGTAGATAAAAGATGGCAAGCATTATTAGACTTAGAAAAATTAAGTATCTGATATGAACTATATCCCCAAAGGTGTAGTTTCACAATTATATTAGGCAACTACATTTCTGTAATTGCCTATTTTATATACTTATTATACACCCAAAATAATAAAATTGTCATGAACATGATTAATTTCTCTGATATTTTTCTTATATACATTGACCTTTGGACAAAATCCGTATATAATATAAACATTGAAAAGCACTTTTATAATAAATAAAAATGAGAAATTAAAATTCTCTGAAGTTTAAAGGAGGACAAATAAAGATGGGAGAAGTTATAGTTGTAACATCCGGAAAAGGTGGTGTTGGAAAGACAACAACAACAGCAAATCTTGGGTCTGCTTTAGCATTAAGAGGGAAAAAGGTAGTTTTAATAGATACAGATATTGGACTAAGAAATCTTGATGTTGTAATGGGACTGGAAAATAGAATAGTGTATGACATAGTAGATGTTGTTGAAGAAAAATGCAAATTGAAACAGGCATTAATTAAGGACAAGCGTTTTAAGGATTTGTTTTTACTTCCAGCAGCGCAAACAAGAGATAAAAGTGCAGTAAATGAAGAACAAATGAAAGAATTAACAGAAAAACTAAAAGAAGAGTTTGATTACATAATTATAGATTGTCCAGCAGGAATAGAACAAGGCTTTAAAAATGCCATAGCAGGAGCAAATAGAGCAATAGTAGTAACAACCGCAGAAATTTCCGCAATAAGAGATGCAGATAGAATTGTAGGACTTTTGGAAGCGTCAGAAATAAAAAATCCAGAATTAGTAGTAAATAGATTAAGACCAGCAATGGTAAGAAAAGGCGAAATGATGGATGTAGAAGATATTGTAGACTTGCTATCAATAGACCTAATTGGAGTTGTACCTGATGATGAATATATAATTACGCAAACTAATAAAGGTGAACCAGTAGTATCTAACCATAAGGCTCCATCTGGAAAAGCATATATAGAAATAGCTAGAAGAATATTAGGAGAAAACATAGAGGTGACTATACCTGGAAGAAAGGAAAGTTTTTTTGCTAAATTAAAGCATCGTTTTTCTAAAAAATAATTACTGATGGGGGTATAAGATGTTTGAAAATATAATAAATTTCTTTAAAAACATAGGAAAGAATGGAAAAGAAAATTCTAAAGAAACGGCAAAAGAAAGACTACACTTAGTATTGGCACAGGATAGAGCAAATATATCAGCAGACTTTCTAGAAATGATGAAACAAGAAATAATAGAGGTTATAAAAAAATATATAGAGATAGATGAAAAAGCAATAGATGTTAGACTTACAAATAAATCTGGTGATGATGGCACAGTAGGTGCGCCTTCACTATATGCTAATATTCCAATAGTGACTATAAAAAATGAAGCAAGAAAAATTCAAAACAAGGAAGAGGAAGAAGGCACAGAAAAAGAAAAGGAAGAAGACTTAAAACAGATTGAGAAAATATCTGAAGAAGAAAAACCAGAAACAGAAGAAAAATCCACAAAAAAGGAATCAAAAAAGGAAGTAACAAAAGAAAATGAGGAGGAGAAGGAACTAGGAACAATAGGAAAATCACCAAACGAAAAAAATGAAAAAGAGAATAAAGAAGATATAGTTTCAAACGAAAATGATAATGATAATGAGGTAAGCAATGAGGAAACGAATTCTTAAAAATATGGAATGGGGAATACTAATATGTACTGTTATATTAATTATAATAGGCTTGGTAGCCCTATTTTCAGCTACTCAAAACTCAAATTATGATGAACTAAAAAAACAAATAGTTTGGATAATGGTAAGTATACCAATATTAATAGCAATTATAGCAATAGATTATGAGTTACTAATAAAAATAGCCCCAATATTATATGGGATTATTATATTGCTGCTAGCAGGAGTTTTATTTAAATGGTGCAACAAGTTGGTATAATATAGGTGCGGTATCATTTCAACCAGCAGAATTAGCCAAGATTGTGATAATATTATCCTTAACATATACAATAGTGAAAATACAGGCAAGAGGGAAAAAAGAAATAAATGTAATATATAAATTAGCAATAATATTAGGTGTAGCAATGGTTCCGGTATTACTAATAATTAAACAACCAGACTATGGAACGGCAATAGCATTTATTATGGCACTAATTTTTATGTTATTTGTGGCTGGAATAGATAAAAAATATATAATTATTGCAATAGCGGTGGTCATTGTAGCAGTTCCATTACTCTACTTTTTTATATTGCCAGAGCATGCAAAAACAAGAATAGATGTATATTTAAATCCAAATTTGGATCCAAGGGGGGCAGGGTACAATATTATACAATCAAAACTTGCAATAGGTGCAGGTCAATTATTTGGAATGGGTCTATTAAAGGGAAATCAAACTCAATTAGGCTTTTTGTATCCTAAAACTACAGACTTTATTTTTTCTGTTATTGGAGAAGAATTGGGATTTATAGTTGCAGCAGGAATAATAGTTTTATATGTTGTGTTAATTACAAAGGCTATATATGTTGCTAAAACTGCAAAAGACCTAGAAGGATCATATATTGCAGCAGGAATTGCAGGAATATTCTTTTTTCATATGCTGGAGAATATAGGAATGACAATGGGCTTGTTGCCAATAACGGGAATACCACTTCCATTTGTAAGTTATGGGGGAAGCTCACTATTGAGCAATATAATAATGATAGGAATATTATTAAATATTAGTGGAAGAAGACAAAAAGTATTATTTATAGAATAAGTTGTAATTATAAGATAGTGTAAAGTATTCTATGAAAAATGTAGGGGCGATTTTAATCACACGCACTTCGAAGAAATTACTAAAAAATTGTAAATGAGGGGAAAATGTATTTAAAAAAAATAAAGATAGGAAATGTAGAATTAGAAAACAATATATTTTTAGCGCCAATGGCAGGAATAACAGACCTGCCATTTAGAACAGTTTGCAAACAATTTGGCCCAGGACTTACATATACAGAAATGGTTAGTAGCAAAGCTTTATATTATAATGATGAAAAGACAAAAAAATTGTTAAAAGTAAACGAGCAGGATGGGCCTATTGCAGTTCAAATATTTGGAAGTGACATTCAATCAATGGAGTTTGCAGCGAATTATGTAAGTGATACAGCAGATATTATAGATATTAATATGGGATGTCCAGCTCCTAAGGTAGTGAAAAATGGGGATGGAAGCAGATTGTTGCAAAATTTAGAATTACTAGAGCAAATAGTAAAAGTGGTTGTAAAAAATGCAAAAGTACCGGTAACCGTAAAAATACGAAAAGGTTGGAATTCAGAAAATATTGTTGCTGTAGAAGTAGCAAAGATAATAGAAGCGGCGGGAGCTTCGGCTATAACTATACATGGTAGAACAAGAGCAGAATTTTATTCTGGAGTTGCAGACTGGGATATAATTAAAAAAGTAAAGGATGCAGTAAAAATACCTGTTATAGGAAATGGAGATATAAAAACGAAGGAAGATGCACTAAGAATGTTTGAACAAACTGGTGTAGATGGCATTATGATAGGTAGGGCAACAATTGGAAAGCCATGGATATTTAAAGAAATAATAGATTTTTTACAGGGAAAAGAGGTTGAGCCTATTTCTAAGAGTGAGCAACTATGTATAATATTAAATCACATTAATTTAGAAGTACAGGAAAAGGGCGAAGAAATTGCAATAAAAGAAATGAGAAAACATATAAGTTGTTATATAAAAAATATGAGGAACGCAACAGAAATAAGAGAAAAAATAAATAAAATAGAAAAGCAAAACGAATTAGAAAAATGTTTAATAGAATACTTTAAAAATAATTGAATAAAAATATATAGAGAATAGAATATTTCTATTCTCTTTTTTAGACTGTAAAAATAAGGAAGGAGAGAGTTAGATTAATTATGGAAAAAAAGAAATTAATAATTATATTGGGCATTTTGGCTGTTTTGGTT
>OHKU01001411.1_pt1 | contig 10789 bp, 10 predicted proteins | sample 1568911 | NCBI WGS metagenome assembly OHKU01 (sample SAMEA3879574, study PRJEB24766) | human gut metagenome | biome: human-associated habitat; feature: feces | place: USA | collected 1985/1987
GCTGCGGATTTTTAAGCTTGAACGAAGAAAGTTTTCCGCAGTTTAACGGGCTGTTCACGGTAAATTTTTTTCCTGTTTACATCCTTGCGAGAATGAGATACTATAATAAATAATAGCAAAAATGAAAAGCTTTTCAGGGAGGCATATTTATGTGTACGGCAGCAACTTACCGCACGGATGACTTTTATATGGGCAGAACGCTCGACTATGAATTTTCATACGGCGAGGAAATAACCGTTATGCCGCGCAATTTTCCGCTCTCCTTCCGCCACGGCGGCGGGACGGACAGGCACTATGCGATAATAGGCATGGCTCATGTCGCGGACGGCTATCCGATGTTTTACGATGCGGTCAACGAAAAGGGGCTCGGAATGGCGGGACTAAACTTCGCCGCGAGCGCACGTTATTCGGAGCCGGAGGACGGCAAACAGAATGTCGCGCAGTTTGAGTTTATACCGTGGATACTGTCACTATGCGCTACGGTAGCGGATGCAAAGGAAAAATTAAATCGTATTTTACTGGTAGATACACCATTTAGCAGTCAGCTTCCGGTTGCACAGCTTCACTGGATTATAGCCGACAAAAATGAGTGCATTGTGGTGGAGTCGATGGCAGACGGTATGCATGTTTACGACAATCCGGTAGGTGTGCTCACAAACAATCCGCCATTCCCATATCAAATGGCTGCACTCAATAATTACAGAGGCTTATCCACAAAGCAGCCTGAAAATACATTTGCACCGGGAGTGGAGCTTAGTGCATACAGCCGCGGAATGGGAGGCCTGGGACTGCCGGGAGATTTATCATCGCAGTCACGCTTTGTACGTGTGGCATTCACAAAGCAAAACTCCAAATCGGATGACAGTGAGAATGCAAGTGTGAGTCAGTTCTTCCACATATTAGGCTCTGTGGACCAGCAGAGAGGCCTGTGCGAGGTGACAGATGGCAAATATGAGATTACGCTCTACACCTCATGCTGCAACTGCGACAAGGGAATCTACTATTACACCACATATGACAATAGCCAGATCACAGCAGTAGACATGAACAGGGAGAATCTTGATGAGAAGCTGCTTATCAGATATCCTGTTATTACGGAGGGAAAGATTTGTTGGCAGAATTAGAGAATCTGTTTGCGCTACAGGATAAAAATTACAGGGAATTTCATGCGAGGCTTATGCCCAATATTGAAAAAGAACGCATAATAGGAATAAGAGTCCCGGTGCTTAGAAAGTACGCAAAGGAGCTTGCTCATGGCAGCAGGCTCTTTTTGTCGGTTCAAAAAGAGAAACGGGTCTGTAATACAGTGAAGGAAAATGACTGTGACAATGTGGAAAAGTTTCTAAACACTCTGCCACATTACTACTATGAGGAAAATAACCTGCATATGTTTCTGATTATGCAGATGAAGGATTATGATACGGCATTGGCTTATCTGGAAGCATTCCTGCCATACATAGACAACTGGGCGACCTGCGACAGTGGTGTGCCGGCTGTGTTCAAAAAGCACAAAAATGAGCTTCTTTTGCATGTATATGGGTGGCTGGATTCGGATAAGCCCTACACCGTCAGGTATGGCATTGGCACTTTGATGCGCCTATATCTCGATGAGGATTTTGATATAAAATATGCTTTAGATGTGGCAAAAATCCGTTCCAAGGAGTATTATGTAAACATGATGAAGGCGTGGTATATCGCTACGGCACTTGCAAAGCAGTATGATGCAGTGCTGCCGATACTGCAGGAAAGGCTTATGGATAGCTGGAGTCACAACAAGGCGATACAAAAGGCGCGTGAGAGCTATCGCATCACGCCACAGCAGAAGGAGTATCTGAGCACATTAAAGGTTTAATGAAAAGAGACAAAAATTTATGAAAATAAAAAGCTTATTTGAATCAAAATTTATAAAGGTGTTTGACCTTCAGTACAGGGAGGACAGGCATTATTATAATGCCACAAGGAGAGATGAAGAAGACCTTGTAGCCGCCAAATCCACAGAGGAGTTCAAGAAAATGCTTCCGGATGCGGTGAGCTGCGTGGTGATATGGAATCCGTCAGATGATGACGAGAAATCAGGTCATGAGCCATGTCTGTTAATGAATCGCGAGTTCCGATATCCGACAGGCCAGTACCTGCTAAGCGTACCTGCAGGACTTATTGATCCGGAGGATTGTACCGGGGATAATGATAATACAGCGCCACTTATAAAAACTGCCATGCGTGAGCTTCATGAGGAGACCGGCCTTAAAGTGATAGAAAAAGACACGGTTTCTGTAATCAATCCATGTCTTTTCAGTACACCGGGCATGACAGATGAAAGCAACGCTCTTGTAAAGATTGTACTTAACCGCGATAGCCTTAATGGAATGTCGCAGGAGGGCGCAGTGGGCGGCGAGCTCTTTGACGGATTCGACCTTCTGACTAAGGCGCAGGCGAAGAAGATACTTGAGGATGGAGTGGACGAGCACGGCATATACTATTCTGTGTATACATGGGCGGCACTCACGTATTTCGTAGCAGACTTGTGGAGGTAGATACAGAATGTAGCGTGGTTAACCCGGCATGCGGCATTTAAAAATACGGAGGAATAACATGAACGATAAAAAATACTCGCTGCGCCCATATCTGCTTGCATACAAATGGCACTATGCGATAGGCATTTTTGTGCTTCTTGCAGTAGACCTTGCAAATCTGTACATTCCGCAGTTTATTGGGGAGATAATCGACGGAATCACTGCAGGAAAGCTTGATATGGCGGGCGTGGGCGGCATTATATTTAAGATACTGATAACAGGCCTGATAATCATGGCGGGGCGCTTTGGATGGAGATATTTCATCATAGGAGCATCAAGAGGAATAGAATACAGACTGCGCGATGATATGTTTTCGCATATGGAGACACTCTCGGCGCGCTATTACAACAGCCACAAGACAGGAGATCTTATGGCATATTTCACTAACGATTTACAGGCTGTCAGGATGGGAACCGGGATGGCTGTCATCACCGTGTTTGACGCGGTAATCATGACGGTGATGGTGCTTGTCAAAATGGTTGTATACGTGGATTTTAAGCTGACATTATTTGCTTTTATTCCACTTATTTTCATTGCAATCGGCTGCTATTTTTATGGAATAGAGTCAAAGAAACGTCAGGTGAAAAGGCAGGATGCTTTCTCCTATCTTTCTGACAAGGTGCAGGAGAGCATTGCCGGTATCCGCGTGGTCAAGGCATTTGCGCAGGAGGAAGAGGACTTTAAGCAGTTTGAAAAGGCTTGCGAGAACAGCAGGGAGAAAAATCTTGCTGTGGTAAAGCTTCGCGCTGTCTTTGGCCCGACGCTGGATGCCGTAATCGGAATAAGCGTGATAGTGACACTACTTGCAGGTGGCGGGATGGTGCTTGACGGACAGGTTTCGATAGGCCAGTTCGTGGCATTCAATTCATACATCGATATGCTTGTGTGGCCTATGATTGCGGCAGGCGACTGTATCAACACATTTTCCCAGGCGGCTGCGGCATGGGGCAGAATCCAGACTATTTTCGAGGAAAAGCCTGATATTGTCGATATGGTGCCACCGGAAAATGTAATAGAAAATGATGGCATGGCAGGCAGAAATGCAGATAATTTAGCTGAGGGTATTTATGATAAAATACAAATACATGGTGATATACAGCTTAGCCACCTCAGCTTCACCTACCCTGACGGCACCAAGCCGGTGCTTTCAGACGTGAGTATACATGTGAAGCAGGGCGAGATGCTTGGTATCTTAGGACGTACCGGAAGCGGAAAATCATCACTTGCCGACCTTTTGCTTAGAGTCTATGATTGTAAAAACGGCATGATACTTTTGGATGGCCGCCCGATAACAGACTATCCGCTGGCGGTTTTACACCGTGATATCTCATATGTGCCACAGGAGAATTTCCTGTTTTCCGACACACTCGAGGAGAATATAGCATTTGGTCTGGAGGACAGGATTGCCGACAACCCGGCAATTCTTGATGCGGTAAAACAGGCCGCAAAGGACGCGTGTATACATGATAATATCATGGGCTTTCCGGATGAGTACAAGACCATGGTTGGAGAGCGCGGAGTGACACTTTCGGGAGGCCAGAAGCAGCGAAGCTCGATAGCCAGAGCACTTTTAAAGGATTCTGCAATCCTCATACTGGATGATTCGCTTTCTGCTGTCGATACCGATACAGAGGAGCAGATACTTGAAAACCTCATGGAAACCAGACAGGGCAAGACAACCATAGTGATTGCCCACAGGATTTCCACACTGCAGAAGGCTGACCATGTGGCAGTGCTTTCTGACGGAAAACTGACAGAGTATGGTACTCCTGAAGAGCTGCTTGAGCTTGGCGGTTTTTACGCTGATATCAGTCATAAGCAGCAGCTTGAGAGTGAGCTTGGCAGTTAAAGTGCTTGAAAAGCGTTGCTATGCAGATTTGACGATGAATAGTTACGAAATAACAGAGAAGATTATAGTATGAATTCGAGTAAAAATATAAGTAAAAAAGAAATGAATAAAAAAAGCTCCACAATGCGCCTCATAGCCTACATGAAGCCGTATGCCCACTGGGTGATTTTTGCCCTTCTGCTGGTGCTGGGACTGACAGCCTTTGACCTTTACAGGCCGATGCTGGTGGGAGATGCAATTGATACTTTTGGAGCAAATGGGGATTATGATGTAATAATTGCCACAGCTATCAAATATGCGGTTGTACTTGCCTTAAGCTTTGCATTCAACATCGCTCAGACCTGGATACTGCAGAAAACAGGCCAGAATATCATTCTTCAGATGAGAAAAGACCTCTACAGACATATCCAGTATCTTGGCAGCAGGTATTTTGATATCACGCCGGTTGGAAAGCTTGTAACCCGTGTGACAAATGATGTTGAGGCTCTCAATGAGATGTATTCGGGCATTCTCGTACAGCTTTTCAGAAATATTGTAAAAATAGTGGGACTTGCAGGCGTTATGCTCGTGCTTGATGTTAGGCTTGCTGCAATATCATTTGTGCTGATGCCGCTTGTAATTGGGCTTACGGTGCTGTGCCAGAAAATTGCCAGAAATATTTACAGGCTATACCGTACGCGCCTGACGGACATCAATACATTTTTGTCCGAGCATCTTTCGGGGATGAAAATTATACAGATATTTGGCAGGCAGGAGCGCAAGTTCGAGGAATTTCATGATAAAAATACAAAGCTCTACAAGGCTTTTTACAGGGAGATGCTTATGTATGCGGTGTTCCGTCCGCTTATCTATATTCTGAGCATTTTGTCACTGATGATAGTGCTGTGGTTCGGAAGCAGAAATGTGTTTGATGAGATTATTTCGGTTGGCACTTTGTATATTTTCTCGAATTACATCAGGTCATTTTTCGACCCGATACAGGAACTTGCAGAGCAGTTTTCGACACTGCAGTCATCAATTGCATCAGCAGAGAAGATATTTACGGTTATGGATGAGGATGAATTTATTCCTGAGGTCGAAAATCCAAAGCAGCCGGATAAAATCACCGGAAAAATTGAATTTGACCATGTCTGGTTTGCCTATGACGGCGAAAACTATGTGCTTAAGGATGTCTCATTTGTCATTAATCCGGGCGAGAAGGTGGCCTTTGTCGGCGCAACCGGAGCAGGAAAATCATCCATTTTAAATCTTATAGGCAGGTATTATGATATACAAAAGGGACATATCTACATTGATGGCATCGATATCAGACAGCTTAGCAAAAAGCAGCTTCGCAGTGCAATCGGTCAGATGCAGCAGGATGTGTTTATATTCGAGGGGGATGTGGCGTACAATATCCGCCTGAATGATGACGATATCACGGATGCTCAGGTGAAGGCGGCAGCAGAATATGTAAATGCCTCACACTTTATCGAAAAGCTCCCACAGGGATATCACGAGCCGGTTACGGAGCGTGGTGCGACCTTCTCGGCAGGAGAGCGTCAGCTATTGTCCTTTGCAAGGACACTTGCCCACAATCCGAGCATACTGGTCATGGACGAGGCAACCGCCAACATAGATACAGAGACAGAAATTCTCATACAGGAGGCACTCGAAAAGCTCATGGATGGCAGAACAACAATCATGGTTGCGCACCGTCTGTCCACTATCCAGCATGCTGACTGCATCATGGTCATGCACAAGGGTCGTATATGTGAGCGCGGTACGCACAGGGAGCTTCTGGAACAGGATGGCATATACAGGAAGCTGTATGAGCTACAGATATCGTAGGGATAATTAGTATAAGCTGCAGATATCATATGGGTAATTTATAATACTAGTTGTATTTTGATGAAGGCAGGGGAAGGTTGGAGTTATAGAAAGGTGACTTGGGATGGTATGGAAAATAAACAATAACTGTCAGATTTTTATAGAAAAAACGGATTCCATCGCAGGCCGGCAGAAGGAGATAATTCCACATGTGTCTGCCTATTATGTGGATAAATACACAACTATTTCAGAAAAAGGTGTAAAAACAGGCAGCAACAGGTTGTGTGGCACAGCAAATCAGGAGCTTTTGGCGGGATACATGATCTTCAAATATCTGGGGATATCATCGGATGAACAGCTTGTCAGAAATGAGCATGGTAAGCCGGAAATAGCAGCAGGATATAAGAATGAGAGCGCAGCTTTTTTTAATCTGGCACACAGCGGTCCATATGTGGTGCTTGCAATATCAGACAGACCTGTTGGCGTGGACATAGAGCATACAAAGCGCATGAGCTACAAAGTGGCAAAGCGTATAATGCGAAAGGCGCAGCTTGACAGACTCGAAGGCTTTGAGAATGAATCTGATGCATTTCAGATTGAGCTTGCAAAATACTGGACACAGTATGAGGCTATAATGAAGCTTGTCGGTACAGGCTTTTCGGGGGAGCTGGATGATAGGACGATGGAGGCTTATGAAAAAAGGGTAGTGTTTCGTGAGCTAGAGGATTATGTTATTGCAGTGGTGACAAAGTAGGGATTGAAAAAATTCTTGGTTTTTGTTAGTAAATAAGCATGGATTGCGTCTATATAAGTGAAGGAAACTATTTATGGAAACATAATGATGCAGTTATATATTTAAGGGGGATTTGCCATGAAGAAGATTCAATTATTTTTAAAGTACTTAGTTTTAATGTTGTTTTTAACAGTATGGATTATTATAATGTTTTTCACCGATTATATGAATTCACAGTCGGTTAAGCTATATTGCATGTTTGTAGTGGGGTGTGGATGTGCATACTCAATCTGGGAGAAAACTTATGTACCGGATGCAAGGTCATATATTGCAGAAAAAGCAATAGCATTAATACTTATAGTAACTGTTTTCATCAGATTATTATGTTTTTAATAAAAAAGTCAAAATACGTAACAGGCTTTTCTGTTGCGTATTTTTTTGTTGTTTTTTTATCCATATATGTTAGAATATAGTCAAAGCAGTTTTTCTATAGCAACCTGTGCGGTCGTTGGCACATTAATTACAGATATGACTATATGCTCTGTAAATATGTGAGGCATAATAAGATGTCGTCCGGCGATAAGGGCGTGCAGGGTCTTCAATACCTTAATTATTTTTCATATTCCCTGAAATTCTTGCTTTTAAATGTTTCATTATTTTATTTAAAGCAGGATAAGAGGGCTTTTACCACACAGATATTTCCTGCTTTAGTGTTTTCAAATGAAGGAGGATTTTATATGAGTGGTAACAGAGAGTACAAAAGTGATGTTTTCAGTATGCTGATGCAGGATAAGGAAAGAGCCTTACAGCTGTATAACGCAATGAATGGGTCTAGCTATGACAATCCGGAGGATGTTGAGATAGTGATTCACGATGGCGGCATTTCACTTTCGGTCAGAAATGATGCATCGTTTATCGTGGATGCGAGATTGAGCATATATGAGCATCAGTCCACAGTTTGTCCTAATATGCCGGTGAGAAGTCTTATTTATTTTAGTGTGATATTATCAGATATGCTCAGCGACAAGAAAAAAGGAACAAAAAGTGGCAAGAACATCTATGGCAGAAGACTGGTAAAGATACCGACACCACATTTTGTGGTATTTTACAATGGTGAGGAGGAACAGCCGGAGGTTCAGGAGCTTAAGCTGTCCGATGCGTTTGAGAAGCCGACCGACGAGCCGAATCTTGAGCTTAAATGTAAGGTGTACAATATAAACGACGGAAAGAACAAGGCTATTATGGAGTCCTGTGGCTGGCTGAATGATTATATGACATTTGTAAATAAGGTCAGAGAGTATCATGCAGACGGGGCATTTGATGATCTTGCTATAGATATTGAGAAGGCTATAGATTATTGTATTGACAATGATATTCTGAAGGAGTTTCTAAAGACTTACAGAAGTGAGGTGACGAAGAGTATGCAGTTAAATTATGAATTTGACAGGCAGCTTGAGCTTGAAAGAGCTGATGCTATCGAGGAAGGCTTAGAACAAGGAATAAAGCAAGGCTTAGAACAGGGCTTAGAACAGGGATTGGAACAGGGATTGGAACAGGGATTAGAACAAGGAATAGAATTGATTAACCAGCTAAATCAGATTTTATTGTCTGAAGGCAAATATGATGAATTGCAGAAAGCTTCAAAGGATAAGGTGTATCAAAAAAAGCTTCTTGCAGAGTATGGACTTCTCAATGAGAAGCAAGGTGAATAAATGAGACAAAAAGAACTTGAAAAATGGTTAAAGATAGTAATAATAGCGGTAGCACTTTGCGGATTAGTGGTCTGTGCGGTTGCCATACCATGGATAGGACATGTGCTTATTGCGCCTGATCCGCAGATTTCTGATATGTATATACCATGGCTTGTTCTGTTTATCATCAGTGCAATTCCGTGCTATGTTATATTGTATCTGGGCTGGTGCGTAGCTGTAAATATCGGAAAAGACAGGTCGTTTTCCTTGGAGAATGCAAGACATATAAAGCTGGCATCGAAAATAATTCTGTTTGATGCATTGTATTTTTTTGTTGTGAATGTCTGCATGTGGAGGATATATGTGAATCATCCGGGGGTGATACTGGCTCTTGTGTTCATAGTGTTTGCCTGTGTTGTGGTATCGGTCGTGGCGGCGGTTTTGTCACATCTTGTGGTAAAGGCCGCAGATCTGCAGGAGCAGAGTGATTTGACAATATAGCGTGTGCGCTACAGTTTTATTTGAGCGGGAGAGATACATGGAAGGCGAGATTATTTTTAACATAGACGTAATGCTTGCAAAGAGAAAGATGAGTGTTACGGAGCTGTCGCAGCGTGTGGGAATCACCATGGCAAATATATCAATTTTAAAAAACGGCAAGGCAAAGGCAATCAAGGTATCCACGCTTGCAAAGCTATGTGAAGCACTTGACTGTCAGCCGGGAGATTTGCTGGAATATAGAAATTGCTCTTGCGATAATGGAGAAAATATAGTATCATAAATGATTGGCGTGCGCCATCTTGGGCGTACAAACAGCAACGTATTATGGGAGGCAATTGACAGATGAATAATTATGATGTGATAATCATTGGAGCAGGACCGGGAGGTATCTTCGGAGCATATGAGCTTATCGAGAAGAATCCTGACTGCAAAATAGCGGTTTTTGAGGCAGGACATGAGCTTGCTAAGAGAAAATGTCCTATCGACGGAAAGAAAATAAAGAGCTGTATTTCCTGCAAGAGCTGTTCTATTATGAGCGGTTTTGGCGGAGCAGGTGCTTTTTCAGACGGAAAATATAATATCACAAATGATTTTGGCGGTACCTTGTACGAGCATATCGGCAAGCAGCCGGCCATTGATCTGATGGAATATGTTGACGAGATTAATATGAAGTACGGCGGTGAGGGCACAAAGCTTTATTCTACAGCCGGCACAAAGCTCAAAAAGGTCTGCATGCAGAATAAGCTCAAGCTTTTGGATGCATCGGTCAGACATCTCGGAACTGACATAAACTATGTTGTTCTGGAAAATATGTATGCACATCTGAAGGATAAGGTGGATTTTTATTTCGATACACCTGTTGAGTCGGTAGAGGTGCTGTATGATGAGAATACAGCAGGGGCTGATGCTTGCAGTTTACAAGAGGCTCACACAGACAATGTATCCGGATATGCAGTAAAAACAGCGGATAGCACATATGAGAGCAGATACTGTATCATCTCAGTTGGAAGAAGCGGAAGCAAGTGGATGGAGAAGGTCTGCAATGACCTTGATATCCCAACCAAGTCAAACCGTGTGGATATCGGTGTGCGTGTTGAGCTTCCGGCCCTGATTTTCTCGCATCTGACAGATGAGCTGTATGAGAGCAAGATTGTATACAGAACACAGCTTTTTGAGGATAATGTGCGTACCTTCTGCATGAATCCGCATGGCATCGTGGTAAATGAAAATACAAACGGCATCGTAACAGTAAACGGACACAGCTACGAGGGAGCAGACAAGCAGACTGAAAACACGAACTTTGCTCTTCTTGTTGCGAAGCATTTTTCAGAGCCGTTCAAGGATAGCAACGGATATGGTGAGAGCATTGCGCGCCTTTCAAATATGCTTGGTGGCGGTGTAATTGTACAGCGCTTTGGTGATCTTGTGAGAGGGCGTCGAAGCAATGAGAAGCGTATTGAGGAAGGACTCGTTACTCCTACACTTTCAGCTACACCGGGAGACTTAAGCCTTGTGCTTCCAAAGAGAATCCTGGACGGAATCATTGAGATGATTTACGCGCTCGACAAGATAGCACCGGGAACTGCAAATGACGATACCTTGCTTTACGGCGTAGAAGTCAAGTTCTACAACA
>OHKU01001421.1_pt1 | contig 10712 bp, 10 predicted proteins | sample 1568911 | NCBI WGS metagenome assembly OHKU01 (sample SAMEA3879574, study PRJEB24766) | human gut metagenome | biome: human-associated habitat; feature: feces | place: USA | collected 1985/1987
GATCAGGTCGGGGCCGGTTTTCCGCAGACCGGCGGCGGACAGGATGTCCAGGGCGGCGCGGACCTCCTCCTCCGGGTCCGCCGTGAGGCTGACGCGGAGGGTGTCGCCGATGCCCTGGCACAGCAGGCCGCCGATGCCGATGGCGGATTTCAGCACCCCCAGGCGGGGGGTGCCGGCCTCGGTGACCCCCAGGTGCAGGGGGTAGTGGGTCTGCTCATGGAGCATGCGGTAGGCGGCCATGTTCACCGGGACGTGGGAGCACTTGACGGAGATGCAGATATCATCGAAGTTGCAGTCGTTCAGCAGGCGGACGTGGCCCAGGGCGCTGTCCACCAGGGCCTGGGCGGTGACGCCGCCGTATTTTTGCAGAAGCTCCCGCTCCAGGGAGCCGCCGTTGACGCCGATGCGGATGGGGATGCCCCGGTCCCGGCAGGCGTCGGCCACGGCCCGGACCTTTTCCGCGGAGCCGATGTTGCCGGGGTTGATGCGGATCTTGTCCACCCCCTGGCGGACGCACTCCAGGGCCAGGCGATAGTCAAAGTGGATGTCCGCCACCAGGGGGATGTGGATGCGGCGGCGGATGGGGCCGATGGCCCGGGCGGCGTCCATATCCGGCACGGCCACCCGGATGATCTGGCACCCGGCCTGCTCCAGACGGAGGATCTGGGACACGGTGCGCTCCACGTCCTGGGTGGGGGTATTGCACATGGACTGGATGCTGACCGGCGCGCCGCCGCCCACGGCCACGGCGCCCACATGGATCTGTTTGCTCATGGTGTTGTCCTCCTGTAATTGTGTGATAAATGGCATAATTTGCCTCAAAAGGGCGGCGCCCTTTTGAGGCAAAGGGGATTCAGTGGAACAGCTTCAGCACGTCCTGGAAGGTGATGACCAGCATCAGGCCCATCAGCAGGATGAAGCCGGCCAGGTGGACGTAATTTTCAAATTTGGCGGGGATCTGTTTGCGGATGGTGAGCATACACAGGGCGTTGACCACCAGGAAGAAGATCTTGCCGCCGTCCAGGGCGGGCAGGGGCAGCAGGTTCATCACCGCCAGGTTCACGGCGATGAGGGCCGCCAGGTAGGCGATGTTGGCGGCGGCGGCCGCGGCGCTTTCGGACTGCTCGCCCACGGTGGTGATGGTGGAGACGATGCCCACGGGGCCGCTCATATCGGAAAAGCCCGCCTCGCCGGTGATGAGCATCTGGAGGCTCAGGCGCACCAGGCGGACAAAGTCCACCGCCTGGTTCCAACAGTATTTCAGCCGCCCGCCGAAGGTCAGCTCCTCCGCCCCGAAATACAGGCCGAAGCCGGTGAACTTTTCGCCGGACTGGTCCAGATACTCGCCCCGCTCCATGTGGAAGTTCTCCAGCCGGAGCTTCTGGCCGTCCCGGCGGAGGACCAGGTCAAAATCCCCGGTTTTGTTGCGGCCCAGCAGCAGGGACACGTCGCTGAAGGTGTAGATGCGCTCCCCATCGATGGACAGGATGCGGTCGCCCACCTGAAGGCCGGAGGCGGATTCCAGCGGGCAGCCGTCGGCGAAGCCGTGGATCACCGGGACGTTAACGGCCTTGACCCCGGCGTACAGCACCAGGATGATGATAAGCCCCGCCAGGAAGTTCATCAGGGCCCCGGCGGCGAAGATCAGCAACTTCTGCCAGAAGCCCTGGTTATTCAGGGCGGCGGGGTCGTCGGAGTCCTCCTCCTCGCCCTCCATGGCGCAGAAGCCGCCGATGGGCAGCAGGCGCAGGGAATACTGGGTGTCGCCCTTGGTTTTTTTCAGCAGGGCGGGGCCCATGCCGATGGAAAATTCGTTGACCCGCACGCCACAGGCCTTGGCCGCCAGGAAGTGGCCCAGCTCGTGGACGGCGATGAGCACGCCGAAAATCAGGATCGCTGCGATAATATAGATCATACCATGTCTCCTACCGTTTGCAGTACAGCGGCTCGCGCCTGTCTGTCTGCTTCCAGTATATCCGGAAGGTCCGGGGCATATTTCACCTGCACCCGGTCAAGAGCGGACTCCACCAGGCGGGGAATGTCGTTGAAGCCCACACGCTCCTGCAGAAACAGGGCCACCGCCGCCTCGTTGGCACCGTTCATAATGGCGCAGGCGGTGCCGCCGGCTTTGGCGCACTGGCGGGCAATGCGCAGGCAGGGGAAGGCGTCCAGGTCCGGAGCCCGGAACGTCAGGTCCCCGCAGGTCAGCAGGTCCAGAGGCGTATCCGGGCTGGGGGCCCGGTGAGGCCAGGTGAAGGCATAGCGGATGGGCAGCTTCATATCCGGGGTGCCCAGCTGGGCGATCATGGCCCCGTCCCGGTACTCCACCAGGGAGTGGACGATGCTCTGGCGGTGGATCACCACGTCCACCTTTTCCACCGGCAGCCGGTACAGCCGCATGGCCTCGATGACCTCCAAGCCCTTGTTCATCAGGGTAGCAGAGTCGATGGTGATTTTTGCACCCATGCTCCAGTTGGGGTGTTTCAATGCGTCGGCGGGGGTGACAGACTCCAGCTGCTGATAGCTGCGGCCGAAGAAGGGGCCGCCGGAGCAGGTCAGCAGCAGCCGCCGGACCTCATTGCGGTCCCGGCAGCCCTGGAGGCTCTGGAAAATGGCGCTGTGCTCGGAGTCCACGGGGACGATGTCCGCGCCGCAGCGCTCCGCTTCGGCCATGACCAGCTCCCCGGCGCAGACCAGGGTCTCCTTATTGGCCAGGGCGATGCGCTTTTTCTGGCGGATGGCAGCCAGAGTGGGCTCCAGGCCCACGCTGCCCATAACGGCGGTGACCACGGTGTCGGCCTGGGGCAGCTGAGCCGCCAGCAGCAGGCCCTCCGGCCCCGCCTCCACCCGGATGTCCGTGTCCGACAGCCGCAGGCGCAGCTCCCGGGCGGCGTCCCGGTCGTACAGCACCGCCAGGGCGGGGTGAAACTCCCGGGCCTGCTGCTCCAGCAGGTCCACCTGGCGGTTGGCGGTCAGGGCCGCCACGGAAAGGCCCAGCTCCCGGGCCACCTGCAGGGTCTGGCGGCCGATGGAGCCGGTGGAGCCAAGAATACTGACACACTGCACCATAGGCCGCTCCTTACACCGCCATGGGAAGCAGCACCAACAATACTTCCATGGCCGGGGCGACCAGGGTCAGGGAATCAAACCGATCCAGTACGCCGCCGTGGCCGGGGATCAGATTGCCGTAATCCTTGATACCGGTCTGCCGCTTGACGATGGAGAAGCACAGGTCGCCGAAAATGCCCAGCAGAGAACCAAAAAAGCCGTACAGCAGCGCAAGACCGTAGTTGACCCGGAGATTGCCGGGCAGCAGGTCGATGATCAGGGCGTAAACAAGCATACTGACCACGGCGAAGGCAATGCCGCCCAGCGCGCCCTCGATGGTCTTGTTGGGGCTGACCACAGGCGCCAGCTTGTGCCGCCCGAATTTCAGGCCGATAAAGTAAGCGCCTGCGTCGGACATGAACGCCACCACGAAGGGAATCAGGATGACATACCGTCCGAGATCCATATTCAGAATGCGGATGAGGGAGCTGAGCATGTAGGGGATGAGAAGACCCGCCACAAAGCACATGGACAGATCCTCAAAGTGAACCTTTATGTGGTCAAGCATCATCTCCGAGAACATCAGGATAAAGAACACAATCATGAGGATGACAAAGTAGGAATGAATCGCGCCGAAATAGCTCCACATGCACACGGCGGCCGCCATGATGCAGGAGTAGATCACCAGCCGCGGCCGCTTTACAAGCCCTGTGCGGTACAGAAGCTCGTAGGCCGCGATGGCCATGAGCGCACTCATGACCAGTGACGCGGCAATCACCGGTGCGGCCAGTGTCAGAAGAAAGAGGATCGGCACCAGAATCGCTGCGGAAATAATGCGTTTTTTCATTTCTCTATGTCCCTCCAAACCGGCGGCTGCGCCGGTGAAATTCTTCAATGGCGCTGTCCAGATGTTCCGGTGTGAAATCAGGCCAAAGTACGTTCATAATTACATATTCCGAGTACGCGGACTGCCACAGCAGGAAGTTGCTGACCCGCATCTCTCCGGATGGCCGGATGATCAGCTCCGGGTCGGGCACGCCCGCCGAATACAGGTACCCGGAGAAAACGTCCTCGGTCAATTCTTCCGGGTCGGCCCTTCCGGCGGCGACATCCGCCGTGTAAGCCTTCACAGCATGGATAATTTCATCCCGCCCGCCGTAGTTCAGGCAGAAGTTCACCTGCACGTCGTATTCCTCCGAGCGGCTTTCCGCGTCGTGGCAGAGCGTTTGCAACTCCGGGCTGAGACGGGTCAGGTCGCCAAAGAATCGGAATTTGACCCGGTTTTTCTCCATGTCCCGCAGCGCCTCTTCCAGATACCGGCGCAGCAGCTTCATGATTCCCGTCACTTCCTCCGCAGAACGTTTCCAGTTCTCTGTGGAGAAGGCGTACACCGTCAGATATTCCACACCCAGGGTGCGGCAGTAGTTGGCGATCCGCCGGAAGGCTTCCGCGCCTGCGGCGTGACCGGCGGTGCGGGGCAGACCCCGCTGCTTTGCCCAGCGGCCGTTGCCGTCCATGATGATGGCAATGTGCCGGGGCGGGGGAGAGTTTTGTGAAAGTGCCATAAAGCACCTCTTTCTAATGGTTAGTGAACAGATCTGCGAAGATAAAAAAGCAATTTCTGCTGGCGGCTGCTTCCAGCCGCCAGCAGGGGTGCTTTGTTTTGGCTGACGGCGTTAAATCGCCATCAGTTCCTTTTCCTTGGCGGCAAGAGCGGCGTCGGCGCGCTTGATGTTCTTGTCCAGCAGATCCTGTAAATCTTTCTCGGCCTTCTTCTGGTCGTCCTCGGTGATCTCGCTGTTCTTTTTCAGCTTCTTGACATAGTCCATGCCGTCCCGACGGATGTTGCGCATGGCGACCTTGGCTTCCTCGGAATACTTCTTGACCTGCTTGGCCAGATCCTTACGGCGCTCCTCGGTGAGCTGGGGGAACACCAGACGGATGACGCGGCCATCGTTCTGGGGGTTGATGCCCAGATCGGAGGTCTGGATGGCCTTCTGAATGTCCTTGAGCAGCTTGGTGTCCCAGGGCTGAATAATCAGGGTACGGGCGTCGGGGGCGGAAATGGTGGCGACGCCGTTCAGGGGCGTTTCACTGCCATAGTATTCCACGGTGATCCGATCGAGAACCTTTGCGTTGGCGCGGCCAGCACGGACGGAGGCGAATTCCTCGTCCAGATGCTCCAGAGCCTTGTCCATTCTCCGGGAAAATTCTTTGAAATCGACGGTCATTGTGTGTTCCTCCTTAGAAATGATTTTTTACGGTAGTACCGATCTCTTCGCCGCGAACCACGCGGACGATGCTGTTTTCTTCATTCAGACCGAAGCAGACCATGGTCATGTCGTTGTCCATAGCCAGAGCCATGGCGGTGATGTCCGTGGCCTTCAGGTTCTTTGCCAGAACCTCGCCGTAGGTCAGGCGGGAGTAGCGCACGGCAGTGGGGTCTTTGGCGGGGTCGGCGGAATAGATGGCGTCCACGTTCTTCGCCATCAGCACGGCGTCGGCCTCGATCTCCACGCCCCGGAGCACCGCGCCGGTGTCGGTGGAGAAGTAGGGGTTGCCGGTGCCGGCGGCAAAGAGGACGACTTTCCCCTCATTTAAGTACCGCTCGGCAAGGTCACGGGTAAAATACTCGGCGAACTTGTTCATCTCCACGGCGCTGAGAACCCGGGCGTCCATGCCGTGGCGGTTCAGGGCGTCGGCCACGGCAATGGCGTTCATTACCGTGCCCAGCATACCCATGGAGTCGGCGTGAGAACGCTGCATCTTATCCGCGCCGTCCTTGACGCCGCGCCAGAAGTTTCCGGCACCGATGACCAGACCAATCTGCACGCCCATGTCCACGCAGGTTTTGATAGACTCACAAAGCTCGTTCACAATGGTAAAATCAAGCCCCCGATGTGCGTCCCCGGCGAGAGCCTCGCCGCTGACTTTCAGCAGGATGCGCTTATATTTAAGCTCAGGCAAAATGAAATCACTCCTTATCTTCATATCCTTTCCTATTCTAGCGTATCCAGCCCGAATTGACAACTACTAATTTAAGATTTCTTAAAATGTTTTCCGATTTTTCACAATGCGGGGCCTTCTGTGTAATTTCCACACAGCTTGCCCTCTGGAAAAGATGGATTCTGGCGGGATTTTTGGTTGCAAAACTGGAAACAGTAGGGTATAATGTCTTGTAATTGGAAAAACCCAAGGAAATGAGAGGGATTATCATGGCTGAAATGACTGAAAGCAAAAACTTTATCCACGCATTCATCGACGAGGACATCGCCCCCGGCGGGCAGTTTGCGGGTCAGACCGTCCATACCCGGTTTCCGCCGGAACCCAACGGCTATCTGCATATCGGCCACTGCAAGGCGCTGATCATCGACTTCGGCACCGCCGAAAAGTACAATGGCCTATGCAACCTCCGCATGGACGACACCAACCCCACCAAAGAGGATGTGGAGTTCGTGGAAGCCATCAAGGAGGACATCCACTGGCTGGGCTTCGACTGGGGCGACCGCTTCTTCTACGGCTCGGATTACTTTGAAAAGGACTACGAGTTTGCCGTCGAACTCATCAAAAAGGGCCTTGCCTACGTCTGCGACCTGACGCCGGAACAGTTCCGCGAGTTCCGCGGCGATATCGGTAAGCCCGCCGTAAGCCCGTACCGCGACCGCTCCGTCGAGGAAAACCTCGACCTGTTCGAGCGCATGAAAAACGGCGAGTTCCCCGAGGGCAGCCGCACGCTGCGCGCAAAGATCGACCTCGCCTCCGGCAACTTCAATATGCGCGACCCGGTCATCTATCGCATCCGTCATATGCACCACCACCGTCAGGGAGACAAGTGGTGCATCTATCCCATGTACGACTTTGCCCACCCCATTCAGGACGCGCTGGAGGGCATTACCCATTCTCTGTGCTCCCTGGAATTTGAGAACCACCGTCCTCTTTATAACTGGGTGGTGGAGCATGTCTCCGTACCTCATCATCCCCGGCAGATCGAGTTCGCGAGGCTGGGCATTGACCACACCGTCATGAGCAAGCGCAAGCTCCGCAAGCTGGTGGAGGAGCACTATGTCTCCGGCTGGGACGATCCCCGGATGCCCACCCTGTGCGGCCTGCGCCGCCGGGGCTATACCGCCGCCTCCATCCGCAATTTCTGCGAGCGTATCGGCGTGGCCAAATCCCCCAACACCGTGGAGTACGGCTTCCTGGAGCACTGCCTGCGGGAGGACCTGAACGTGTCCGCCCAGCGGACCATGGCGGTGCTGCACCCGGTGAAGCTCACCGTTACCAACTATCCCCAGGGCCAGAGCGAAACCTTCACCGTGGAGAACAACCCCACCGACCCCAGCCAGGGCACCCACGAGATCACCTTCAGCCGCCACCTGTGGATCGAGCATGAGGACTTTCTGGAGACCCCCATTCCCAAGTATAAGCGCCTGTATCCCGACGGCCCCGAGTGCCGCCTGAAGGGCGCGTATCTGGTGAAGTGCACCGGCTGCGTCAAGGATGAAAACGGCCAGATCGTGGAGATCCTGTGCACATATGACCCCGACAGCCGGGGCGGCGATCCCGCCGACGGCCGCAAGGTCAAGGGCGCCACGCTGCACTGGGTGGACGCCGAAAACTGCGTGGACGCAGAGGTGCGGCTGTATGACAACCTGTTCTCCGATCCACAGCCCGACGGCCCGGACAAGGACTTCCTGAACTGCCTGAATCCCGACTCCCTGATGGTGCTGGAGGGCTGCAAGGTGGAGCGGGCCATGGTGGACGTGGCCCGGGACTTCGACCGGGTGGAAAACCGCACCGGCATCAACGCCCCCACCTTCCAGTTCATGCGCACGGGCTATTTCTGCATGGATAACCGGGACTGCACGGCGGATCACCTGGTGTTCAACCGCAGCGTGTCCCTGAAGGACAGCTTCAAAAAGTAACCTGTAAAGTAAAAGTTGCGCCGCCCTTTGGACGGCGCAACTTTGTTTTGCTGGACAAGGGACGGGGTAGCCTGTATAATAGGGAAAAAACGGGAGGACCACGCCATGCCTCTGTACGATGCCGTTCGCACGCCCCAGCCCCGGAAACGGGACCCCAGGCTGCTTGCCTGCATAGCCATCGCACTGACCCTGGTGTTACAGGCATTTTTTCCCATTCTATGGGCCGCCCATTTACAGCGGCAGTACCGCCATTTTATAAGCGGGCTGGGAGAAAGCGTTCTATATGCCAAGGCGCAGGGAAGTCTGTACGTCCGGCAGAACGGGCGGCAATTCCGGGCCCGGGGGCCCGCCTCCCGGCTGTATCTGGAGGTGAATGCCGCCGGCATGGGCAAGCGCCAGAGCAGCGCCCCCGATTCTGCGCCGGACGCGGAGCTGGAGTTCGGAGACGGGTGCATTCTGCGCTTCTGGGGTCTGGACGTGTGGGACGGGTACAACCGCCAATGGGTCCCCGGCGTGTTCGTCTGGTACCGGGGAGCCAACGGAAAAATCTATATGTATGACACCGACCGGATGCAATGGCAAACGCTGGTGCGGTGCCTGCCCGAAGAATAGGAGGAACGATATGGGTCTTTATGATGCGGTGCGTCGGGAGGAGAAACCCCGGCGGCGGTGGCACCCCATGTGGGTGGTGGCGCTGGCCTTTGCGGCGGCGCTGGTGACGGCGCTGGGCCTGACCATCAGCAAGCCCCAGCGGGATCATGACCGGTTCATCCGCTGCATGAGCGACATCTCCAGCAGCACCACCTACGCCTTCAGTGGAAAATTCACCTCCCTCCGGGCCCGGGTGGACGGCCAGGACCTGCGCATCACCCAGGAAAACGGCTATGCCCTGTACGGGAAGCTCTTCAACATGAACGCCACCTTCAGCCGGGACGTCCCCAAGGAGGACAGCCTCCGCCTGGACTACGGCGACGGGGCGGTGCTGGAGCTGTGGCCCTATCACCTGCCGGACGGCTCTGACCGCAGCGAGGGCATATTCGTCCGGTTCGTAAATCCGGAGGGAAAAACCTACACCTACTACACCGACCGGGACACCTTCGCCCGGGTCACCCAATGCCTGTCGCCGGAAAATAACCCGGCATGGGCGGAATAACCGATTTTCGCAGGACGGCTTCCCGTCCTGCGATTTTTCTTGAAAAAAACCGGGATTTATGATATCATAAGCTGATTATATATGCACACAAGCGGGACGGGAGCCGCAGGCTGCGGAAGCGGCCCATCCCGCAGGTCCCATGGAGGAGGAACACCGTTGAAATCCAGAGTTTTTGAGATCATTGCCGCCGAGCAGGCCCGGCAGAACAGCACCGTGGAGCTGATTGCCAGCGAAAACTTCGTGAGCGAAAACGTCATGAAGGCCGTAGGCTCCTGCCTGACCAACAAATATTCCGAGGGCTATCCCGCCCAGCGCCCCTCCGGCAACCGGGGCCGGTTCTACGGCGGCTGCCAGTATGTGGATGAGCTGGAGGAATACTGCTGCCGCCAGTGGCAGGCCGTCTTTCAGACGGACTATCACGTCAATGTCCAGCCCCACAGCGGCTCCTCCGCCAACCTGGCCGCCTATATGAGCGTGCTGAAGCCCGGCGACACCATTCTGGCCATGATCCTCAACAACGGCGGTCACCTGACCCACGGCTCTCCGGTGAATTTCAGCGGCAAGCTGTTCCACATGGAGTTCTACGGGGTGGACGAAAATGGCTTCATCGACTATGAGGACGTCCGCCGGAAAGCCCGGGAGTGCCGCCCCCAGCTGATTCTGGCCGGGGCCTCGGCCTACAGCCGCACCATCGACTTCCCGGCCTTTGCCGACGCCGCCCGGGAGGCGGGGGCGTATTTCATGGTGGACATGGCCCACATCGCAGGGCTTGTGGCCGCCGGGGACCATCCCTCCCCCTTCGGCCTGGCGGACATCATCACAACCACTACCCACAAGACCCTGCGGGGCACCCGGGGCGGACTGATCTTCTGTAGGCCCGAGCTTGCCAAGCGGGTGGACAGCGCCGTGTTCCCCGGCGGACAGGGCGGCGCGCTGCAGCACGTCATCGCCGGAAAGGCCGTCACGGCGGAGGAAGCCTCCACGGAGGAGTTCCGGGAATACATCCACGCCGTTGTCCGCAACTGCAAAGCCATGTGCGATGAATTTATCTCCATGGGCTACAAGGTGGTCACCGGCGGCACGGACAATCACCTGTTCCTGCTGGACCTGACGGACACCGGGCTCACCGGGAAAGCCGTTCAGGATGAACTGGACCGCCACGGCATCACCCTGAACAAGAACTGCGTCCCCAACGAGACCCGCTCCCCCCAGCAGACCTCCGGCGTCCGCATCGGGACGGCAGCCATGACCACCAAGGGCTACACGGAGCAGGATTTCATCGCCGTGGCCCGCCAAATTGACCGCATCATCCGGGATATGCAGGATATGCGGAAGGAGTGACAGAAACGTGTACTTAAAAGCACTGGAAATTCAGGGCTTCAAATCCTTTCCCGACAAGACGACTCTTGAATTCGGCAAAGGCATAACCGCCGTCATAGGGCCCAACGGCTCCGGTAAGAGCAATATCTCCGACGCCGTTCGCTGGGTTCTCGGCGAGCAGTCCTCAAAGAGCCTGCGCGGCTCGAAAATGGAGGACGTTATATTCGGCGGCACGTCGCTCAGAAAGGCGATGGGCTTTGCCGAGG
>OHKU01001428.1_pt1 | contig 10675 bp, 8 predicted proteins | sample 1568911 | NCBI WGS metagenome assembly OHKU01 (sample SAMEA3879574, study PRJEB24766) | human gut metagenome | biome: human-associated habitat; feature: feces | place: USA | collected 1985/1987
ATGGAGGTGAGTGTAAGGAAAAGGGATGGGAAAAATGCTAAGAATACAATGTTTTGAAAAAAATGTAAAAAAAAAGAAAAATATTTCTGTTTTTCTGAACCTTTTTTCTGAGACGGAGAGTCTTAATAGATAAGACAGAATAAAAGGGGCGTTTTAACAGGCATCTCTGGAAGAAAGGAGCAAAAGGGGACATGGAAGAACGAAGACGGATCGACCGTGTGGGCTACCAGGCAAAGAGTGTTATCGTGGTATGTGATACCGGGGAAAGCATTTTTGTGGAGACCCGGAATGTCAGTCCGCTGGGCATAGCCTTTACGATGCCGGCAGGATCTCCTGACCTTAAGGGGAAAGACATCATAATCGTAGCGGATACGATGATCATGTATGCAGATGTCACCAGACAGGAGGAGCAAGAAGACGGAAATTTTAAAGTAGCTATTTCGGCAAAGAAGTTCACGCCGGAGGTGCTGCAGTATTTATTTGAACATATTGTTGAAACATAGAATGGAGAGGAAAAATCATATGAGAAAAAACAGTAAGAACGAAAAAGTGATTCGTGCTATGGCGATCGGCATTTCCGCAATGCTGATGGCATCTTCACCGTTGACTGCACTGGCAGCAGAAGGAGAGGGGAATTCTTCCGAAGGAAACGAGGATAAGAACATTACAGTGACACCGGAAGCCGGTGTATGCGATCAGGCGGAAGCAGCCGCAAAAGATGCTGACAAGGCTGTAGAGGGCGCCGAAAAGAGTGCCGCTGATGTGAAGGCGGAAGTGGTTGACAAGGTGGCAGCCGGAGATGTGAAGGATGCCGGGGGAAAGGATCTGTCTCAGGACATTCTGGATGCCAATGCCAAAGTAGAGGATAAGACTGTTGAAGACGGTTCATCCCTGAAGGATGCAGAGTCTGCCGTAGAGAATGCAGATACTGCGCTGGGGGTTGCGGAAGCCAATGACAAGCTGTCCGACGCAGAACTGAATAAGGCAGCTGATGCTGCGGCAAATGCAGGACAGACTGCGGCAGAAGCAAAGGATGCCATGCAGGCTTCCCAGGATAAGGTAAATGGACAGATCGAGAATATCAAGGATGCTGCTTCTATCACCGATGCCAATGCTGCCTATGAAGAAGTAAAGACTACCGTGGATCAGGCACAGGCAGATTTTGATGCAAAGCTCGGGGAGTACAATACCGCCAAGGCAGCTTATGAAGAAGCCGCAAAGAAACTGGCGGATTATGAAAAGGCATATGAGGATGCGGTAAACAGTGCAGATGCCAATGCAGATGCCGCAGCTACTGAGTTGAAAGCAGCGCAGGAAAATGCAGAAGCACTGGCAAAGGCTCTGGAAGCTGCCAAGAGCGCAGTGGATACCTCCGCAGCAGGTGCCATGGATATTGCAGATAAGGAAGCTCTGACACAGGGAGATCAGGGACTTAACTGGAAAAATGAGGATAAGCTTTTTATTTCCATTATGCAGAATTATTATCTGCCCGAGGTACTGAAGATCACTGCCGATGATATTAAGGTTGTCCGCAGACAGGGTGAAGACAATAATACCAAGAATTATTTTGAAGTAACCTATACCGATGAGAATGGTAATAAGCAGACAAAGTATTACAACTATGTGATGGATGACAAACAGACTTCCAAGGACAATATCGTGATCTTTGAGAAGCGAATTGAGGAAGTAAACTGGAAGACGGCGCAGGAGACCAATCCGGATCAGTATGTGAAGGAAAACGGGGATACTATCACTGTTTCCGAAGTGGAAAAAGGTCTGAAAGACGGAACCATTATTGCAGTAGATGGAAAGAAAGTGATCAAGAACGACGGAACCGAGAGTATCATTATTTCTGACAATAACCAGAAGACCGAAAACGGCGAGGTTGATACTGATGTAAATGAGGTTACCGAGAAGGAATCCTGGAAACTGGATGAGAACGGCAACCTGGTCAAGACCGTGACCGCTGATGTGACCACCATCACCTATACCGATGCAAAATTCACTTCTTCCGAACAGTATCAGACAGTGGCAGAGAGAGATGCTGCAGCTGCTGAAAAGGAAAAGGAATTGGAAAATGCCAATAACGGTAAGGAAGCAACCGTTACAGGAACAGAAAAAACGGATTATACTTATACCGGTAACGGAACCTACATTCCTACCTTTACGAAGACTGTGAATGTGAAGGATGAAGAGGTTGAATGGAAGCATACAGATAAAAAGACGGATTATGGTGTAAGAACAGAGGAAGAAGCAGTAGCAAAGGTTACGAAAGAGCAGGAGAAGGCGTTAAGCAATAAGATTAACGATGATGACGACTTATACCTGATCGGTGTAAGCAGTGATCTTAAGGTAACCGGCTATACAGAAGATCACTGGTATGATGATTCCGACTTCCTCGTATCCGGCACTGTATCCGCAACCTACGCAAAGGTTACCAAGAAAACTGTCGATCAGAGTACCTTCGGTTCTCTTTGGAATGATATCAAAGCCCTGTTTGGTAATGGAGAAGCTACGAACAAGAAGCTGGAAGATGCAGCCAGAAAGGCAGTCGAGGCAGAAGGCGGTATTTTCGTAAGTGCCAACTGGGATGACTGGAAGTTCGGCAAGGCAACCATCCGCTATGTGGCAGGTGTCAGCGTTAAGACCGATGAGAAGACCTCTGCTGAGGAGGCACAGAATGCGGTACAGGATGCAGCACTGGCACAGGCAAAAGCAAGTGGCGCAACCGGTGTGTACAATGTGAAGACTACAGATACCGATACCATTGCTCATACCAGCTATTCCTATGAGATTGATTATCTGGAGAAAACCGGAGAGACCACAACCAATACTGCTGTCAGAACTGAGACTTATGAAAATGCAGAAGTGCTGACCGGCCAGATCATCCAGAACCTGAATTACATTCAGGGCAACATTAAGCTCACCCAAAAGGATGAAGCCTATCGTAAATTCGTAGATGATGCCAAGGCTCTGACCCAAAAGTATCAGAAGCTGTTACAGGATGCACAGGACGCACAGGGTAAGGTGGAAGATGCACAGGGCAAGGTAGAAGAGCTGAAGGCAGAGATCGAAGCTCTGAAGAGTAACAGAACCAGTAACCTTGGAGCTCTGGAGGAACTGGAAGGAAAGCTGACCGTGGCTGAACAGAACAAAAAGGATGCAGAAGATACTCTGAAGGAGATTCTGGACAGCCTGGATGAGGCAGGCGGAGAGTTGGATAAGGCGATCGAGCGTCTGACTCCCGCACCTACACCCGGAACACCTGCAGGTGGAGAAGGTGAGACCGGGGGTGCTGGTGATACAGAGGAAGGCGGCGCCGGAGAGGCAGCAACAGTTGTTACACCTGTTGCACTGGCAGCAGCACCCGCAGCACAGGCAACCGTAGTGGCACAGAACCAGGCAGCAGCACCCGTTGTACAGATCGCTGACGAAGCAGCACCTCTTGCAGAAGCAGCTCCTGCAAATACACAGGAAACCGTTCAGGCAGGTTCCGATAAGGAAGAGACCAAGGAAGCCGTAAATATCGAAGAAGAGGCTGTTCCCCTGGCAGATGTTGCCGTAGAGAGCGAACAGGCAAAGATGTCCTGGTGGTGGTGGCTGATCATTCTGATCCTCGGTGCAACCGGATATGAAATGTACAAGAAGCACAATGAGAAGAAGCTGAAGGCTCAGGCAGAAAATGCAGGAGATATCGAAGAATAAAAGATAACAAAAAAGACATCCATTGGGATTTTCCCGGTGGATGTCGTTTTTTAGACCTTGGAAAGCGGATTACTCGAAGAGCTCTTCAACTTTTTCCAGATTACCGTCTCCGGTCAGAAGAAGAGTCACTGTGGCCTGGGCACTGCTGATATCGGTTGTCCCCTCAACGCATAATTCACCGTCAGTATTGTAGAGAGCCCATTGGAACTCATTGACAGAGGAGGGCCAGTCTGCTTCCATAGAGATCGATTCCTGATCCGACAGGGAATCCATATTTACCTGTTCCCCGGTCACGGGATCAATGACCGCTACCATACCGATTTCGATGCCGCACATATTGACTACTGACAGAGTGAGTGCCCTGGTATCCTCCGAAGTGGATTCTATGGCAGACGAATCGGAATCCGGGGAAACATCGGCAGGCTGGGCGGCAACAGTCTCAGACGGGGAGGTGGAAGCAGTCGTGGCGGAGGATGTATCCTCTCTGTCAGAATTCTGACTGCATCCTCCGAATAACAGACAACAGGACAATATACTTACAGCAAAAATATGTCGTATGAAAATTTTTTTCATAATAATCTCCATTCTGCAGACGATTCCTTCCGTCGGAGAAATCGCGAATCAAATTTCAAATTTGATTCTGCGATAAGGGCTGCTTTGTGACGCCTGCAGCACAAATAGCCGTGTGAAAATCTATATCACCATTATATCGGATTTCCCATAAAAAGTAAATTTATGCGATAAAAATTTCCGGAAGCAGACCGGTAGGAATTCCTGAAAAAAATATCGAAAAATGTGAGCCGTTTTTCATGGATAAGTAGTCTTTATAGATAGAGACTAAGAAATAACGGAGGCGGTCGAGATGAGCGGCATGCTATATTCCATACCTGTGATTTTGACAGGTTATCGAATCGTACAAATTGAAGATGAAGCGACACCGCTTGCACAGGCAGCAAAGAGTGGATATTACGGTGACACAGTAGCCGGAATGCTGGGCATTGGTGTTTTATTACTCTTGGTGATTTATTTTATATTATGCAGAAAATACCAGAAAAGAATCATAGAATTGCAGGAAAATGCACATCCCGGCTGGAACTGGTGGAAGCTTAGAAAGCAGGTAACCGAACTGGAGGATAAAAAGGCAGAAGGAATTGTCGAGGATATCCGGCGGGCAGCGCAAAGCTATATGACTGTTTAAATTTAATCAGAAAGATCCGGGGATCATCCCCGGATTTTTTACACCAGATTTATAAAAGTGAAGTATTTCGTTGCTGATGTCTGCCGGGAATGTTATAATCATGTATGTGGCCGGTTCAGAGACCTGTGCCACAAGCATAGGAAAGAAAAGGAAGGCAATCTATGAAAGTCTTGGTAACAGGCGTAAAAGGCCAGTTGGGATATGATGTGGTAAATGAGTTGACAAAGTGCGGAATTGAGGCTGTCGGCGTGGATATTCAGGAGATGGATATCACAGATGCGGCCAGCGTGGAAAAGGTGATCGGAGAGGCGGCACCGGACGCTGTGGTACACTGTGCAGCCTATACCGCAGTGGATGCAGCGGAGGATAACGTGGAAATCTGCCGTAAGGTCAATGCGGACGGCACACAGAACATTGCGAATGTCTGCAAGAAGCTGGACTGCAAGATGGTCTATATCAGTACCGATTATGTGTTTGACGGCGAGGGCACCAGACCCTGGGAGCCAGAGGACGAGCGTCATCCGCTGAATGTATACGGACAGACCAAATACGAAGGAGAACTGGCAGTACAGAAGACACTGGAGAAATATTTTATCGTAAGAATCTCCTGGGTATTCGGAGTCAACGGCAAGAACTTCATCAAGACCATGCTGAATCTGGGCAAGACCCATGATCATCTCACAGTGGTGAATGACCAGTTCGGATCTCCTACCTATACTTATGATCTGGCAAGGCTTCTGGTGGATATGATCCTGACGGATAAATACGGTATCTATCATGCTACCAACGAAGGTATCTGTAACTGGTATGAATTTGCCTGCGAGATATTCCGCCAGGCTGGCATGAAAGTGGATGTGGCTCCTGTACCGGCTTCCGAGTATCCGACGAAAGCCAAGCGACCGGAGAACAGCCGCATGAGCAAAGCCAAGCTGACAGAGAACGGATTCGTAAGGCTTCCCTCCTGGCAGGATGCGTTAGAGAGATATCTGAAAGAAATCCTGTAAACAGACTTTGTGTAAGCAGGAAAATAACGGGAAATACTTCAGGGAGCGGTATCGGAAACGGTACGGCTCCCATTTTGGCGAATGTACATCATCGAGCTTTTAAGCGAGATGGTGTACAAAGTATACAAATCGAGTAGGAGCCAGCCTACTCGACTTATAATATATGAAAAAGTCATGAAAAACCCTGTAAATTTCACGAAAAACCTGTTGACAACGGAAGTCGGAACAAGTATACTGTTAAAGCGTGCCAGAAAAGGTGCGTCTATTATACTATTAAGAAAGAGGTGAAACAGAATGCCAACATTTAACCAGTTAGTAAGAAAAGGACGTCAGACTTCTGTTAAGAAGTCTACTGCACCTGCTCTCCAGAAGGGTTACAACTCTCTTCACAAGAAAGCAACAGACGTTTCTGCTCCCCAGAAGCGTGGTGTATGTACCGCTGTTAAGACAGCAACTCCTAAAAAGCCTAACTCTGCTCTTAGAAAGATCGCCAGAGTACGTCTTTCCAACGGAATCGAAGTTACCAGCTACATTCCCGGTGAAGGTCACAATCTGCAGGAGCACAGCGTTGTTTTGATCCGTGGTGGTCGTGTTAAGGACCTGCCCGGTACCAGATACCACATCATCCGTGGTACCCTTGATACCGCCGGTGTCGCTAACAGAAAACAGGCTCGTTCCAAGTACGGCGCTAAGAGACCTAAGGATGCTAAGAAATAAGTAGTATCCGGGGCGTTTTGAACATCGGACCGAGAGTTCGATGAAAATCCGCGAGGATTTTTGGAGATGTCAGCGAGACATCTTTGTACCACAAAAACGAAACTAAGAAAAGTGTTGGAATTCTGTGATACAGATATAACAGCGCGAACACTTGGGGAAACACATGTGAGTACCGATGATTTAACGTAACTAGTGAGAAGACAAGACCGACATGAAAAGAGAGCGTAAGCTTGCTTACGAGCGAACTTTTTATGGAGGGATTGGTCGGCGAACAGCCGACATCGAGGCATCTTTGATGCCGAGATAACGGATCTCACGAGAACAATTTGTTAAGGAGGGAAGAACCGTGCCACGTAAAGGACATATTCAGAAAAGAGATGTATTAGCAGATCCTTTATACAACAACAAAGTGGTTACCAAGCTTGTCAACAACATCATGCTGGATGGCAAGAAGGGTGTAGCCCAGAAGATCGTATACGGAGCATTTGCTAAGGTTGAAGAGAAGAGCGGCAAGCCTGCTCTGGAAGTATTCGAAGAGGCTATGAACAACATCATGCCTGTTCTGGAAGTAAAAGCAAGACGTATCGGTGGTGCTACCTATCAGGTACCTATCGAGGTCAGACCTGAGAGACGTCAGGCTCTGGGCCTTCGTTGGTTGACCATGTTCTCTCGTAAGAGAAGTGAGAAGACCATGGAAGACAGACTTGCTAACGAAATTCTTGACGCAGCCAACAATACCGGATCTGCAGTTAAGAGAAAAGAAGACATGCACAAGATGGCAGAGGCAAACAAGGCTTTTGCTCATTACAGATTCTAGTAGGAGGGAAAAAACTTGGCTGGAAGAGAATATCCGTTAGAGAGAACCAGAAATATCGGAATTATGGCTCATATCGATGCCGGTAAGACCACTACTACCGAGCGTATTCTGTATTACACAGGTGTTAACTACAAGATCGGTGATACTCACGAAGGTACTGCTACCATGGACTGGATGGCTCAGGAGCAGGAGAGAGGTATTACCATTACATCTGCAGCTACGACCTGTCACTGGACTCTGGAAAAAGAGACCAAACCCATGCCCGGTGCTCTGGAGCATCGTATCAACATTATTGATACCCCGGGTCACGTAGACTTCACCGTTGAAGTTGAGCGTTCCCTTCGTGTACTGGATGGCGCCGTTGGTGTCTTCTGTGCAAAGGGTGGTGTAGAGCCTCAGTCTGAGAACGTATGGCGTCAGGCTGATACCTACAACGTACCGCGTATGGCATTCATCAACAAGATGGATAAAATGGGTGCAGATTTCTTTTATTCAGTTCAGACAATCATTGATCGTTTGGGCAAGAATGCAATCCCAGTTCAGATTCCAATCGGTAAAGAAGACGATTTTGCCGGATTAATCGATTTATTTGAAATGGAAGCATATTACTATAAAGATGATAAGGGTGAAGATATCGAAATCACAACAATCCCTGATGACTTAAAGGATCTTGCTAATGAATGGCATGACAACCTTGTTGAAAAGATTTGTGAATTAGATGATGACCTTACATTAATGTATCTTGAAGGTGAAGAACCAAGTGTTGATGATTTAAAAGCTGCATTAAGAAAAGGAACATGCGAATGTAAAGCAGTTCCAGTATGCTGTGGTACAGCATATAGAAATAAAGGTGTTCAGAAACTCCTTGATGCAATCATCGAGTTTATGCCGGCTCCAACAGACATCCCGGCAATCGAGGGTGTTGATGAAGACGGAAACGAAGTAGTAAGACACTCTTCTGATGAAGAGCCGTTCTCTGCTCTCGTATTTAAGATCATGACAGACCCATTCGTAGGTAAGCTTGCTTACTTCCGTGTGTATTCAGGTGTTATGAACTCCGGTTCTTATGTACTGAATGCTACTAAAAATAAAAAAGAGCGTGTTGGACGTATCCTTCAGATGCATGCAAACAAACGTATGGAGCTGGATAAAGTTTACTCCGGTGACATTGCAGCTGCAATCGGATTCAAGTTCACCACAACAGGTGATACCATCTGCGACGAGCAGCATCCGGTAATCCTTGAGTCTATGGAGTTCCCGGAGCCGGTTATCGAGCTGGCTATCGAGCCTAAGACAAAAGCAGGCCAGGGCAAACTGGGCGAGTCCCTTGCAAAACTGGCTGAGGAGGATCCGACCTTCCGTGCACACACCAATCAGGAAACTGGTCAGACCATTATCGCTGGTATGGGTGAGCTGCATCTGGAAATCATCGTTGACCGTCTGCTTCGTGAGTTCAAAGTAGAGGCTAACGTAGGTGCTCCGCAGGTTGCATACAAAGAGACCATTACCAAACCGGCAGACATCGACAGCAAATATGCAAAACAGTCTGGTGGACGTGGACAGTATGGTCACTGTAAAGTTAAATTCGAGCCTATGGATGCCAACGGAGAAGAACTGTACAAGTTCGAATCCACAGTTGTTGGTGGTGCTATTCCGAAGGAATACATCCCGGCAGTAGGAGAAGGTATCGAAGAAGCAGCAAAAGCTGGTATCCTGGGCGGATTCCCGGTACTGGGTGTACATGCAAATGTATACGACGGATCTTACCATGAAGTCGATTCCAGTGAGATGGCATTCCACATCGCTGGTTCCCTTGCATTCAAGGATGCTATGAAACAGGGCGCACCTGTACTTCTTGAGCCTATCATGAAGGTAGAGGTTACAATGCCTGAGGAGTACATGGGAGACGTTATCGGTGATGTTAACTCTCGTCGTGGACGTATCGAGGGTATGGACGATCTCGGCGGTGGAAAGATTGTACATGCATATGTACCACTTGCAGAGATGTTCGGTTACTCTACAGACCTTCGTTCTAAGACACAGGGACGTGGAAACTACTCAATGTTCTTCGACAGATATGAGCCGGTTCCAAAGAATGTACAGGACAAGGTTCTTGCTAACCACGCAAAATAATTGCAAATTAGCAAACAATTTATAGTACAAATGATGATATATATACTATATATGGTATAAAAATCAAAAATAAAGGCATTTCCCCTTGAAAAAGGGGGATTTGCCGTAAAATTTACTTGAAAAAACTTTGATTATTTCGTATAATCAAAGCAGTCGGTAGATTATAAAAAAAGCCCATGGGGCATAAAAGTTTAAGGAGGACGTTTCAAAATGGCAAAGGCTAAATTTGAAAGAACAAAACCACATTGTAATATTGGTACCATCGGTCACGTAGATCATGGTAAAACAACTTTAACAGCAGCTATTACAGCAGTATTAGCAGCTCGTGTCGCTGGTAACACAGCTACAGATTTCGCTAACATTGATAAAGCTCCAGAGGAGAGAGAGCGTGGAATCACAATTTCTACAGCTCACGTTGAGTATGAGACAGAAAAGAGACATTACGCACACGTTGACTGTCCTGGACATGCTGACTACGTAAAGAACATGATCACTGGTGCAGCTCAGATGGATGGTGCTATCCTCGTTGTTGCTGCTACTGATGGTGTTATGGCTCAGACAAAGGAGCACATCCTCCTTTCTCGTCAGGTAGGTGTTCCTTACATCATCGTATTCCTTAACAAGTGTGATATGGTTGACGACCCAGAGCTTATCGAGCTCGTAGAGATGGAAGTTACAGAGCAGCTTGAGGAGTACGGATTCAATGATTGCCCAATCATCCAGGGATCAGCTCTTAAGGCTCTTGAGGATCCAATGGGACCTTGGGGAGACAAGATCATGGAGCTTATGGATACTGTTGATTCTTATATCCCAGATCCACAGCGTGATACAGATAAGCCATTCCTTATGCCAGTAGAGGACGTATTCACAATCACAGGTCGTGGTACTGTTGCAACTGGTAGAGTAGAGCGTGGTGTTCTGCATCTGAACGAAGAAGTAGAAATCATCGGTATCAAAGAAGAAGTTCAGAAAACAACTGTAACTGGTATCGAAATGTTCCGTAAACTCCTGGACGAAGCTCAGGCTGGTGATAACATCGGTGCTCTGCTGCGTGGTATCAAAAGAGAAGACATCGAAAGAGACCTTAGAGATCGGAAGAGC
>OHKU01001434.1_pt1 | contig 10636 bp, 10 predicted proteins | sample 1568911 | NCBI WGS metagenome assembly OHKU01 (sample SAMEA3879574, study PRJEB24766) | human gut metagenome | biome: human-associated habitat; feature: feces | place: USA | collected 1985/1987
TAGCTGTCTCATAGTTTACACTGTTGCCGTCTCCTGCTGCCTTCTTGATACCTCTTTCGATTGTATCGTTTGGCATATTGTTGGCCTTTGCCTTGGCAACTACCTGTGCAAGCTTGAAGTTATTGGCAGGATCCGGTCCTCCCTCTTTAACTGCAACTGCGAGCTCTCTACCGATCATTGTAAAGATTTTGCCCTTTGCAGCATCATTTTTCTCTTTCTTATGCTTGATATTCGCAAATTTAGAATGTCCTGACATAATTTGTATCCTCTTTTCTACTTTTAAAAATAATCCATACCTTATAATATCATTTTTTCTCTTCCGGCGCAAGTTTCTTAATCATTACCTGCTTAATCACCTTATCCTCGACGCTCATAACAGAAAATCTGTAGCCATATGCGCTAATCACAGTCTTATCCCCCTCCTCCGGAATCTTATCCGAAAGCGATATGATAAAGCCGTTAAGCGTCTCGTAGGCATCATCATCAACAGGCAGCGACAGCGCCTCCTTCACATCGGAAAACTCAGTCATGCCGTCCATTATAAATGTCTCGTCATCATTCTTTCTTATGTAGTTTTCTTCCTCATCGTGCTCATCCTCGATATTTCCGACAAGCTCCTCGAGTATATCCTCCATCGCGATAAGTCCCGATATCTGTCCGTACTCATCCACAACCATCGCAAGATGACTCTTTTTAGACTGCATCTTCTTAAACAGATCATTGATGTTTACCGTCTCGGGTATGAAGTCCACCGGCCTGATAAGCCCGTCTATGTCCTTGATACTGCTGCGGTAAACCTCATTTTTTTCAAAAAATGTAAAAGCATCCTTGATATGTAAGACTCCGATGATACTGTCAACATCGTTTTCATAGACCGGAAAGCGAGATTTGCCGGTATCTATGATAAATTCGATTGCATCAATAAAGGACATACTGCCGTCGAGGCTTACGATATTTTTGCGGTGAGTCATGATATCTTTTACTTCCTTATCATCAAACTCAAACACATTGTGTATCAGCTCTGCCTCAGATGCAAGGATTGTTCCCTGCTCATGCCCCTCCCTGACCATGGAAATAATCTCTTCCTCTGTGACATCATCATTTCCAAGTATTCCATCGAGAGTCTTTTTGTTGTTTTTCATTCCATAAAGCAATACTCCAATACACAAAAGAAGTATCACTACAAGTATTGATAAAATTATAATTGCATATAACATAATGTTTTATTATCCTATGTAATAAGTTCTAAGCTGATTTCAAGCGCCCTGTCTATTTTAAGCAGTGTGTCCTCATCAAGATGGCACACCTTATCCTTAAGTCTTTTTTTGTCGATTGTGCGAAGCTGTTCTAAAAGCACAACCGAATCCTTTGCAAGCGCATACTCCTTGCAGGCAAGCTCCACATGAGTGGGCAGCTTTGCTTTATGCATCTGCGAGGTTATTGCTGCGCAGATTACCGTCGGGCTGTGTCTGTTTCCGACATCATTTTGTATTATAAGGACAGGTCTTATCCCGCCCTGCTCTGAGCCTACAACAGGCCTTAAATCAGCGTAATAAATATCTCCTCTTTGAATAATCATACACGAATACACTCCATATTATGGTATACAAAAAGTATCTCCAGATTTTTCGAGTGTATTCTTAAAAGTTACACTTTTTTAGTTTTTGTGGTAAATTCTTGGAACACGCGGTGTGATAAGACATGCAAACTCATAGTTGAACCTGCCTGAAAGCTCACCTAACTGCTCCATAGTGATTGTCTCATCCCCGTCTTTACCGAGCAGAGTAACTGCATCGCCTATTTTCACGTCAGGTATGTCTGTCACATCCACCATAAACTGATCCATGCAGACTCTGCCGCATATAGGTGCTTTTTTTCCTTTTATGAGAACCCAGCCCTTGTTTGAAAGTCCTCTTGAATATCCATCACCATATCCCACCGGGACAGTTGCTATCCTCATAGGATGCTCTACCGTAAATGTGCCGCCGTAGCTTATATGCCTGCCCGGCTCAAGCTCCTTTACATAAGCAACCCTGCTGTGCAGTGACATGACAGGCTTTAGGGAGATTTTACTCTTGTCTACCTCCTCTGACGGCCACAGACCATAGAGTGTGATGCCTGCTCTTACCATATCCATATTGCACTCCGGAATTTCTACTATTCCCGCACTGTTTGAGCAGTGCTTAATCGGGATTTCGACTCCTCTTGCCTCAACAAGAGCTATCATCCTCTTAAAAAGATCAAACTGCTCAAAGGCAGGCTCCTTTGACAGCTCATCTGCCCTTGCAAAGTGAGTGAATATTCCCTCTATCATAATATTCGGCAGCTTAGCAATCTGTGCAATAATATCTGCACTTTCCTCTGTCACCTGAAAGCCTATACGGCACATGCCGGTATCTATCTTGATATGTATCTTACAGGTTTTATTCTTAGCGACAGCGATACGCGATAGCTCCTTAGCTGTCTCATATGTACATACCGCCGGGCGCACATCGTTGTCCACTATCTCCTCAAACTGCTCCGGGAAGCTGAGTCCTAAAATAAGTATCGGCTTTTTTCTGCCTGCTGCGATAAGCTGCATTGCCTCGTTGCTTGTAGCAACGGCATAGCCCCACAGATACGGAAGCGGCTCCAGTACCTCTGAAACAGCCTCAGCGCCATGACCGTAACCATCAGCCTTTACGACTGCTGCCATCATTGTCCCCGGCTTTAGCTTATTGTGCATCGACTCCATATTATATAAAATTGCATCCAGATCTATATCTGCTCTGATTCTGTTAATTGCCATTTTTTTCCACCTTAATCCAAACTTTATCTAATCCATCAATAATATCACTTGCTATCATACCATAAGAGCCGGTATTGTCAAATACCATATCACCGGCAAGTCCATGAATAAATGCACCGTATGCCGCGGCCTTTTTGGTGTCACGCCACTGTACCAGAAGACCTCCCACGATACCACTTAGCACATCTCCGCTTCCGGCTGTTGCCATACCGCAGTTGCCGGACAGATTGATAAACTTTTCGCCATCAGCCGCTGCGATAATCGTACGAAAATCCTTAAGCACACAAGTCACATTGTACAAGCATGCAAATTCTCCTGCCACACCGATGATATCCTCCTGTATATTAGCAATGCTCTTTTTCATAAGTCTGGACATCTCGCCCAGGTGCGGAGTCACGATGACAGACATTTTATGCTCATTAAGTAAAGTCATGTTGTCTGATATGATATTAAGCGCATCCGCATCAATCACAAGAGGTATCTCTGCTGTTTTTAGTACTGTTTCAACTAACATTTTGGCATTATCAGACTTTGAAAGACCTGGACCTATCACCACTGCATCTGCCCAATCAAGCTCTGTCTCAAGTGCTTTAGCTGACGCGATATCAGTACAAAGCAGTGCTTCCGGCAAAGCACATTGGATTATTGAACGGTTGCACTCCGGCGTTATAATTTTCACAATCCCTGCTCCGCTTTTGTATGCAGCCTTTGCCGAAAGCACCGCCGCACCGGCCATATTGCGGCTTCCTGCTATAACTAACAGTTTTCCGAAAGTTCCCTTGTTGGAGTGTGCCGGTCTGTTATCAAGCTTCTTTAAATCAGACTCATCAAGAGCCCTTACTGATGGCAGATTACCACAAAAGCTGTGGTCATCTATGCCTATAGGCACCACCTTAACCAGACCGCAATAATCACAGCCCGGCCACAGGAGAGGGCCCGTCTTCTTATAAGAAAAAGTATATGTGAAATCTGCTTTAAAAGTGCATCCCATCACATGTCCTTTATCAGAATCCACTCCCGACGGCACGTCGACCGCCACCCTGTAAGCATTTGCCTTGTTAACGGCTGAAATCACATCTGCTAAAGAGCCTTCTATGGCTCGCTTAAGCCCTGTGCCAAACAGTGCATCTATTATTACGTCACTTTTACACACACTCTCAATATCAGAGACCACCTTAAAGCCATACCTTGCGTATATATTTTTCTGCAGCTCAAAGAGCTCGCTTCCTGCCTCATCTGTGCCAAAAGCATAGTACACCATGCATCTGTATCCGGCCTGATTTAAAAGTCTTGCTATCGCGATACCGTCTCCTGCATTATTGCCCTTGCCGCATATCACGGCAAACTCCTTTGATTTATCAAAACATGCAACAAGCTCCCGGACAACACCGGCCGCAGCCTGCTCCATCAGCACCACCGAAGGAACCAAAAAGACCTGTGATGTTGTATCGTCCAGAAGCTTCATTTCATTACCTGTAACAATATATTCCAATATCAATTCCCCTTATTCTCATTGTTTGCATTATCAGCATTTGCATTATTGGCATTGAAAACCATAGGATCGTCATATTCAATATCAAAAAGATCTAAAACCTCAGCGCCAAAAATATCATGAAGATACGAATAAATCTCCCTGTTGTTAATATCTCTGTTCTGTTTTCTGATTATATTTTTCTTAAGTTCAACTCTTATATTTGCAATCCAGTCGTCAATTTCTTTTGATTCCAGTTTATTTTTCTCGATCTTTTCACTGAAATAATCCATCGATAAAAGCATCAGCCTGTCATTTACAGCTTTTATATTCTTCTGGATTTCAATAAGCTCTCCCTCAATGTTGTCAGCTTTCTCATTTATCTCATCTATAAGCTGCTTATCCTTGTCACGATTTTCATCGCCGTCATCTCCCATGTTGGCAACAATATTAGACATAATTTTCGACTTAAGCTTTTTTAAATTCTTAAGCTCATTGTTGTACTTTCCCTGCAGCTTTAACAGCTCATCCAGTTCTTTTTCCGTGGCTGATATTTCGTCAGTCTTACCATGAATGGCAAAAAGTCTGTGCCACTTCTGGTCTAAAACCAGTAAAGGCACCTTTTTTCCTTTTAATGCAGCCTCAAAATCTTTTTTATCATTCATAAGACTCACCCTCTATTTATTTTTGGAGTTTTTAACAATATTATAGCTGAGCTGCATAAGGCTGTCAGACAGATGAACACTCTCCACAACCACATCTTTATTTGGAATTTCAAGATCAACATGTGCAAAATTCCATATAGCCCTTATTCCTAAATCCACAAGCTTTGACGCAATAGAGTCAGCCTTTGACTTTGGCATGGTGAGCGCCGCAATATCCACCCTGTGTGTTCTGCAATACTCATCCAGCTCACTTAGCATAAGGATTGGAATACCTCGCACACTCTTTCCTGAAAGCTCAGGATTTACGTCAAAAAGCGCTGTTATGACAAAGCCAAGCTTTTCAAACTTTACATAATTGGCGAGTGCCTGGCCCAGATTGCCTGCACCGATGATAATTATTCTATGCTCTGTATTAAGTCCCATTATCTTTCCGATTTCCTCGTAGAGAAACTGAACATTGTATCCGTATCCCTGCTGTCCAAAGCCACCGAAATTATTGAGATCCTGTCTGATTTGTGAAGCTGTCACTTTCATTCTGTGACTCAGATCATTTGATGAAATACGCTCCACTCCCTCATCCAAAAGCTCTCCGAGATATCTATAGTATCGTGGCAGTCTTCTGATAACCGCCTGTGATATTTCTTTACTCAAGTCTTATTCCTCCAATCATCAGGATATCATTTCTCTTTTAAAGACAAAAACCCAAGATTAATTATAATTTTTTGAAGGTCATCTGTCAATGTGTTAAGAATTTAACATTCAAAAATTCATAATTATCCCCGGGTTATATCTTATTCTAAGGCTAAAAACCAAATTTCAGATTAAATTGTCTTCTCAAGTTCCTCTCTGATTGCCTTGATGAAGCCTTCGCTGTTTAAAACAGTAGGATTTTCAATTGTTGTGATGAGTGCGAGATCCTTTGTCATCTTTTCTGCGTAGTACAGTCTCGATGGTCTTCCTGCATAATCGTTGAGAAGCTCTGTGAGCTCTCTGTTAAATTCAGGATCGTTTTTGTAATAATTGTATGCTTCTTCTAATTCTTTAACGGCATTCATGAGGGTTTCAGGAATGTACTGTCCTCCGTGAATACCAAATCTTCCGTTTGGATTTGTCATGATGTTTTCCCTTCTGATGTATATTTGTAAATATTTTGTTTTCTGTACTGAATAGTTACAGATATTCTTAAAACCATGAAGATACTTATATATCTCTATTAGCTTAATCGCAATTCATCAAGCTTAGCCTTTTTGTCGTCCGCTCTCATCAGCGTCTCTCCGATAAGCACTGCGTCAGCTCCGATTTCACGTATTGCCCTGATATCGTCTGTGCTCTTTACACCGCTTTCCGATACAAATATGATGTCATCGGGAATCAGGTCGCGCAGCTTTTTGCTGTTAGCTGTATCAACTGTAAAATCCTTCAGATTGCGGTTGTTGACACCTATTATTCTGGCACCGGCTCTTACCGCCATCCCTGCCTCTTTTTCATCGTGTATCTCCACAAGGGCGCTTATGCCAAGACTGTCACAGATTTTTATATATTCACCAAGCTGTTCCTCTGACAGTATGGAGCAGATTAAAAGCACCGCAGCGGCACCGAGTGTCTTTGCCTGATATATCTGATATTCATCGACCGTAAAATCCTTTCGGATGCACGGAATTGAAACCGTTTTTGCAATCTCCTTAAGATACTCATCCGAGCCTAAAAACCACTTCGGCTCTGTCAGTACCGAGATGCAATCCGCACCTGCCGCCTCGTATTCCCTTGCAATTTCAAGATATCTGAAATCCGGCTCTATAAGCCCCTTTGACGGCGAAGCCTTCTTGCACTCGCATATGAAGCTCAAGCCATCCTTTTTGAGTGTTTTTTCAAATGCAAAATCACAAAGCTTTTCGTTTTTCGTCTGAATCGCGATATTTTTCATTTCCTCAAGGCTTATTTTTTTCTTGTCCTCTGCCACGCGAAGCCTTGAATATTCTGCTAGCTGATCTAAAATATTCATCGCTTTTCCTTTCCTGTTTTGTGTGCTTAGCTGTTGCTTACATCAATGAGCTTATCGAGTGTTTCAAGTGCTTTTCCTGAATCAATGATTTCAGCTGCTAGCTCGATACCCTCTTTCATGCTGTCGGCCTTTCCTCCTATATAAAGTGATGCGCCTGCGTTCATGAGTACTGCATTTCTCTTATGGCCCTTCTGTCCGCCTAAGATATCACGTACGATTTTTGCATTTTCCTCAGGTGTACCGCCTTTTAAATCCTCCTTTGTACAGCGCTCAAAGCCGAAATCCTCCGGTGAAATTACTGTGGTTCTGAACCATCCGTCCTTTATCTCGCATATCTTGGTCGGTGCGCTCATGGAAATCTCATCGAGCTTATCCATGCCATATACTACCATTCCACGCTTTACTCCGAGGCTTACAAGCACCTGTGCAAGCGGCTCTACAAGATACTCATCATACACTCCGAGAAGCTGCATGGCCGGTGAACCCGGATTTGTGAGCGGTCCTAAAATATTGAATACTGTTCTAAAACCAAGCTCTTTTCTGATAGGTCCGACATATTTCATTGATGTGTGATATTTCTGTGCAAAGAAGAAGCACATGCCGACTTTATTTAAAAGCTCCACACATTTATCAGGGCTCTGGTCTATGTTGACGCCGAGCGCCTCAAGGCAGTCTGCTGTACCGCATAATGAAGAGGCTGCCCTGTTTCCGTGCTTTGCCACCTTCATGCCGCCTGCTGCCGCAACAAGTGCAGAGGTTGTTGAAATGTTGAAGCTCTGTGCATTGTCTCCGCCTGTTCCTACGATTTCGAACACATCCATACCTGTTTTCACCTGTACCGCATGCTCTCTCATGGCTGCTGCACAGCCTGCGATTTCGTCTGTTGTCTCAGCCTTTGCGCTCTTTGTTGAAAGAGCTGCAAGAAAAGCTGCATTCTGGGTTGATGTTGTCTCACCGCCCATGATCTCATTCATCACTGCATATGCCTCGTCATATGTGAGGTCTTCTTTGTTTACGATTTTTACTATGGCTTCTTTGATCATGATTATGTCCTCCTGTATTCCGGTAATATTTCGTTTATAATTTTGTTTATGATTTTGTTCTGCTATTTGTTTTCAATTCAACAACTAATATATAAATTCATTAAACGCTGCAATTATCAATTAAGCTTTGATAAAATTACTAAGCATCTGCTTTCCGTCCGGTGTCATAATTGACTCCGGGTGAAACTGCACTCCGTATATCGGATATTCCTTGTGCTCAACGGCCATGATTTCACCATCATCTGTAGTGGCTGTAATCTTTAGGCAATCAGGCATCGTGTCCGCATCTGCAGCAAGTGAATGGTAACGTGCTACCTTTGCTTTTTTCGGGCAACCCTTGAATAAAAGGCTTTCTGTGTCAAACGATGCATCCGATTGCTTTCCGTGCATGAGCTCCTTTGCATATGTAACTGTCGCACCGTATGCTGCGCATATCGCCTGATGTCCAAGGCACACGCCAAGGATTGGGATTTCCTTTCCAAGCTCCTTTGCCACAGCTATTATCACGCCCGCATCCTCAGGCCTTCCCGGTCCCGGTGATAATATGATGCGGTCAGGCTTTAAAGCCCTAATCTCTTCAACTGTCATCTCATCATTTCTGATTACTCTGATATCAGGCTCTATCTCGCCGATCAGCTGATACAGATTGTAAGAAAAGCTGTCGTAGTTATCAATCAGTAAAATCATTCTTCCACCTCCTGTGAGACTTCCAGTGCCTTAAGAGAAGCCTTTGCCTTGTTTATGCACTCCTGAAATTCCTTCTCAGGATCTGAATCCGCAACTATTCCCGCTCCGCTTCTCACGAAAACCTTGCCGTTTTTCTTGTAGGCAATACGGATTGCAATACATGTATCCATGTTTCCTGTAAAATCTATATATCCGATCGCCCCTCCGTAAATGCCTCGCTTGTTGTCCTCAAGCTCTCCGATAAGCTGGCACGCTCTGATCTTTGGTGCTCCTGAAAGTGTTCCTGCAGGAAGCACTGCCTCTATTGCATCGAGTGCGTCGTACTCTTCTCTTATCTCTCCACGCACTGTCGAGCCTATATGCATCACATGTGAATATCTCTCTATGGAATGAAGCTTTTCAACTTTTACAGTTCCGAATTTACTTACCTTTCCGAGGTCATTTCTTCCAAGGTCCACGAGCATATTGTGCTCTGCGAGCTCTTTTTCGTCCTTAAGCAGCCCTTCCTCAAGCTTTTTGTCCTCCTCTGCTGTGGCACCTCTCGGCCTCGTGCCTGCTAGCGGGAATGTGTGAAGCACTCCATTTTCAAGCTTCACAAGTGTCTCCGGAGATGCTCCAGCAACCTCCACATCGGTTCCCGAAAAATAAAACATGTACGGCGAAGGATTTATCGTTCGAAGCACGCGGTAGGTATCAAAAAGGCTTCCCTCAAACGGTGCGCTCAATCTGTTGGATAAAACTATCTGGAAAATATCCCCCTCTTTGATATGGTGCTTTGCCTTCTCGACCATCTCACAATACTGCTCCTTGTCAAAAAGCGGTGTGACCTCACCCAGCAGCTTGCCACCCATATTCTGTTTTTTCTCTCCGTGCATCAGAAGCTCCCTAAGCTGCTTTAGCTCAACAATCGCTTTGTTGTAGCCTGTTTCCGGAGCATCAAGTGACATATTTGCGATTAGTATTATCTTTTGGCACAGATTGTCAAATGCTATTACCTTATCAAACAGCATCAGATCAACATCCTTGAAATCCTCTGTGTCTCTTGCTTTTCCTCTGATGCTTTTCTCCTTGTAGCCCAGATAATCATACGAAAAATAACCTACAAGGCCACCTGTAAACGAAGGCAGATAATCAAATTTCGGACTCTTGTACTCTGAAAGAATCTGTCTGATGTACTCTGAAGGATTTTCCGTCTCCACCGAAAGCTTTCCAAGCTTCATGTGACCATCTATGCAGTTAATCTCAAGCTTTGGATTATATCCCAAAAATGTATATCTTCCCCAGGCTTCATTGGCCTGTGCTGATTCAAGCAGATAACAATGTGTTGAAACATTCTGCAGAATCCTCATAGCCTCTATAGGTGTGATAAAATCTGATAATATCTCACAGCTTACAGGGAGAATGTCATACTTCCCGGTTTTTGCTATTTCTTTAACTTCGGTCAGTGTAGGTGAAATTTTCATATGCTTGCCTCCAAATTTTGTGTGGTAGTGAATAAATGTCCAATGTTCAACCGTGAACAAATGCCCAACATACAAGCTCGAATTCGCCTTTTCAAGGCTTCTCCGCAGCTTGCGCTGCTACAATTCTCGCTTTATGTTGTACAACCCAATGTTCACTTGAAATCTCGCATGCAAGCATGCAGATTTGCAAGTTCCATTGTGTTCTTTTGTTCACTAAAAAAACGTCCTTGACAGAATTTTAGTTCTGTCAAGGACGAATAATTTTAACTATCCGCGGTGCCACCTTGAATTCACGATAAAGCTCGTGCGCTTGGCAGGATACCAACATATCCCGGACAAATGACGTATGCCCTCACGTCGCAGAATACTCTGGATATCCGGATGAATGATAAATCCATTTGACTGCGCCCTCAGCGGTCCATTTGACAACTTGTTTCACACCTGATTCTCAGCACCACAGGCTCTCTGTAAAGGCATGATTGCCGTTATCTCCGCTTCAACGGTTTAGGATATTAAA
>OHKU01001469.1_pt1 | contig 10468 bp, 10 predicted proteins | sample 1568911 | NCBI WGS metagenome assembly OHKU01 (sample SAMEA3879574, study PRJEB24766) | human gut metagenome | biome: human-associated habitat; feature: feces | place: USA | collected 1985/1987
CGCTTAAAAGAAAGCTTGCCAACCGGGAAAATCCGCTGACCCTAACTCACTTGGTTAAACCAAAGGTAAACCGCCCCATTCGGAGAATAAAAAAAAGGAGCTACATTTTACCGTAACTCCTTGACTCTCATCCGTCGGGGTAGCGGGATTCGAACCCACGACCCCCTGCTCCCAAAGCAGACTCCATTTTATTAATCAATAATCTGAAAATAAATAAGTTACAAACAACAGATTTGATTATAAGGATAAGTTTTTGAACATTTATTGTTTAAACATCCCTCCCCTACCCGTCAAAATCCAATCAGCCGAAATCCCATAGTCAAGGACCAAGTACGCTATCCATTCAGGTTTTAGGACACTTACTTCCGGCTGGTTTCTGACTGTATTTATGTTCCAATAATTTATATCATGGGCCTTGGTGTATGTAAGAAGCCCACGCATACGTTTCTGTGCTTTCAGCATATCTATCGCTTCAAAGAAACGTTTTGTTATCGCTATTCCTTCTTTTGATATATTCATAACTGATTATTTTGACAATATACAAAGATAGATAAAATAATAAATAAAACAATGGATAAATAATATTATTTGCAATTCAAATAATATTATCATATAGAAAAAAAATCTATTTTTACTCTGGATTTTTAATTTAATGGTGTTTTGCATGCTTTGATCGGTCAGTTCTGCACTATGATAGAGGATGAAGTGTTGAATGATTTTCGGGATGAGGATTTGGTTCTTGATGTGGAAGGCTTGAATGTGGATGATGGTTGTTATACTTGGTATATGTCTGTAAAAATTGGTATAATATAGAAACTGGGGAAGCGTTGTGCCGTTATTAAAGTAATATCAACCACGATGACAAGGATTATATATCATTAACGGATATGGTGCGTAACATAGAGAACGGACTGGCTCTTATCGAAAAATGGTTACGCAACAAAAATACGATAGAGTTCCTTGGAATATGGGAAGAAATGTACAATCCGGATTTTAATTTCCCCGAATTCGAGGGAATTAAAAATGAAGCCGGACTGAACCGGTTTATTCTGTCAGTGAAGCAATGGACTGAAAAGACAAATTCGAGAGGACTTATTGCAAAAGCCGGACGCTATGGCGGCACTTATGCCCATAAGGACATTGCGTTTGAATTTGCCTCTTGGGATTCTCCCCAATTCAAACTCTATCTGTTGAAAGAGTTCCAACGTCTGAAAGAACAGGAACAAACCCAATTAGGCTGGTCTGCCAAACGTGAGCTATCCAAGATAAATTACCGCATACATACCGATGCAATCAAACAGAACCTTATCCCGACAGAGGTAACCGCCAAACAAGCCAGTATTATCTATGCTGACGAAGCCGATATGCTGAATGTGGCGATGTTCGGCATGACCGCCAAGATGTGGCGTAAACAGCACCCAGAACTGAAGGGGAATATCCGGGACTATGCCTCTATAAACGAATTGATCTGCCTTTCAAATATGGAGAACCTCAATGCGGTATTCATAGACCAAGGCATTCCGCAGGGTGAACGGTTGATAAAACTTAATCAGATTGCAATTCAACAGATGAAAGTGTTAGAGGGTGATAACAACGATCGCAAGCTACTAAAATGAAAGAACGACTTTAATAATATGCTATTATATGAAAAAAATATATATTGTTCTTTCTTTAATATTAATCCTTACATTCAGATATTACTATGAACATGAGGATAAAATGTTAGATAAAGCCCTTATCTATGCAAAAGAAAATCGTAATGAATTAAAAAAATTCTCAAATATTATAAAAATGACAAAGCAGATACCCCTAACACATTACAACCCGTGAATGGGATGAATGATTTTCTTTTTGCCAGCCAATTTTATAAAATTGCCGCCGATAGTTCGTACTTTCGGAAAAATACACGTAAACACTGAATTATAGGCGATAAAAGCAACATATATCATTGAAATATATTAGTTTTGCACCCGGATTGAGTTCATCCCGTTCCAAGACATATTAGATTTTTTAGAAGTATTATGCTTATCTTGTAGTTTGAAAACCTGAGATTATGAGTATTATCAAGATGTAAACAAAGAAAAAAGTAGAGATTAGAATCTTTATTATATCATTAATGTAATAATTTACACTATGGTATCATGTATTTGATTCTATTGCATAGCAAAACACAATGTCTTTTTCTTCATTTCTATCGAAAGCATAAATGCGCATAGAAGATTCATCTACTAATATTTTCTCAATGCTTCTTCCTAAATCAAAAGTTCGTAAATGTGTTCCATCATAGGAATACACTTCTATCTTGCTATTTGCGGAAGATAGTTCTTTTTCTTTTACACCTCGATAAAGAGCATAAATTTGATTTTTTCCACAAACTATGTCAGAATAATGAAGAATCATTTCATTATCTTTGTTTAAGCGATATAAATCATATTGATTATTTGCATCTCCTATAATAGTATTAAGTTGAAATTTCTGATCAGAGAGTTTGTAAATCTCCAAACGATTGATATAACGGTAAGCTGCAACAATAAAATTCATTTCAGTTGCAATTTTACACTCGTAAGGTCTTGAATATTCTCCTTCCTTAGGCTTTAAAGGAAAGTTTACACTATTCACTACTTTTTCTGTTTTTAGATTCATAAGTTCCACCGAAATTTCTTTGGGCATAAAACTTGTACCAATGAATAAACTATCATTATATTGAATCAAACGAGTATATGCTTTAGGTATTCCTCTTTGTTTATTCCATAAAGGAAAATGCAAGGTCTTAACATACAATAATGAATCAGAGTTGAAATGAAGGACATCTAGTTTATTCATGCTGTTTGAGTAAATTCCAATCTTCTCTGGCTCTTTCATTTCACATAATGATGGAACAATGAATTCTTTAGGACCTTGACCTATATTTCCATATTGTATATATGAATTTTCTTGCAGATTGTAGATAGTTAAAAACGGATTAATCCGACTATTTAACACATATAATTTACTATCATTTAGACACCATCTTTCAGGATAAAATAAAAAAGGAAGTTTGATAGCAACAGAATGGATAGTTTCATTCTTTAAATCGCCCTTTGTGCATTCTTTTACTTCGTTTTGAACTTTTATGGTATGCTGACAACCACAAAAAATCATTGCATATATAAAAAAATATATATGCAATGATTTTAAAAGTATAGATTTATTCACCATCTTTTGCAATCCTCTTTTCCTTTTCCTACTTTTTCCAGATAGCAGCAATCATATATTCGTTCATCTCCCTCAAGGATCCTACGATATCCGTTGGCATTATCACATTGGCTTGTTTCATCCATAGCTAAAGCTTCTATATTAGCTAAAGTTAAACTAAACATCTTTACATCTTGTTGTGATGTATACACATTATATCCTGCGATTAAAACTATAACTAAGGCTATAGATGTTTTTAATGTTTGTTTCATCTTTCAAGTATTTAGAATTTAAATATTTACAAATATAATAATGCTATTCTAAAAAACAATACTTCGGGTAAATTTTACCGAAAATTTTCTTCATGACATTATTCATTTATGTGTTATTATTGTTTCCATAAACTCTTTATGAAGATACAAATCATCGATTTGTAGTACTTCAAAACATTGAATTACCTTGCATTGGAAGCAACTCTTCTCTTTTAAACTTGTTGGATTCGACATAAATTGAATACAGGTATCAGGAGTTAAAGAACCGTCACTTATCCATCACCCGTTCTGACTGATCCGTAGAAATCCAGCGTAAAGGATTTTTCTGCAACATTTCCGTATACGGTTATGGTCCGCCAGAAATCACCCGGTTCTTCCGCTTTATAGCTCACTGTCATGACAGCGCTCTCACCAGGCTGTATCTCATCCCATCCGTAGTTCACCATCATGCAGTCGCAGGAAGTGGTGACACCCTTTATGCGGAACACTTCCTTTCCTGCATTGTAGAGTGTAATCTTTTTATCAACAGTCTCATTTTCACCTACTGTATCGTAATGGTATTCTGTGGAATCTAGTTGGATGACCGTAACGGACCATGCAGTAGACTTGATGCCTGCTATCTCCTTTAGATAGAGTTCTTTGACAGATAGGTTGTGGATTGGATTCCCAATGACTTTCACCCGGTTACCGGCATCCACTAGAAAAGTCTGGAACATCATATTGCTGGGAAATCGGTTCAGTTTGTAAAGATCGTCTGCTGTATCGATGCATACTGGATTTGCAAAGTTGTCGCATCTAAGGATATGTCTAATTTCACTTACATTCTTTGTCTGGAAGAAGAACAGAAACGGAATGTCTGTTTCACTCAATGAATCCACCTCGTTGATCAGGTCCTTCCATTTGGGTAACTGGAGCTTGCAACTGATGCAGCCCACCGAATCCACAAATACGATTACCTTGTATCTGGCAGGTTGGATTAGTATCAGTGGCGAAGCGGGTGAAGACAGGTCCTTCGGGCAGAAGGATTTCCCTGTCGGTCCATTCTTTTACCAGTTGCTCGATTTGTTTCCTTTCACTGTTCTGGCAGGACATTGTTACGAGCAAAAGAAAGATAAAGATTGTGCTTTTCATATTTAGCTTCTTTAATTGTGTAAAGTTAACCTAAATTTCAATGTCTTTGCTGTTTACAACTATGTTGTACAACACGGCACAGCATAGTTTACCTAGAATCTCCTTAGCAACAGTCTGTTTGATTTCGTAACGAAATCATCATAATGCTCATTCCGCCCCCCTGGAAGAATGAGCATTATGATGTAAGTACTTATTTTGAGGTAAGTTATAGGTGATTTATAGATAAAATCTAGATATTGAGGTTTAGTGATTGTTGTAATTTAGCCCATAGTTTTTTGAAGAAGTTTGTAAAATGTATATTATCCAGCCAAATGGTAGTAGTATCATTTCGGCTTTTGGCGATATCTATTTTTACATTTTTGACCGGTATGATTTTCTTTTATCCCTGTCGTATAGGTTGCCTGTATAGTATATTTCTTTTCCTGTAATAGGGGAATGGTCTCACGCTTCTTAATAAATTGTGGATCAAAACTTGAATTACGGTCACGAGGAGTGGATACGGTTACCTCACCTAATGGTGTCTGGACCTGCTTTTGCATTTTCCCGTTACGGCGGTTACCCATTTGACGTTCTTCTTCTGTAAGATGTGCATCCATCTCACCCTCTAGAGCTGCATTCAGGATACTTTCCAATAAAGGGACAAAAGCACCGTCTTTACCTAACAAGGGCTTACCTGCTTTAGCTGCTCAATTGCCTTGTTCTTGATACTCTCAAAATCAAATTCTTCTTTCATACAAAAAAACCGTGTTAGCAAAGTTAATATTTTACTCTTTGCTGACACAGTTTTATTTACATCCTCACTTTAAAACAATCCTTCATACCATTCTGCTTAACCTAAACAATATTGCTCGTACTATTTTATCTACATATAACTAAAGTTTCCCATTCTCTATTAAGTAGTTGAGAAATAACAATAATTATCTATATGTCTACTATTTGCAGAAAAAATCGCAAATAAACGCTACAAAATCTCTTTTACAACCTATCTATTAGCAAAAGTTAATTATATCAACCTTCTTATTGACTATCATTTTCTTTTTCTAGGTTTTGTTTCTTCTTTTGTACGATATTGATAAAAGAAGAACTAATGATACCGGTCGGAATGGCTACCATTGCCACACCTACCAGACAAATAATACAACCCAATAATTTCCCCAAAAAGGTAATGGGATAAATGTCACCATATCCGACTGTAGCAAATGTAATAATGGCCCACCAGATTCCGTCACCGATATTTTTAAAGACTTCAGGTTGTGCATTCCTTTCAATATAGTACATCAAAATGGCGGAAAAGCAAATTGTAATAAAACTAGCTGTGTAGACTGTTTCAAGTTCTTCTCTGGCAGAAGCAAGAGCCATACCGATAATTCGGAAGTTCAATCCGACTTCAGTCGAACGCCATCCCACAGATAGAAGATCTTTATCTATAACATCCACAGCTATATGGGTAAGTTTGCGTCCTCAATTATCCTCATTTACCCAAAAGAGAAAAGAAGGCTCTATATCCAAAAACAAATCAAAATTGTCAGACAGCCCCATCTTCCACTTCTATTCTATGGATATGTCGATACTTTGTGCCTTGATATCAGTACTAGCATCATTGGAGATATTTGTCAATTTCACTCTACGTTGTACATACAATAAAGAAAAACCAAGGTTATTCCATAGAAATCGACCTGATAAAATAAAAGGAAACCACCAGTACATATCTGCCCATGGTGGTTTCCTTGTCAATCTAAATAACAGCTGGGAAATCTATTGTTACTACATCTACCATCCCGGATTCTGTGGTAACAATTGCGGATTTCTCTGAAGTTCTCCTGTCGGAATCGGATAAAGGTACATCTTGTCCTCCCAAGTACGGCTTTTTCCTGCCTGATATGAAAGGTCGGGATTCGTGTAGTTGGGATATACAATGGCCAGATTACCGTCAGGTTTTCTTTTTCCCACATAAGTCAGTACATTATTGAGCAGTTTACCGGCTTTCCAACGTTTCAGATCATTGAATCTGAAGCCTTCTCCTGCCAACTCAATGCAGCGTTCACGACGGATCTCTTGTAAAACAGGGCTCAGGCTGTATCCCCAGTCCGGCCATTTGGGATCGGTAAAACCTACATTTACTGTCAGGTGAGGCATTCCAACACGGTCTCTTAATTGGTTGACAGTTCTATCCAAATCCGCATTGGTGATGGTATTCAATTCCGCTTTTGCTTCCGCATTGATCAGCAGGGTTTCTGCATAACGGTAAGCGATGCCATCGAAGGAGCTTTTCATATACAACGCCTGTGAGTATATGGGATTGAATCCTTTGATAGGTCTGTATCCTGTGAAACAGTGCTGGGTGATAAACTCATCCTCATTCACCACAAAAGTAGAGTCCTTCAGGTCATCTGTCACGTTTGTCGGAAAATCGTTAGTAAGGATCAGCTGTTTCAAACGGGGGTCACGGTTGGCCGTTTCCTTTCTCATTGTTTCATCGCCTAAATATTTATTACTTAGTGAAATGGGAAGCCCGTCCGAACAAAGGAAGCTTTCTACAAAACTTTTGGAGAAACCGCATCCGGCCTCACGTCCTGCAGCTGCCATGTTGTGTTCACGTATGTTCGTCTTATAATCCACGTAGAGGACGGCCTCTTTCAGGTCACTCTTGTCGTCTATGCGGTACATATTGAAATAGTCTTCTTGTGGATGGCCCGTATTATAGATTTCATATCTTCCTGATGTGATAAGCTTGTCACTTTCAGTTGCAGCCATTTGCAACCACTTTTCTGCTTCTGAGGCATATTCCAATTCATCATGGTATTTATAATGGGTACCTTCATTCAGGCAGAAACGTGCCTTTACGTGTCTGGCTATGTCCTTATTCAGGCGGTTGGCTTCTTCACTGCCTGCTTCCGGCAGCCATTGGATGGCGAAATCCAGGTCTTCGATGATTTTTTGGAACACTTGGTTTCTCTTCATTTTTGGACCGTACAGTTCCTCGCTGTCCACATTCAGGTCAACTTCCAGCCAAGGCACATCTCCCAAAAGCTGAATCTTGTTGAAATATTCCAGTGCACGGAAGAAACGCATTTCAGCTACATAAATGTTGACATCCGCTTCGGCAGCCTGCACACTCTGATAATGTGTCATGAAATAATTGATGTTACGAATATTCTGCCAGTTTGATTTTTGCCATACGCCACCTTCTGTAGGCACGACATATTGTCCCCATAGGAAAGAATTGATATCGTTGGGGACCTGGATGTCACTGTCCGTGTCATCCAGAACACTGACTCCTCCCGGTATCAGACCATAAAAGGCATTGGCATAGGCTTTCAGGTCATTGACAGATATCCAAAAACTCTGGTCATTCAAATTTTGCGGGCCTCTTTCCAGAAAAGAGTCATTACAGCCTGTCAGAGACAGGGCAGCCGCCATATAAAGTACATATTTCAGTTTCATAAAAGTTTTGTGTTAAGATTAGAATACAACATTAAGTCCCAAAGCCAGCGATTTCTGCTGCGGATACTTGTATGGATCGTCCAGTTCTGGGTCAAATCCTTCCGGAGTATGCTTGAAAGTCAGCAGGTTCTCTCCGGTGAAATATACGCGGCATTTCTGTATTCCCCATTGTTTCGTCAGGGAAACAGGCAGGGTATATCCGAAAGACAATGATTTGAGACGCAGGTAGGATGCGTCAAGCAGATAGCGTGTCTGGTTTTGACCTAAAGCCTGGCTGCCGTTGAAACGTGCCACCGGAAGCCAGCCCTCTGCATTGTCTTCACGCCAGTAATCGTTACCTACAGCTGTAGGAACCTGCCACATGCTTCCGTATTGCCATTTAAATGTATAGGGGAGCATCAGGTCACGTTTTCCGACACCCTGGAAGAATATTCCTAAATCAAAGCCCTTCCAGTCCGCCGAGATATTGAATCCGTAACGGTAACGCGCCTTGTTGTTACCGATAATCTTCATGTCACCCGGCTTGTCAACCGTATTCTCTCCATAATCCACGACACCGTTGCCGTCAATATCCATAAATCTGATATCACCGGGCACTTTGCTGATTCCGCCGTCCAGTTTGGACTGGTCAGGAGCCGAAGCTATCTCATCGGCAGACTGGAACAGGCTGGATTCATATCCCCAGATGTCACCGACTATCTGTCCTTCATAATATGGAGAAGACAATGACTTGGTCGGATTGTCATATTTGGTGATTTCCGCCCGGGTGTCAGAAAGATTGAATCCCACACTGTAATGCAATCCGTTGTCCAGCTGGTCATTCCAGGTTAATGCCAGTTCCCAACCGCGTGTTACCATATCGGCGGCATTCTCCAAGGGCTCACTCATACCTAGGATATTAGGCAATATTCTACCCGGTCCCAACATATCGGTTGTTTTACGCTGGTAATAGTCGAATGTACCCTTCAAACGGTTCTGCAGGATGACAAAGTCAAGCCCCAAGTCCCACTGGGTAACCTTTTCCCAGGTAACGGTATTGCTTACAAGACCACCGGGCAATACATATTGGGGCTGTTTTCCCCCCATGATATATCCCAAGGTACCTGTTCCATAATTGGACAGATAAGCGTACCACCCATTATCCAAAGCCTGGTTTGCCAGACTACCGTAAGAGGCTCTTATCTTCAATTCATCAAAAAATCCGTTAGTGGCTTGTTTGAACCAGCTTTCTTCCGATAATTTCCAGCCCAAAGAGAAGGAAGGACTAAATACGGAACGGTCATCTTTCGGGAATTTGGACGACAAGTCATAACGACCGTTCACCTCCAGCAGATAACGGTCTGCAAAACTGTAGTTTACACGGAAGAAACCGCTTCTTGTGGCCCAGCTGTCATCCGAATTGCCCACATATTTCTCTCCGGTAGCGGCGTCCATTGAGGGAAGGTCATTGGAGATAAGCTCATCCCGGCTTGCCGAGAAGCCACGGGTATGCTTGGTTTCCTGATTGTAACCGGCCATTACTTTAAAATAATGTTTGCCCAAAGTTAGTTCATAGTCACCGAACAGGTTGAAAGCGTTGTATGTGTCATTGGCCTGGCTTTCTGACACGCCGCTTGGCCTGGAGTGTTGGAAAACCTGTAAGAATTTGCCATCTATACCGTATTCGTTGAATGTTTTTCTGTGTACCTTGCCATGTTCCGCATAATAGTTGAATGTATAGTCCATGTTGATTGTCAGTCCTTTCAATGGGGTAAGTTTCAAGGCAAGGGTGTTCCAGAAGTCATTCTTCGTGGTCTTACGTGAACCCATCTCATCCAAAACTGCGGCAAAGTTGGTGTAATTACCTTGACCTGACCAGTTACCATCAGGATGTTTTACAGGCATGAGAGGTTGTGTGTCGTTACCGATCCATGACTCTCCGTGCACGGCATCCTGGGCAAGTCCGTCCAGTTCGGTACGGATATAACTTGTCTTCATGGATACGTGCATCCAGTTGTTGATGTCATAATTGATATTGTTCACCATATTGAACTTACGGAAGCCCTCATCCCCGTAACGCATCAGTGATCCCTGGTCCATATAACCCACCGAGGTATAATAAGTGGCCTTGTCGCTACCACCGTTAATATTTACATTATATTTTTGGACAGGGTAAGTTTTCTTATACATCTCTTTCATCCAATCCGTATTTCCGCAATAGGCATATTTGCCGGCCTGACAGTTTCCGTACTGCCAGCTGCTGGGGTCCTTTGCCACAAAGACCGGAAGGTTGTTGACCGGATCATAGAAATAAGCCTCTATATGCTCCATTTCCTCCTGACTGAGCAGGTCACGGCCGCTGGTCGTATTGTTTGCGGCGTTCATCCAGTGCGCATATTCCATGGAATTCATATATTCCGGACGGGTTGTCGGACTGTTGAATGAAACAGATGCATCGAATGACACTT
>OHKU01001470.1_pt1 | contig 10468 bp, 8 predicted proteins | sample 1568911 | NCBI WGS metagenome assembly OHKU01 (sample SAMEA3879574, study PRJEB24766) | human gut metagenome | biome: human-associated habitat; feature: feces | place: USA | collected 1985/1987
CCCCGCCTCTCAGCTTTCTGTCACATTCAACAGCTGCGCCGCAGCAGCTCGCATACCAGTTCATAGGTGCGCTCCGTGGAGGGCACGCTTAGCCGCTCCCGCACGGAGTGTACATCGTGCAGCTCCGGCCCCATGGACACCGCGTCCAGACCGGGGATCTTCTCCATCAGCAATCCGCACTCCAGACCGCCGTGGGTGGCCTCCACCACGCCGTCCTTACCGGTAAGATCCTTATACGCCGCCAGCAGCGTATCCCGGAACTGCGACTCCCTCTTGTACTGCCAGCCGGGGTACACGCCCCGCTCTGCCACAGTGCCGCCCGCCAGCGCCGCCACAGCCCGCACGCGCTGCGCCAGCATCAGCTTCCGGGACGCGATGGACGACCGGATGGAGAACGCGATGTGCAGTCCGTCGCCGTCCAGCTTCACCACGCCCATATTCAGGGATGTCTGCACCAGACCGGGGAAATCCGTGTCCATAGCCTCCACGCCCTGCGGCATGGCCGTCAGCGCCTGTACCAGCGTCACGGTGCGCTCTGCGGGCACGGCTTTTGCCGTCTCCGCTGCCGCGCAGGTCAGCGTCACATCGGGGTCGGTGACGGCGTACTCGTTCTTCAGCACCCCCTCAAGCTCCCGAATAAACGCTTCGAACGCCCGGCCGCTGCCCTTGGGCAGCGCCACCGCCGCATCGCAGCGGGAGCAGATCACGTTGTCGAACTGCCCGCCGGAGAAGGCCGCCAGCCGCAGGCCGGGGAACTTCTCCAGCGCTGTGGCCAGTACCCGTCCCATGAGGCGGTTGCCGCTGCCGCGTCCCAGATGGATGTCCGCACCGGAGTGACCGCCCCGCAAGCCGGCCACGGTGATGCCGAAGCCCTCCATGCCCGCCGCATCGGTCAGCGCTGCGGGCAGCAGGCAATCGGAGTGCATGCCGCCTGCGCAGGACACGGTGAACACGCCCTCCAGCTCGGAGTCCAAATTCAGCAGCTTTTTGCCCTTCAGGTCAGAGCAGTCCAGCGCAAAGGCACCGTCCATGCCCACCTCCTCGTCCACGGTGAACACCGCCTCGATGGGCGGATGCACCAGCGTATCATCCGACAGGATCGCCAGGATCATGGCCACGGCAATGCAGTTGTCGCCGCCCAGCGACGTCTTGTCCGCCCAGATCCACTCCCCGTCGGTCATCAGGTCAAGTCCCTCGCGGGTCATGTCCTTGGTGCAGTCGTCGGTCTTGGCGCACACCATGTCGATGTGTCCCTGCAGGATGATCGGCTCGGCGCTCTCGCAGCCGGGGGACGCCGGCTTCCAGATCACCACGTTGTTGCACGGCTCCTGCCGGTACTTCAGTCCCAGTTCCTTGGCAAAGTCCACGCACAGATCGCTGATGATCTTCGTGTTGCCGCTGCCGTGGGGCACCGAGCACAGCTTTTCAAAATATGCGAACACCTTTTCTGGCTTCAAGCCTTTCAAAACAGCCATTTTGATACTCCTTTCCCATGCGGCCGCGGTCTCCGCGCCGCCCATTCAGTATAGCATATCCGCCTGCCGCCCGCAAGCAAGTCCCTATGTGCCCACAGCCCATGCTTTCGCATGGGCTGTGTATGCAGCACACATTATCAGAAGTCGCCCAGGCCCATATCGTCCTCGGTGTTGGGCGCTTCCTCGTCATCCTCCTCGGTGGGAGGCGCGGGGATGAATTCCTCCAGATAGGCCTCCTCCGGCAGACCAGCCATATACGCCGGCAGGTTGATGATGATGCCGTCGATGTTATGGGGCAGTGTCATTTGGTACGTTTCCGTTGTCTCGCTGCCGCCCTTCTGCTGCATGACCTCCACGGTCAGCTCCAGCTTGTCGCCGATGACGGTGGTCAAGCAGCGCTCCTTTTCGTACAGCTTGGAGATCTGCTCGCCGTTCACATACACAGTGATCTTATAGGGCGCCTCCACAGACTGGCCGCCCTTGTCCACTGCGCGGTTGTCGAAATAGACGGTGTGGCCGCGTCCGATGCGCAGCATCAGCACGGCGACGAGCACCAGCACCAGGATAAAGGCGATACGGATGAGCCACGAGCGTTTCGTCGTTTTCATGCGGTTCTCCCCTCCTCCTCGGCCTTCTGCTCAATGGCCAGCTGCTGACCCAGCGTGCGGTTCTCCTTGCGCTTCTTGGCCTCGTACATGACCAGTGCCACGGTGATAACGGCGTAGGACACGAACACGCGGAAGTACTCGCCGATCATGGAGTCGCCGGTGATCTTGGTTCCGGCGGCCGGCGCCACGATGAACATGGTATGGAACAGGAGCACACCCAAGAACACGTTGCCGATGGACGCCTTTTCCACGGAGGCGCCGCCCACCAGCAGCGCGGCGATGCAGAACATGCCGACGTTGGTATGCGCCGTATAGGTGGGGAAGTTGCCCATGTTTTGCAGATAGATGATCATGCCGAAGCCCGCGAACACGGTGGACATGACGATGGAGATCAGGCGGGTGCGGTCCACATTGATGCCGGCGTCCCGCGCCACATTCATGTCCTGTCCCACCGCGCGCATATCCTGTCCCAGCTTCGTGCGGCGGAACCACACGATGAACAGGCAGGCCAATGCGATGATGATCAGCGTCAGCACGGGGATCTTCACGCCGCCCACGTAGACGGCCAGCGCATTATCGACGCTCTGCCGCATCTGCAGAAGGCTGACTGTGTTGCGGATACCAAAGCCGCGGGGCAGCTTCAGTGTGTTGTGGAGGATGGGGATGATGGGCCCCATCATATACAGCACCACCAGCTGGTACACACCGGTCATACAGTAGGCGATAAAGTAGCTGGTGACCATCTCGCGGCCCTTGGCGCGGTTCAGGATGCTGCCGCACATAAGACCCAGCAGAATGGACAGGGGGATGGACAGGATGGCCGCCAGCACCAGACCGGGGATACCCCAGATCTGCCAGTCCGCCACCAGGATCAGCGCGATCTCGCCGGCCATAGCGCCCAGCGTCATGGCAAAGTTCAGACCCATACCGGCCATAATGGGGATCAGCAGGCTCAGGATCAAAAAGGCGTTGCGCCCCAGACGGGTCATAGCCTCGTTAAGTATGTAGCTCACCGGCAGGCCGGACACGGGAATGAGCACGGCGCAGATGATGATAAACAGGACGGGCACTGAGTTTTTGCCCAGGAATTGCTTTACGTCGAATCTCTTACCCTTCATGTCAGCGCCCCCTTTCCGTCTTTCTGGTCAGGGCATAGAGGATCATGCCGTTGGATACCACGATACGGATGACCTCGCTCATATCCATCTGGAAGGCGGCGCTCATCACGGTGGGGGTCATGGTCACCACGCCCTGATACAGGATCGTACCGATAATCACATTGCCGATGGATGCCTTATTCACCGACGCGCCGCCGATAAGAATGGCGGCCACGGCGGGCATGGCCATCCAGAAGGGGCCGTTGTACAGCTGTATGAAGCCGAAGCCCTGCTCATACACCAGAATACCCACAGCACCCAGCCAGGTGGACATGATCACGGAGATAAGCCGCATCTTGTCCACGTTGATGCCCGCTGCGCGGGCAAAGGCGGGGTTGGAGCCCACAGCGGTCATGGCGGTGCCGGTCTTGGTGTGCAGGAACGCCCACATCAGCACGGCCATCAGCATGAAGAACAGCAGCGTACCGGTGGGGATCACCAGATTGATGCCGATGCTGTTCAGGTCGATGGTCAGAATGTTGGCCAGCGCCTTGTCGTAATAGCCCTCCAGCGAGATGACGGTACGCAGACCGCTGGCGGAGAAGCCCCACACCATGGTAGGGTGCTTATACGGCAGCAGCAGCCACATCATGCACATGAAGGACACGGACGAGAAGCCCACATAGGTGGCGATCATCATCTCGCCGCCCTTGATCTTGTTCAGCAGCCAACCATAGCCGCCGCCGAACAGCAGGGCAAAGGGCGTGGCGATGAGGATGGCCATAAGGAAGCTGGCAAAGCCGGTGTAGCCCAGCTCGATGGACAGCGTGGCACCCAGCAGTCCGGACACGATACCCAGCGGCAGGCCGAAGTTCAGGCCGCAGCCGGAGTGTACCATGGGCACCATGGCCAGCACCATCACGGCGTTCCAGCTGAAACGGGTGATGATATTGGTGATCTGTGTGGGGAAATCCAGCCCCACGCAGGGCGCGGCGATGAGCAGCAGCAGCAGGAAGCACGCGATGATCAGACGCGGCAGGCCGAAGCTGTCCACCAACTCTCTGAATTTTGACTTGTTTCCAAGTGTGGTCGTATTGCCCATTTCTTCCTCCTTACTTCACCTGACTGACCATGAGCATACCGAACTCCTCGGAGGAATGGTCAGCAGGCAGGATACCGGCGACCCTGCCGCCGGAGACGATGGCGATGCGGTCGCAGATCTGGCGCAGCTCCTCCAGCTCGGAGGAGATCATCACCACCGTGACGCCGGATTCGCGGTTAAATTTCTTCAGCGCCTCCAGCACCAGCGCCTTGGCGCCCACGTCGATGCCGCGGGTAGGCTCGGACACGAAGAGGAAGCGGGGCTCCAGCGCGAACGCCTTGGCCAGGCACACCTTCTGCTGGTTGCCGCCGGACAGCTCTCTGGCCTTCTGGCCGGAGCCGGTACACTTGATCTGCAATTCATCGATATACCGGTTCGTCACCGTATGGATGGCCTTTTCGTCGCGCCATGTGAAGAAACCCATTCTCTTCAGGAACTTGTTCTGCACCTGCATGGCGGGGAACGCCACGTTCCACTCCAGTGACTCGTCCAGCAGCAGACCCACGCCGCGCCGATCCTCGGACACGAAGGCCAGCTGGGAGTCCAGGCACTTCCGGGGACTGTTCAGCGCGATAGGCTTGCCGTCGAATTCCACGGTGCCGCCCGCCTCGTACAGGCCCATAACGCCGTTGGGGATGCCCAGCTTGCCCTGGCCGGCCAGACCGCCGATGCCCAGGATCTCGCCCTCCTTCACGTCCAGATCCACGTTGCGGACGATCTCGCCGGGCATATCCACCCACAGCTTGCGGATGGACAGAATGGTGCGGGCATCGGAGTGGTCGCGGATGTCGTGGGCAGCGCCGCCGGCAGCCACCTCGCGCCCCACCATGTAGTGGGTGATGTCGCGGACATCCGTCTCGCGGGCGGCCACGTCCTTGACAACGTAGCCATCCCGCATGATGACCACCTTATCGCACACCGACAGGATCTCCTGCAGACGGTGGGTAATAAAGATCACGGCGATGCCCCGGGAGGCCATGCCGCGGATGGAGTCCAACAGCGCCTGTGCCTCCTGCTCGGTGAGCACGGCGGTGGGCTCATCCAGGATCAGCAGCTTCAGGTTCTCCTTGCTCAGCTCGCGGGCGATCTCCGTGAACTGCTTGTGCCCCACGGGCATGCTGCTGATGACCATCTTCTGGTCGATAGCCACGCCCATCTTCTCGATGGCTTTTGCGGCGCGGTTATCCATTTCCTTATAGTCGAGAGTGTCCAGACGCGGGCCGAACACTTCTGAAATGACGCTTTTTTTCTTGGGCTCGCGGTTGAGGAGGATGTTCTCCGTGGCAGTAAAGCCGGGGATCAGCGAGAACTCCTGATGCACCATGCCGATGCCGGCCTTCAGTGCGTCGAAGGGGGTGTTGAACTGCACTTTTTCTCCGTCGATCAGGACATCCCCCTCGTAGCCGCCCGTCTCACGGATCACGTCCATGCCAAACAGTATTTTCATCAAGGTGCTCTTTCCGGCGCCGTTTTCGCCCACCAGACCCAGCACCTCGCCCTCTTTCAAGGTGAAGTTGATGTCTGTGAGCACCTGATTGCCGAAAAAGCCCTTTTTGATATTCCGCATCTCAAGCAGCGGAGCATTGTTCTTTTCCATATTCATCCCTACCTATAGCAGCGGGGAGGGAGGATGCCCTCCCTCCCCGCTTTAATGGTTGCTTCAAAAGCCTGTCGTCAGCTGACGGTGAAGTACTTCTCCGGGATCTCCACGTCGGCGTTGCCCATGAAGTGGCCGGGATCACCCATGATATAGGTATCCTGATAGATCAGGAACACGTTTTCAGACTTCGCGCCGGTGGTGGCGTTGGTGTAGCTGGCGCCGTTCCAGGCCGCCTTGGGAGAGTAGACCTGCAGCGCGGCAGCCACATCGTCCATGTCCTTCAGCTCGCTCTTGCCGTCCAGCACGTTCTTGGCGTGCAGGGCCAGACCGGCGGACAGGGTGTAGCCGTAGGAGTAAGCCCAGGTGCCGAAGTGATCGGCGCCGCCCTTCTCAACGATGGCGGACTCGACCTTGGTCAGGATCTTCTCGAAATCACCGGCTTCCTCGGTCAGATCAATACCCAGCGCGCCGGGATAGCCCATCAGGGGGGAGGGCAGGTCGGCCTCGATGAAGTAGCCGCCGCACTCCAGCAGGCGCTTCAGCAGAGGCTCGGTGTGCGCATCGTTGGTGCAGAAGTAAGCAGCCTTCTGGCCGTACTTCTCGACCCATGCGGGCACCTGCTCCAGAATGTAGGCCTGAGCGCCGGAAACGCCGACGTCAGAGGTGGGATCGGGAGCCGTCTCCAGGACGAACTTCATGCCGAACTCCTCGCAAGCGGCCTTCATGATGGCCACGCGGCGGCTCATGGTCTCATAGGACATGTGGCGGGGGAAGGAGATATGTACGAAGGTGTCGCAGCCCAGCTCGTGCGCGGTGCGGATGATCAGATAGCCGCGGGACACGAAGTCGTTGTTGGTGACCAGGTCGGCAGCGGAGCCGATCTCGGGCAGATCCTCGTGAGCCTCGCCTGCGATGCAGATGATGTCAGGGCGGGTCTCCTTGATCTTGCGGAACGCCTCGGTGGTGCCGGGAACGGACTGGTTGACAATGATGGCCTTCATCAGGGGATCGGCGGACAGGTTCACGATGGACTGGATGGTGGTCTCGGTCTCCTCGGTGAAGTTGTCGGGATAGATGGCCAGCTGGACCATATCCTCGCCATACTCCTTCTGGAAGGCCTCGGCGCCGCGGCGATCATCCTCGGACTGAGAGACGGAGCCGGTCACGATGCCGATCTTGTAGGGCACGGTGTTATCATCGGTCTCGCCCTTCTTTTCGCCGCAGGCGACCAGGGAGAGCGCCATGATGAGAGCCAGCAGCAGAGAAACTACTTTTTTCATGTTTACCTCCTAATTCCTTTACCATAGTTTGTTGTTTCCTCCGCCAGAAGGAAACAGCGAACAGGGCGCGCCCTGTTCTCTTCTATGCATTCGGGTGCTGCGCACCCATTTGATTTTACCAGATAAGTTCACACTCTGTCAACATATTTGTGTCTCTGAATAGTGTTCAATAGCGCATCTCCTTGTTTTTCATCCACACACTTTCCCCCATTTTTTGGCGCATTTGCATCATTTTCATGTATTTTTCATGCGGTTTTCTGTCAGAATCCTGCTGTTTTGCTATAATAAACTTTTCTTTTGGCGAAATCTGTTTTTTGTCTGACTGCAGCAAAAGAGACAGGCTTCCGCCTGTCTCTCTCGCTTACCTTATGACTTATGGCACTCGTCAGATCTTCTGCTTCTCATCCACGATCCGGCGCAGCTTGGCAGAGAAATCCTCCAGCGTCATGGCGCCCAGGTCCTCGCCCTTGCGGGTACGGACGGAGACGGTGCCGTTCTCCATGTCGCGGTCGCCAACCACCAGCATGAAGGGGATCTTCTCCAGGGTAGCCTCGCGGATCTTCTTGCCGATCTTCTCGTTGCGGCTGTCCACCTCCACGCGGAAGCCCTGCTTGCGCAGCTCCGCGGCCTGCTGCACGCAGTAGTCGGCAGCGCGGTCAGTAATAGGCAGGAAGCGTACCTGCTCGGGCATCATCCAGGTGGGCAGCGCACCGGCGTACTCCTCGATCAGGTAGGCCAGCGTCCGCTCATAGCAGCCCAGAGACGTGCGGTGGATGATATAGGGCAGGGCCTTGTTGCCGTTCTCATCGATATAGTACATGCCGAAGCGCTCCGCCAGCAGCATATCGATCTGGATGGTGACAAGGGTATCCTCCTTGCCGTACACATTCTTGTACTGGATGTCCAGCTTGGGGCCGTAGAACGCGGCCTCGTCAATGCCCACGGTGTAGTCCACGTTCAGATCCTTCAGGATGCGCTCCATGGCGGCCTGGGCGTGGTCCCACTGCTCCGCCGTGCCCTCGTACTTGTTGTTGGGGTTGGCGGGGTCCCACTGGGAGAAGCGGAACGTGCACTTTTCCAACAGGCCCACGGTGCCCAGGCAGTACTTGGCCAGATCCAGGCACTGCTTGAACTCCTCCTCCAGCTGGTCGGGGCGCAGCACCAGATGTCCCTCGGAGATGGTGAACTGGCGGACGCGGATCAGGCCGTGCATCTCACCGGAGTCCTCGTTGCGGAACAGCGTGGACGTTTCGCCGAGGCGCATCGGCAGATCGCGGTAGCTGCGGCCGCGGTTCAGGTAGACCTGATACTGGAACGGGCAGGTCATCGGACGCAGGGCGAAGCACTCCTTCGTCTCATCCGCGGGATCGCCCATGACGAACATGCCGTCCAGATAATGATCCCAGTGACCGGAGATCTTGTACAGCTCACGCTTGGCCATCAGGGGCGTCTTGGTCAGCAGATAGCCACGCTGCTGCTCGGTGTCCTCCACCCAGCGCTGCAGCAGCTGGATAACGCGGGCACCCTTGGGCAGCAGGATGGGCAAGCCCTGGCCGATGCAGTCCACAGTGGTGAAATATTCCAGCTCGCGTCCCAGCTTATTGTGGTCGCGCTTCACGGCCTCCTCCCGCTCCTTCAGATAGGCATCCAGTTCGTCCTTGCTGGGGAAGGCCACGCCGTAGATACGCTGCAGGGTCTGCCGGTTGGAGTCGCCGCGCCAGTAAGCGGCGTTGCAGGCGGTAAGCTTGATGCCGTTGCCCTTGATGCGGCCGGTGGAGTCCACGTGGGGACCGGCGCACAGGTCCACGAACTCGCCCTGCTTGTAGAAGGAGATGTGGGCGTCCTCGGGCAGATCGTTGATGAGTTCCACCTTGTAGGGCTCTTCCTTTTCCTCCATGTACTTGACGGCCTCGGCGCGGGGCAGCTCGAAGCGCTCCAGCTTCAGCTTCTCTTTACAGATCTTACGCATTTCAGCCTCGATCTCGCCCAGGTCGTCCTGGGTGAAGGCGAAGGGCGCGTCCAGATCGTAATAAAAGCCGTTGTCGATGCTGGGGCCGATGGCCAGCTTCACCTCCGGGTGCAGGCGCTTGACAGCCTGGGCCAGGATGTGGGAGCAGGTGTGCCAGTAGGTCTTGCGGTACTGTTCGTTTTCAAACGTAAATTCCTTGTTTTCCTTGTTGACTTCGCTCATAGTCTGTTCCTCCTTGTGATCGGGGCTGGATAAATAAAAATCCCCACCCCTGAATGGTATCAGGGGTGAGGTAATAGGCATTACTCCACGGTTCCACCCTGCTTACGGCATACGCAGCATTTTTACTGTCCGCTGCGGATGGCGGGATATCTTTCGTCGAGACAAGGCGCAGGAGCGCAGGAATACGGTCTGTATTTCAAGCTTCTGCAACGCAGTATCGGCGGAAGAGATCCGGCATACGCCGTCGCTTTCGATCGCTGTAACGGGCGATACCCGTCCTGCTCGTCGCAGGCGGCTCGGAAGTGGTACGGGCCGTGTCCTTGGCGGGGTGCTTTCAGCCGGGGGCGCCCCTCTCTTTGGCCGCGGAAAAACAGCTTCTTCTTCGTCACTGCCTTTTTGATGGCAATAAGTATAAACCGTTCGGCGCGGTTTGTCAACGGGTGGTTTCACGGGGGAAGGGCAAAATCAGCCGCGTGAAGCAAAAAGAGACATCCAAAAGGATGTCTCTTTTTGCTGGCGCGGAAGGAGGGATTTGAACCCTCGCGCCGCTTTTGACGGCCTACTCCCTTAGCAGGGGAGCCCCTTCGGCCACTTGGGTACTTCCGCATACATATTTATTTTCTGGCGGAGAGAGTGGGATTCGAACCCACGGATGCTTTCACATCGCCGGTTTTCAAGACCGGTGCCTTCAACCGCTCGGCCATCTCTCCGGATAATGAGTTCACGTCTAACTCTCAAACGCAAGAATAATATTACCATATTGAAGTACTGTTTGTCAACATAAAATACGAGAATTTTCATAGAATATCCTGTTGAATAAACTCAGAAATTCTTGATTTGGATATCCGATCTGTTTGTGACGTACTTCCAACTGCCCCACTGAATTCAATTCACCGGATCGTAACGAAATATGAACCAATATATCTTATCCAACCAAAAAGGATAGCCTGCACTATATCCCTTCCTCCAAAACAATAAAAAGAGAAGCCACTCTCTTGAGTGGCTTCTCTCCGTGTTGGCGCTACCTATCTTTCCGGGCCGTCTCCAGCCAAGTATTGTCGGCAGAAGCGAGCTTAACTTCCGTGTTCGGGATGGGAACGGGTGGACCCTCGCCC
>OHKU01001481.1_pt1 | contig 10397 bp, 7 predicted proteins | sample 1568911 | NCBI WGS metagenome assembly OHKU01 (sample SAMEA3879574, study PRJEB24766) | human gut metagenome | biome: human-associated habitat; feature: feces | place: USA | collected 1985/1987
ACAAAATCAGCAGGCGCAGCCGACGCTTGCAGCGTCGCTGCTGCGCACGGCGGCGGTCTCGTAATTTTTCAGCGTGTCCTCATACCGCTCCGCGCGGGCGTCCTCGCAGCCGTGGATGCGGTAGGTCACGGCGTTCTGCGCCCGATCCAGCGTGGCCGTGCTGAGTGCGCCCGCCGCTTTTTTGTAGGCGGCGCCCGAACGCTGGACGTTCCGCTTCATCCACGCCGCGCAGACGTAGGACACCGGCGTAAACAGCAAACTCAGGATCGCCAGACGCCAGTCGTACACCAGAAGCATGACGGCGTAGCCCACCAGCGCCACGAAGGTGTCGAAGACCTCAGTGGTGAATTTCCGCATTCCCTCCACGCAGTCGTCCACGTCGGAGATGGCCTTGGTCATCAGCTCGCCCGCGCCCTCCTGCTCCAGCGACGCCCGGCTTCTGCGCACCAGATTGGCGTACAGGATGCCCTTCATCCGGCGGTTGATGTTGTTGGCGAAGCGGCGGACATAGAACCGCTTGATAAACCGCGCGGCCTGCACCCCCAGCATGACGAGAATATAGGCAAGCACCAGAACCGCCATTTTCCCGGCGGTGGCATTTCCGCCCAGAATGTCCGCAAGGCACTGCGCCAGCCGCCCTTCAAACCATGGCGTGGCAAGAAGACCGATGTTGTAGATCAGGCCGGAAAGGGTCACAAGTGCCAGCGGCAGCCATTCGACGCGGAAATATGAACCGATCCTGTCCGGGCGGAAGGCTTTTTCACGTTTCACCCCCGGTTTTCCCCCTTTGCCGCCTGAATAAAGTGCGGGAAGCCCGCCCGGCTTTCCGCCTTGGATGCCGCGTAGAGCTTGTTCAGCGCGGCGGCAAAGGCGGCGGCTTCCTCTTTCGTCAGCGTGTCCGCCAGATACTCATAAAAGGCCGCTTCGATCTCCGCTTTGGAGGATTTCAGGCTCTCCGCCTTTTCCGTGGGGTACAGCAGCTGACTGCGCCGGTCGTTGGGGGCGTCCCGGCGGACGAGGAAGCCCTTCGCTTCCAGATTTTTTGTTCTGCGGGCGATGGCGGCTTTGTCCGCGTGCAGCAGCTCCGCCAGCGCCGCCTGGGTGCAGCCGGGATTGTGGCGCAGGGCGTGGATCAGGTCGATCTCCGCCGTGCCGACGCCGGTTTCCCGCATGGTGCGCAGAACCAGCTTTTCCGCCTCCCGGGCGATTTTGGTGATTTTCCGTTCCGTAATATCCATGGCAGCCTCCCGACTCGTTGTAGATACATCGTTGTATGTACAACTATTATGCCACGCGCATTCCCGGACGTCAACAGCAAAATGCGCCCCGTTTTCCGTTTGGTGGGAAAACGGGGCGCTGTTACTCAATCCGCGTCGGCTTCCAGCGTTGCGCTGGACAGCTTGCCAACGACCTCCACGGATTGTATTTTATCGATGTTGATTGCGCTGTTGAACATGTCGAGAAAATCACCGTGTTCAATGACCCGCTTGAACAAGGTGTTGTCTGTCACGCTATCCACAACGACAAAGTCGGTGCCGTCCGTCATGTGGAAGATGAGGGTCTGGATATCGCTGCCCGGCTCCGCGTAACGGGAAGACCGGATGCGAACGCACAGGGAGTTTACATAAACATCCCCCTGACCAAAGGTCCGATGGGGCAGACTGCCGCCGTCCGGGAGGGAAACGCACACCATTTCGTCCATGTGGGCTTGCTCGTAGGCTCTTTCCGACAGTGTGATGTATGCGGCGGTGGTCACCTCATCCATCCGGTCGGCGAAAATCTCGTCTACCAGTTCGTCTCCCCAGAGGGAACGAAACTGCTCTACCGCTTCCTCCGGTGTCAGTTCTTCCCGTAAATTTTTCTCCAGCGCCTGACGTTCTATCTCTTCCTCGCTGAGCTGGTCTGCGCTGTGGGCAGCATCATATTCATGAGCGGCCAGAAAATAATAGTCGTCATATTCTCCGGTATAGCCGCCGCTCCCGTAACCCAGCGCTTCCATTTTCTCGGCGGCTTGCTGAGGGGTAAGCTTCTGCTTCAGCCGCTCACGAATGGTCTCTATTTCAGCGGAACGGTTTTTCTCGTATTCCTCCCATTTGGCTTCCGCCTCAAAGTCCGGGAAGGATACCAGCAGATTCGTTCCATTTTGCATATCCGCCCGGAAATAGTAAGTAAACGCCAGCTGGGTGTCCGTCGTTTTTTCGGGTATCAGATAGGCATAGCCGTACTGATTGATGTTTACGGGAACACTGCCCAGCAAGTTGTTCCGCCCCGGGGACAGCTCTATCGGCGCGTCGTGGGTCAGAAGCATGGTGATAAACCCGCATTGGGTGGTGCTGTCGTAGACATAGGCATGGCAATCTTTTCTGTGCGGCACTTCCTGGATAAAGCGAAAAACCCGAACTTACTCCCCACTCGGGAATAAGTCCGGATTTTTCTGCCTGGAACAACCAGCCGATTTTGAGGACAGCGTTCGGAAAAACCTGAAGGCGGACGAAGATTCCAACACGCAATCATAATCGCTGGCCGGTGGTTATGACTGCAATATGGCTTGGTTTACTTCCTGTTCTTCCGTTTATACCATACCACCAGCGCCACGATACCGGCGAGGGATATGCAGAGGATGCCGGCCCACATGCCGATGTGGCTGTCGTCGCCGGTCTTCGGCGAAGTGCCGGTGGCAGGGATCTTCGCAGTCTCGACGTAATCGCAGACTTCGCAGGTGCGGGTCTTTTCCCCGTCTTTTCTGGATGTTGCCTTTTCGGTGACGACCCATTTGCCGAAGGTATGGGCTTCTTTGGCGACGGTGATCTCGCCGCAGCAGGACCATTTCTGTTCGTGGGTGGTCTTTGTGGTCGTCCATTTCTTCGCACCGGTGTGGTTCGCGGCATCCTTTTCGCCGTACTTCCCGCCGCAGTCCTTACAGGTCGCCTGCTCCACGCAGGTCGCGGTGCCGCCGGAGCAGCTGACCGTCTCCTTGTGGGTATCGTCTCTGGTGCAGACATGGGTGTGGGTGCCGTCGCCATTGGACTGCCACTTGCCCCAGTCATGGCCGAGCGCCCTGGTTTCAAAGACCGCTTCCTCGGCGGTGTCCTTGGCGCTCAGGCCGCAGGTGGCGCAGGACCTGTAATAGACTGCCTTTTCTGTGCAGGTCGCGGCGGATTTCAGGTACTGTTCCTCCGCCACTTCCGCCGTGAAGTCGTGCGCGGCAAGCTGACCATACTCCTGACCGCAAACAGAGCAGACCGCCTTTGCCTGACAGGTCGCCGTGCCGCCGGAACAGCTGACGGTTTCCTTATGGGTTGCGTTGCGCTTGCAGATGCGGGTGTGGGTGCCGTTGCCGTTGGGCTGCCATTCACCCCAGTCGTGGCCGAGAATATTGCCAACCTCAAAGGTTTCCGTTCCTTTTTCGCCGCAGACGGTGCAGGACTTGTAGTAAACTGCCTTCTCCGTGCAGGTTGCGGCGGATTTCAGGTATTTTTCTTCAACCACTTCTGCCGTAAAGTCATGCGCGGCAAACTGGCCGTATGCCTGACCGCAGACAGAGCAGACCGCCTTTGCCTGACAGGTCGCCGTACCGCCGGAGCAGCTGACGGTTTCTTTATGACTGCTGTTTCTGGCGCAGACGCGGCTGTGGGTACCGTTGCTGTCGGGCGTCCAGTCGCTCCAGTCGTGGGGAATAAGCCTGACCTTGACCGTGGCCTTTAACTCCGGGACGGGCTGCTGAATAGTCGGAATATCGCCGAGATTGAGCGTGCCGGTAATGGCCTGCTCAGCAGTAGAATTCAGGTCATACGACGTCTCATCCCACGTTACGCCAATGCCTGAGTAGAACGACCCGTCCTCTGTCCGGCAGTTCACGAATGAAGGCAGCCAGAGCGCATCAAACTCCGTGCCGACCTCTTTGTTCGTGATATCCGTCGAGGGTTCGATGCTCAGGAGTGTGCGTTTGACCACTTCAATCGGGATGGTACATTCGGCAGGCGCATAACGAACGGTATCACTCGGCGTGAAGACCACAGTCACGTTGTTTGTTCCCGCTGCGCTAAACCACTTAGGCGTACCGGCCTTGAAAGAGAATGTGCCGTCGATCTTCTTGCCGCCAACCCGCGCCTCACCGCCAATAAGCGCACCGATCTCGTCAGCTTCCTCCGGGTGCGTTTCCGTTCCGATCTGGAAGGTTTCGCTGACAAAAATCTGATTGTCGCCAAGCCGGAAGTCTCCCTTTGTCCAGCGGAACGTCGGCGCGGTCACAATCACAGGTACAACCGGGTCGTACTTCAGCTTCACCTTGACGCTGACGGTGGACGCCCCTTCGGGGGGCGCAATATAATCCTTCCATGTGGACAGCACCAATCTGCCCGTAATGCGCTGCTCATATGGCGTATTCGGGTCATACTGGTTTTTATCCCAGACCACCGTGTCGCTCATGATCGTCGTTTTTTGGGGGTCACCGCGCATCACGTCCATCGAACCCGCTTCCGCCAATCCAAGTTGTTCAAACGCCGTACCAATGGGCTTGTCGGTGATGTCCTCGAAATTGGGATTGATTCTGACGATCGTGAGTGGGAGAACGTTCACGGTTACCGTGCAGGCTGCAGTTGTGTAGTTCCTGGAGTTTGTCGGCTTGAAAACGACCGTGCGCGTAAGCTGGCCGTATTTCAGCCCGATGCCGGGGTAGGCGGTGTCTCCGTACAGCAATTCGTCCTCATCAAACTCAAACGTGCCTTCGATCTCCTGACCGTTTGCCATCGCCTTTCCGCCCTTGAGACCGCTTGTCAGCGTCTCGTAACGATCCAGCGCATAGAAGGTTCCTTCAACCGTAGGCGGTGTGACAATGGTAGTCTGGAAGACCCGAGTATCCATAAGAGATACCTCAATGGTCGCTTTTACATCGGTTTCCGTAACGATTTTATCATGAAAATAGCTGTTGGCAACATCCAGCGTTCCGTAGATAGTCTGGGGTTCCAGAGAATTGGGATCATAGGCAGATGTGTCCCAAATGACCGGAATAGGGGCGAACATTGCGCCGGAGTCGGTTTTTACCGTGACGCCCTCCGTAGGGATTCCCAGCTCCGCAAGGGGCGTGCCCAGCGGTTTGTCCGTGATGGCAAACTTCGTAAGAACCTCCGTGATCGTATGCCGAATGCCGGTCACAATCACTTCACATTCCGCTGTTGTATATGCTTCCGTGTCATCGGGAGTGAAGATAACATGCAGGCGGTTTTCCCCCACAAAACTTACGCTCCCGCCATACTCTCCCTCGAATGCAAACTTACCGGGGACGACGGTATCCGTTCCCTTAACCTGCGCCACTCCGCCCTCGAGCGCTTCATCCAGAAACTGGGTGCCGACATACGTTTCGGCGGGCAGGGTTGGCAGGGTCGTGATGACGGTTTCCGAAGGCCCGCGCTTCGGGCAGCAGTCGTGTCCGTCCGCGTTGTGGGTGCAGCCGCTTACGGTGCAGTAGCCATCGGCGTCCTTTCCGTGGAGGCATTCCTCGCCGCCGTCGCAGAAGCCGTCGCCGTTACCGTCGCCGTGCGCCCTCCAGTAGGCGTAGAGGGTCATTTTCATCCCACCGTCGATGGTGACAGTATCGCCGGGCTGGTACTGCGGGCTGTCGGCTCCGGCAGTGAGCGCCCAGCCGCCGAAGTGGGCATTGTCCCGTGTCGGGATGGTATCGGGAATCACAAACCTGTTTGTTCCGCCAGTCATGGCAGCCGGAGCGCCGGTGCCGCCGTTGGCGTCGAAGGTGAGGGTATACTCTGTCTCGCCCGCCTCCACGGTGAGTGTGACGGTTGCGCGAACGGAATAGATTTCGCCGTTGTTGTCAGAATTCACCGTGCAGACCAGAGGATATACGCCAGGTGTAATGTTCGTCAGAGTAAGCGTCGATCTCCAGCCCCCATTGGATGTCTGCACATCGACATTTTCCGCGGGTATGGTTCCGCAGTCCCAGGATGTGGTGACAGCACCAGCGGCGGTAGCACCGCTGATCTGGTACACATCCGATCGGAACGTCACCGTTTCTCCCGCTTTTACCGTATGGGCATACCTGACGTCATACTCTTCACCGGTGCCTTTGCCCGCGCCGGTGATCTCGATGTACGAAATCGGAGCGCCAATGACACGGACATTCTGAATGCTGTCGGCCTTGCAAGCTTCATCTTTGGAACGCAGGAACACGCCGTCCTCTGTTTTATACACAATGCAACTGCCGAGAAGCGCCCCGACGTCGCCCATGTTATTCCGGATCGCGTCATATCTGCCGCCGCCTTTGCCGAGGATCGTGACGGCATTGTTCGTAAGAGAGCCAACCGTTCCGTAATTCGATATGGTAACGCTTCCGCCGTTTATGTTGATGCCACTCACGCGGACATTTGTTCTGGCGTCGCCGATCAGGACGGTACGTTTCCCGTCTACATTGATATCGATCGTACCGTCATAGTCTCTCAGCACCATTAGAAACGTCGCACCTTCCCGCGCTAGCGCGGCCATTGCATCGTTGTACGAGCCAAAGTACGCAGCCTCCCTGCCGCTCTGTACCAGGAAAGTGGCTACGTAGCCGCATACGTCACACACGCCATAGTCAAAGCTGTGTGCTTCCATGGGGAGCGTCGTGTTGCAGCAATTGTATTTTGCCGTATGATGTACGTCGTCAGCGATATATTGCGGCGCCTGGGCATGGTTATCCTTATCCTTGGGGAGCATTATGTTCGAGATCCCCGTTGTGCCGGTGTTATCGGTAAAATACTTGTAGCACTGGCCGCAATGCCAGTATTCCACATGACCGATATCGGTACAGGTGCCAGGCAGTTCCGCGTGATAGGCACTTGCAGGGAAATAGTGTCCCTTCGCGGGAATCGCGATGGGCGCGGCAAGCTCCTTTGTGCAGTCCTCATCCGAGAATATCTTCCGGCACTTGTTGCTGTCCGCATCGCTGCCGCACATCCAGTAGGATTCATAGCCCGCCTCGGTGCAGGTGGCTTCCTTTTTCGGAAAGTATTCCTTGTAGGCGATGCTCTTGTTGGAGGTCAGGGTCAGCACGATTAGATCATTGTTATTGCTGCTGCATGCCTTCCTGTAATTGGCAGTGGCGGAGACCGGCGTGTGGCAGGAATCCGAGTCGGTAAAGGTTCTTGTCTTGTTATACCGGTTCATCTCCTTCCCGCGCGGGCAGCCCGGCGTATCACATTGGAAGGAAATATCAAAATTCACCTTGATTTTCCGGTTTGCATCCCAGTCCGACAGGTCAACGCTGTTCAGGCATATATCCGTTATGGAGCCGGTATGCCCCGCCTCGCCGCACTGGTACTCGCTTGCGGACAGCGTGAATGTGGCATAGGACAGCGAATCATACAATTCGTCCGACATGGTTTCGCCGCTTTGCACGCTGATGAGATTTTCCGCGTCCAACGCGAGCGTATCCGGCGCATCTTCGGGAAGAGTCTCTTCGCCGCCCTCAATGCTTTCGGCATCATTTTCGCTCTCCGGCTGAGTCTCGTCCTTTTCAGTCTCGGGAACGACGGGCGCAGTGGTGGCTTCGGTTTCCCCGACATTCACCGGTTCGGCGGTGGGAGTGGTGGTCTCCGCCGGATTCTCCGCGCCCTCGACGTACTTGGCGCAGTCGTGCAGGTGCGCACCTTCCGCGCCGCACACTGGGCAGTCTTCGTTCATGGCTTCTGCCGTGCAAGCCGTTTCGCAGATGCATGTGGGGGCTGCTTCCCCGCCGTCCTCGGCAAAGGCCGGGATGGGCAGCGCGGAGAGCACTATAACAAACACGAGCAGGATGCTGAGCAGTCGTTTCTTCATAGCTGTTCCGTTCCTTTCAGTTCTGCGCGTTTCCCGTACTCCGCGGGGAACGCATGGTCAGCGCCATTCCGGGATGGTATATGCACCACCAGTATAACATACAGCTGGGATAAGCGCAACTGTTTTTCTCGTCGAATCGGAAAAATTTTTCCAGAAACGAGGTCCAAAAAACGCCGACATCGACTTTTTCCGGCGCATATGCTGTGATGAAACAAAAAAGCAGTCTCACGTAGACAAACAGCCCCATCCATTCCGCTTCCCGCGGAACGGATGGGGGTGCTGAGACTATGTCTTAAGCCCCGGTGAATGCGGTTTGGGGAATCGCTATTGCAGCTGCACACTTTCCGCAATTTGCAGAAGCGCCTCTGCGGTGAAACTGCTGCTGGACAACCGGAACGAGATTCCTTTCTCAGGGGTGCCGATCAGCCATACTACTGCGGCGCTTTCGCCATTCTGTAATGCCGCTCCCGTGCAGCCGTGGACGGTTACCGGGTTTCCTCCGGTGCCGATAAGCATTTGAAGCACATCTTCCATATCGGTGCAGTCCGTAACATAGCTTTCATATTCCAGATAAATGTCCTGATTGGTCTTCGGGTCGAAGTACCAGCGGCGGACGTAGGAATATGATACCATTTTTTCAAGAAAAGGAAAGGCCATGTGTTTTTATCGGCACCTGCTCTCAATATGCCGCGTTTTCCATTTTCCGGAATGCATGAGGAAACCTCTTGCATCCTTTCCAAAATCGTAGTATCATGGATCACGATTTCGGAACTTTTTAGGGAAGGGGGATTATGGAACAAAATCTGCTGCCGCGCTGAAGGAAGAGGTTGAAAAAGCACACCGCCCGAAAAGCGGGAACTGACCCGCAAAACCGGCATGAGGCTTTCCATTACTTAAGGAAGTAATGATTGCATACGTTATCCGAAGATTTCTGCGTATGAGGGTGCGCAGGGTATCTTCAGGGGCTTCGGCCCGAAAAAAGAAAGAAAAGAGGACACACTATGAGCAACACGGCAAAGAAACGCTGGGGCGACCGGAAAGACGCCCGCTGGATCCGCGATATGGATTCGCTCCATGTCATTCTGCCGCATCTGATGAACCACCGCACGGATGCCGAGGTCTACGTCAATATGGAATTCGATGTGACAGAGGCGCTTCGCTACATCGCACGGAAGAACGAGGGCGAGGAAGAATACCGCGCCACGCTTTTTCACTGCATTCTTATGGCTGTCGCAAAAACGATATATCTTCGCCCGCAGCTCAACAGCTTCATCTCCGGCCGGCGTTTTTACCAGCGCGACGAAATTACCCTTGGCTTCGTAGCCAAGAAACGCTTCGAGGATCACAGCGAGGAGTCCCTCGTGGTCATCTCCGCGCCGGAAGACTGGACGCTCACCGAGGTGACGCACCGGGTCGTCGGCAAGGTTCACAAGGCCCGCACGGAAAAGAACGACGGTGTGAATGGCGCGATGGACGTGCTCAAAAAGCTGCCGCGTCCGGTTCTGGCATTTGTCATCTGGATCATCAAGACACTGGACTTCTTTGGCAAGGTGCCCGACTTCCTGCGGCAGGATGACCCGAACTTTGCCACCGTCTTCCTCACCAATCTTGGCAGCATCAAATGCCCGAGCGTCTACCATCATCTCAAGAATTACGGCTCAAGCTCCATTATGGCGGCCATCGGCACCATCCGCAAGAGTGAGAAGATCGCCGGGGACGGCAGCCGCGAGGTGCGGGATGTGGTGGATATCGGTTTCACACTGGACGAACGCATTGCGGACGGCTTCTACTTTGCCCGTTCGCTCAAGATCATACAGCATCTGCTCACACACCCTGAACTGCTTGAGCTTCCATTGAATCAGGAAGTAGCCTGCGGCTGATATCGCTGTCAAGCGCCTGTGGCCAGGTCATACCGTAGATGTGCTGCTTCCGGACTGTTACCCGCAGAGCGAATGGCAAGGATAACAAAAAACACTATGTATGAGCACCTGTTTCATCCCTTTTGGTGCCTTGCAACACAACAGAAAGGAATGGCCATAACGATGGATAATTACGTTTGTGAAGACGATTACTATTATGGTATTTGCGGAAAAGGCAAGGAACATTGCATATGGATGGGAAAATGTGAAATCTTGTCTGAGTTTGAATATACAGATAATATCTGTTGGGAATATAGTTGTGGTAAAATGATTTTGAGCGGAAGTGGTGAGACAATATGCCGAGGAATTCCGGGGTGCGATGGGCGGAATTCATATTATAGTGCCCATCCATATTTCCCGGAGTATGTCAAAAACCATACAAAAACCTTAATTGTACAAGAAGGGATTACTTCTTTGGATTGGATATTGTTTTACCGGTTTACAAAGTTGTCCGAAGTACGTTTTCCGTCATCGTTGAGCAATATTATAATAGAAAGTGTGGGAGAGTACATTGATTTTGGCGTAATGCCCTTAAAAACACTAACAATTAGTGAAAAATTATCGGAAAATTTTCTCAAGATAGCGACAGCTGAAAACATCCAGCTTATAAAATAAAATGCTTATCGACTTAACGCAGCAAGCCACAATATCATGAGAAAGTCCGGTTTA
>OHKU01001484.1_pt1 | contig 10384 bp, 5 predicted proteins | sample 1568911 | NCBI WGS metagenome assembly OHKU01 (sample SAMEA3879574, study PRJEB24766) | human gut metagenome | biome: human-associated habitat; feature: feces | place: USA | collected 1985/1987
GGACCCTGTCCTTTTTCGTTTACGGTGTACGGTGTGGACGGTGAAGAGTTACCCCAGATAGAGGAGCATCCTGTTGCGTTTGCGATGTACATTCTGTCACCGAACAGCTGTGTGATCAGACGAGCGTAAGATGTCTCAGCACATCCTGCACATGAGCCTGAGAACTCAAGGAGTGGCTGGTTGAACTGTGATCCCTTAGGTGTTGTATCAACCATTCCGGCATCTGTCTTCTTAGAAACGTTAGCTACTAAGTAATCAAATACTGGCTGCTCTGCTGCCTGAGACTCCTGTGGCTGCATTGAGATAGCTGCTGTAGGACAAACTGTGATACACTCACCACATCCCATACAGTCAAGTGGAGATACGCTCATTGTATACTTGTAAGCGCCTGCCTTTGGCTTCATATCAGCAACCTTCATGTTGTCAGGAGCTGCCTTTACTTCGTCATCTGTAAGTAAGAATGGACGAATTGTAGCGTGAGAACATACAAATGCACAGTTGTTACACTGGATACACTTCTCTGGATCCCACTGTGGAACTGTAACGGCTGTTCCTCTCTTCTCGTATGCAGAAGCACCTGTTACATACTGTCCGTCTGCCTTGTCAGCGAATGCTGAAACTGGAAGGCTGTCTCCATCCATCTTAGCGATTGGATCAAGGAGCTCGTTAACAAGCTTAACAACCTCTGGACGTCCTGTGCGCTCTGCCTTAGGAGCATCTGCCTCTGGATTCTTCCAAGACTCAGGAACCTCTACCTTATGTACAGCGTCAACACCGGCATCGATAGCCTTGTAGTTCATCTCTACTACTGCGTCACCCTTCTTTGAGTATGACTTCTTAGCAGCAGCCTTCATGTACTCTACAGCCTTATCGATAGGCATTACGTCAGCAAGCTTGAAGAATGCAGACTGGAGAATTGTGTTAGTTCTCTTACCCATTCCGATCTCGATAGCCTTGTCGATAGCGTTGATTGTGTAAAGCTGAATGTTGTTGTCAGCGATATATTTCTTAGCGTCAGCGTTGAGGTGATGAGCAAGCTCTTCATCTGACCACTGGCAGTTGATCATGAATACTCCGCCCGGCTTAACATCCTGAACCATCTTCATGCCCTGGATAACATATGCAGGGTTGTGGCATGCTACGAAGTCAGCCTGGTTGATGTAGTATGGGCTTCTGATTGGGTTGTCACCAAATCTCAAGTGAGAAATTGTAACACCACCAGTCTTCTTTGAGTCATACTGGAAGTATGCCTGGATGTATTTGTCTGTGTGGTCACCGATGATCTTTGTAGAGTTCTTGTTAGCACCTACAGTACCATCTCCGCCGAGACCCCAGAACTTGCACTCTTTTGTACCAGGTGCAGATGTGATAGGAGCTGGCTTAACCTCTGGAAGTGAAAGATTTGTAACATCATCCACGATTCCAAGTGTAAATCTGTGCTTAGGAGCATCCTTCTCAAGCTCTGTATATACAGCAAATACTGAAGAAGGTGGTGTATCCTTAGATCCTAATCCGTAACGTCCGCCTACTAATACAACATCGTTCATTCCTGCTTCACGAAGTGTTGTAGCAACGTCTAAGTATAATGGCTCACCAAGTGATCCTGGCTCTTTTGTACGGTCTAATACAGCGATCTTCTTTGCAGTCTTTGGAATAGCATTAAGAAGAGCCTCTGAAGACCATGGACGGTAAAGACGTACCTTAATAAGTCCGACTTTCTCTCCCTTTGCTGTTAAGTAATCGATTACTTCCTCAGCTACATCATTGATAGAACCCATAGCGATGATTACACGATCAGCGTCAGGTGCTCCGTAGTAGTTGAATAATTTGTAATCTGTACCAAGCTTAGCATTAACCTTGTCCATGTACTTCTCAACAACTGCTGGAAGCTCATCATAGAACTTGTTACATGCCTCTCTATGCTGGAAGAAGATATCTCCGTTCTCGTGTGATCCACGAGCTGCTGGATGCTCTGGGTTAAGAGCGTGTGCTCTGAATTCTGCAACTGCATCCATTGGACACATCTCTTTGAGATCTTCATAATCCCACTTCTCGATCTTCTGGATCTCGTGGGAGGTACGGAAGCCGTCGAAGAAGTTGATGAAGGGAACGCGGCCTTCGATGGCGGACAGGTGAGCGACAGCGCCCAGATCCATGACTTCCTGCACGTTGGTCTCGCACAGCATGGCAAAGCCGGTCTGACGGCAGGCGTAGACGTCGGAGTGGTCACCGAAGATGTTCAGAGACTGAGTAGCGACGGTACGGGCGGAGACGTGGAAAACTGCGGGCAGCAGCTCACCGGCGATCTTGTACATATTGGGGATCATCAGCAGCAGGCCCTGGGACGCGGTGTACGTGGTGGTCAGGGCACCGGCGCCCAGAGAGCCGTGGACAGCACCGGCGGCACCGGCCTCGGACTGCATCTCGACGACCTTGACCTTGGTGCCGAAGATGTTTTTCAGACCGTTGGCGCTCCACTGGTCCACGAAGTCCGCCATGGGGCTGGACGGGGTGATGGGGTAGATGGCTGCGACCTCGGAGAACGCGTAGGAAACGTGCGCCGCGGCGTTATTGCCATCCATGGACTTCATTTTTCTTACCATAATGAGCCTCCTTACATTATATACTTCCGTACCGCCAGAAGGGCGCAAAGACCCCTTTGTACGGAATGTTAGGCACCGTCATAGTAGCACAAAAAATCCGGGATGTAAACCCATATTTTCGTGATTTGTGCCACGATAAAACTTTTTTAGCGCCATGCACAAAAATTCTCACGGCGGCGGGGCAGGTTCATGCACTCCGCGCAAAAGGCAGGGGGACTTTTTTGGAAAAAGTGGCTGTTCACGGCGGGAATTTTGTGGTAAAATGTACGGTGCTATAAAATTAGTGTAAAGGGGGCGCTGTCCATGATGGTGACGGTACGGTCGCTGGGCCTGACGGGCATCACCGGCTATGAGGTGTCGGTGGAGTGCTTTCTGTCCGGCGGACTGCCGGGGTTCGACGTGGTGGGCCTGCCGGACGCGGCGGTGAAGGAGTCGCGGGAGCGCGTTCGGGCGGCGGTGAAAAACTGCGGGGCCAAGTTCCCTGTCAGCCGCATCACGGTCAATCTGGCTCCGGCGCGGGTGCGGAAGGAGGGCACGGTGTACGACCTGCCCATCCTGCTGGGCATTCTGGCCGCGGCGGAGGAGATATCTCCCCTGCCCCAGGGCGCGGCGTTTTTGGGCGAGCTGAGCCTCTCCGGCGCGCTGCGGCCGGTGACGGGCGTGCTGCCCATGGCGCTGACGGCGGCGCGGCTGGGCATCGATACGCTGTATGTGCCCGAGGCCAACGCCGCCGAGGCCACCCTGGCCGACGGGCTGACCGTGTACGGTGTGACGGACGTGGGACAGCTCATCGCCCACCTGAAGGGCGAGCAGGTCATGACGCCGGCGCCCCGGTGGACACCGGGACATCAGGACCGGCCCCTGCCGGACTTCGCCGACGTGATGGGGCAGGAGAATGTGAAGCGGGCGCTGGAGATCGCCGCCGCCGGCGGCCACAATGTGCTGCTGGTGGGCTCGCCCGGCGCGGGCAAGTCCATGCTGGCCCGGCGGCTGCCGTCCATCCTGCCGGACATGACCCGGGCGGAGGCCCTGCAGACCACGGAGATCTATTCCGTGGCGGGCATGACCGACCCGCGGCACCCGCTGGTGGATACGCGGCCCTTCCGCAGCCCCCATCACACGGCGTCCACCGTGTCGCTCTCCGGCGGCGGGGGGATACCCCGGCCGGGAGAGATATCCCTGGCCCACAACGGCGTGCTGTTTCTGGACGAGTTGCCAGAGTTCAGCAAGGCGGCGCTGGAGACGCTGCGCCAGCCGCTGGAGGACGGCTTTGTGACCATCACCCGGGCCTCCGGCTCCCTGACGCTGCCCAGCCGCTTCATGCTGGTGTGCGCCATGAACCCCTGCCGCTGCGGCTGGTACGGCCACCCCTCCGGACGCTGTACCTGCTCGCCCCAGCAGGTGGAGCAGTATATGCAGCGCATCTCCGGCCCGCTGCTGGACCGGATCGATATGCACATCGATGTGCCGTCGGTGGAGTATGAGGCCATGCGCCGCAAGGAGCAGCCGGAGCCGTCATCGGCCATCCGGGAACGGGTCAACGCCGCCCGCGAGGTGCAGAAAAAGCGCTTTGCGGGGACAGAGGTGTCCTGTAACGCTTACATGACCCCCGCCATGATCGGCCAGTACTGTGCGCTGGACGCCGCCGGCGAAAAGCTCATGCAGGGTGCCTTTGAGCGCCTGGGCCTGACGGCCCGCAGCCACGACCGCATACTGCGTATGGCCCGGACCATTGCCGACCTGGAGGGCAGCGAGCACATCGAGGCGGCACATCTTGCCGAGGCCATACAGTACCGCAGCAGCAGTACACTGAAATGACGGCGGGATCTTTTCCGCCCTGCCATCGTCAGACCCGGTACGCCGCCGATAAACGTCCGTAGGGGACGGCGTCCCGCAGTGGAGCGCAGCGGAACAAATGCCCTTGGGGTACGCCGTCCCGTTGTAGGGGCGGACGAAGCTGCCCGCCCGCCGTCCCCACATCTGTACACCAACAACAAGGAGAGAACCATATGCACGAGATCATTCTGTGCAAGCTGGGCGAGGTGGTCCTGAAGGGACTGAACCGCCGCAGCTTTGAGATGAAGCTGATGAGCAACATCCGCCGCCGTACCCAGCGGTTCGGCAAGTGGAAGATATATTCCCGCCAGTCCACTATCTATGTGGAGCCGGCGGAGGAGACCTGCGACATCGCCGGGGCTTACGCTGCCTGCAAGCAGGTGTTCGGCATCATCGCCATCACCCGGGCGCTGCCCTGCGAGAAGAGCAAGGAGGCCATTTTCGACACGGCCAGGACCTATCTGGGCGGTGCGCTGACCGCGGCTAAGAGCTTCAAGGTGGAGAGCAAGCGGGCGGACAAGTCCTTCCCCATGGGCAGCATCCAGCTGAGCCAGTGGGTGGGCGGCGCGCTCCATGACGCCTTCCCCCACCTGACGGTGGACGTACACCACCCGGAGCTGACGGTGTACATCGAGGTACGGGAGGACGCGGCCTACGTCCACGGCCCCGCCGAGAGCGCCGCGGGCGGTCTGCCCCTGGGCATGGGCGGCCACGCGGTGAGCCTGCTGTCCGGCGGTATCGACAGCCCCGTGGCCAGCTATATGATCGCCAAGCGGGGCGTACAGCTGGAGATGATCCACTTCGCCTCTCCGCCCTATACCGGCGAGCTGGCCCGGGAGAAGGTGCTGAAGCTGGCGGAGGAGCTGACCCCCTGGTGCGGCCGGCTGGCGGTGTTCATCATCCCCTTTACCGAAATTCAGGAGGAGATACGCCGCAAGTGCCCGGAGGATCACTTTACCCTGATCATGCGGCGGTTCATGATGCGCCTGGCCAATATGCTGGCGCTGGAGCTGCGGTGCCGCGCCCTGGTCACCGGAGAAAATCTGGGTCAGGTGGCCAGCCAGACCATGCAGGCGCTGGCCGTCAGCGAGGACGTGACCACCATGCCGGTGCTGCGGCCCCTGATCGGCATGGACAAGGAGGAGATCGTGAAGATCGCCCGGCATATCGGCACCTTCGACACGTCCATCCTGCCCTATGAGGACTGCTGCACCGTGTTTACCCCCCGGCACCCCAAGACGAAGCCCAGCGTGGAGGAGACGCGGGAGTACGAAAGCGCGCTGGATGTGGAGGGCCTGTGCCAGCGGGCCATGGCCGGACGCGAGATGATCCGGATCAAACCTACGCTATAAGGAGGCGCGTCTATGCCCCGTACCGCGGAGATCATCGCCGTGGGCAGCGAGCTGCTGACCGGCGGCGTGACCAATACGAATGCCGCGTTCCTCTCCCGGCTGCTGACTGCCGCCGGTGTGGAGGTGCTGTACCACACCACTGTGGACGACGACGCGGCGCGGCTGGAAAAGGCCGTGACCATCGCAAGGGGACGGGCAGAGCTGCTGGTATTCACCGGCGGGCTTGGCCCCACCTACGACGATATGACGAAAACGGCGGTGTGCGCCGCGCTGGACACGCCGCTGGTGCTCCACCAGGAGGTGGTGGAGGAGGATATGCGGCGGTACTTTGAGAAGGTATTTCGCCGGGAGATGCCGGAATGCGATATGCAGCAGGCCTATCTGCCGGAGGGGTGCACCGTGTTCCGCAATCCGGTGGGCACGGCCCCTGGGTGCGTGTTCACCGCCGGGAAGACCACGGCAGCGCTGCTGCCCGGCGTGCCCCATGAGTGCCGCTATATGGCCGAGCACTGCCTGCTGCCCTGGCTGGAGCAGGTCCGGGGACAGACGGTGCGGTCACACACGCTGCATATCTTCGGCCTGACGGAGCCGCAGGTGCAGGAGCTGCTGGGCGACCTGCTGCGGCGGGAGGCGGACATGACGCTGGCACCCTATGCCAAGCCGGGCGAGGTGATGCTGCAGCTGTCCGCCCGCGGGGCGGATAAGGCCGCCTGTGAGGCGCGGATGGCGCCGGTGCTGGCGGAGGTAAGGGCCCGGCTGGGCGCGTATCTCTACGGCGCGGACGTGTCCGGACTGGAGGAGACGGTGCTGACGCTGTGCCGGGAACGGGGACTGACGCTGGCGGCGGCGGAGAGCTGTACCGGCGGACTGATCGCCAAGCGGCTGACGGATATCCCCGGCGCGTCGCAGGTCTTTCTGGGCGGCGTAGTCAGCTATACGAACCATGTGAAGCAGCAGGTACTGCACGTGCCGGAGAATTTACTGGCGCGCTGCGGCGCGGTGTCGGCGGAGGTGGCCCGGGCCATGGCCCTGGGCGTCCGGGTGCTGACAGGCGCGGACCTGGCGGTGTCCGTCACCGGACTGGCCGGTCCCGACGGGGACGACCGGGGAAACCCGGTGGGCACCGTGTTCGTGGGGCTTTCCGCGCCGGAGGGCGTGACCGTGCGGCATCTGACATTAGGCGGCGATCGGGAGCGCATCCGGACGCTGTCCGCCCACCACGCTTTTGATATGCTGCGGCGTTATCTTACCAATCTACCGACAGAAGGAGAATAAAACCATGGCAAAGAACAGCTACAAGGCCAACGTGAACCAGTACGCCAACCAGGAGGAGGCCATCCGCAAGGCCAAGGGCAACCCCAATAAGAATATCCATTCCAAGAAGAAGAACAGCAACTACGGCGGGTACACCACCGGCGCGTACATGGCCCAGAAGGTGGCCGAGAAGGTGAACCAGCAGGAGAAGGTGAAACTGCCCACCTGGCTGAATGTGACGCTGATCGCGGAGTTTGCCGTGGTGCTGGTGATCCTGATCCTGCGCCTGACAGCCTTCAAGGACAGCGCGGTAATGACCCACCTGTCCTCCCTGACGCTGGGCATCACCTGCGGCACGCTGTTCTATATCCGCAAGTACAAGCACACGAAGAAAACCAGCGCCATGTACAGCATCATCACCATTCTGCTGGTGGTCATGTGCCTGCTGTACACCACCTTCAGCATTCTGGGCCTGCTGGGCTTTTTGGGCTGAGCGCCCCGCGCCGTAAGGCGCAGACTTCCCGGAGGGAGAAAGGAGCCGAGCTATGGCTGAGCTGACACCCATGATGCGGCAGTATATGGAGGAGAAGGAGAAGCACCCCGACTCCCTGCTGTTTTTCCGGTTGGGTGATTTTTACGAGATGTTCGGGCCGGATGCCCGGACGGCGTCGAGGGAGCTGGACCTGGCCCTGACCACCAGGGACAAGGACAAGAGCAAGTCCGACGAGGAGCGCATCCCCATGTGCGGCGTGCCGTATCACTCCGCCGAGGGGTATATCGCGCGGCTGATCGCCAAGGGGTACAAGGTGTCCATCTGCGAGCAGATGGAGGACCCGGCTCTGGCCAAGGGGCTGGTGAAGCGGGAGATCATCCGTACCGTCACCCCCGGCACGGTGCTGGACGAGGCATGCCTGGACGCGGGACGCAGCAACTATCTGTGCGGCGTGTATCTGACAGACACGGCGGCGGGACTGTGCGCGGCGGACATCTCCACCGGGCAGGCCCAGGTGACGGCGTTCACCGGGGCGCAGCGGTTGACGGGGCTGATCAACGAGCTGGGGCGCTTCGCCCCGGCGGAGGCGGTGATGAACGCCGCGGCCTATGACGACCCGGCACTGACCGCCGCGCTGGAGGAGCGCTTTTCCTGCCGGCGGGAGAGGCTGGCGGAGGGACGGTTCGACGTGTCGGACGCGGAGAAGAAGGTGCGGCTGCAATTCGGCGAGGCGGCGCTGCGGGACCTGCCCCGGAATGAGAGCGCACCGCTGCTGGCTCTGGGCGGACTGCTGACGTATCTCTACGAGACGCAGAAGACCGACGTGAAGCAGCTGGACAAGCTGGAGTGGTACCGGACGGGACAGTTCATGGAGCTGGACCTGACGGCCCGGCGCAATCTGGAGCTGACGGAGACGCTGCGGGGCAAGGAGAAGAAGGGCAGCCTGCTGTGGGTGCTGGATAAGACCAAGACGCCCATGGGCGCGCGGAACCTGCGGATGTGGCTGCAGCAGCCGCTGGTGAACGTGGCGGCTATCGACCGGCGGCTGAATGCCGTGGCGGCGCTGACGGACAACACCGTGGGCCGCCAGGAGCTGCGGCTGGCCCTGACCGGCATGGGCGACATGGAACGGCTGATGAGCCGGATCGTCTACGGCACCGCCGGGGCCAGGGACCTGGTGAACCTGCGGGCGGCGCTGGAGCACCTGCCGGAGATCAAGCGGTGCCTGACGCCGTTCCGGACAGGGGCACTGGGAAAGCTGGACGAGCAGCTGGAGACGCTGGAGGACATCAGCGGGCGCATTGCCGCCGTGCTGGTAGACGAGCCGCCGTTCTCCGTCCGGGAGGGCGGCATGATCCGCGAGGGCTATGACGATGAGGTGGACCGGCTGCGGGGGATACTCTCCGGCGGCAAGGGGTTTATCGCGCAGCTTGAGGCCCGGGAGAAGGAGAAGACCGGCATCCGTACCCTGAAGGTGGGGTACAACAAGGTGTTCGGGTACTATATCGAGGTGAGCAACTCCTTTAAGGACCAGGTGCCGGCGGACTACATACGCAAGCAGACGCTGGTGAACGGCGAGCGCTATATCACCCAGGAGCTGAAGGATCTGGAGCATGAGGTGCTCACCGCCCATGACCGGGACGCGGCGCTGGAATACGACCTGTTCGCCGCGCTGCGGATAGAGGCGGCGGGACAGGTGACGCGGGTGCAGCTGGCGGCATCGCTGATCGCGCAGCTGGACACGCTGTGCGCCTTTGCCGAGGTAGCGGCCCAGAACCACTACTGCCGGCCGGAGGTGGACGAGTCCGGGGTCATCGAGATCACGGCGGGACGCCATCCGGTTGTGGAAAAGGTGCGGGGCGACGCATTCTTTGTGCCCAATGACACCCACATGGGCGCAAAGGAGGACCGGGTGGCCATCATCACCGGTCCCAACATGGCCGGTAAGTCCACCTATATGCGGCAGGTGGCGCTGATCGTGCTGATGGCCCAGGTGGGGTGCTTTGTCCCCGCCCAGCGGGCGCACATCGGCGTGGTGGACCGCATTTTCACCCGCATCGGCGCCAGCGACGACCTGGCGGCGGGACAGTCCACCTTCATGGTGGAGATGACCGAGGTGTCGGAGCTGCTTCGCTGCGCCACGAAGAACAGCCTGCTCATTCTGGATGAGATCGGCCGGGGTACGTCTACATTCGACGGAATGTCCATCGCCCGGGCGGTGCTGGAGCACTGCGCCGGGAAGCTGAAGGCCAAGACGCTGTTCGCCACCCATTATCATGAGCTGACCACGCTGGAGCAGGAGCTGCCCAACGTGCGGAACTACAACGTGGCCGTCCACGCCCGGGGCGAGGATATCGTCTTTCTGCGGAAGATCGTCCCCGGCGGTGCGGACCGGAGCTACGGCATCGAGGTAGCCAAGCTGGCGGGCCTGCCGGACACGGTGCTCAAGCGGGCGCGGGAGATCTTGCGGGAGCTGGAGAGCCAGCCCCGGCAGCCCCACACCCCGGCGGCGCGGGAGGACCAGGTATCCCTGGAGGGCATGGCCGAGGGCGCCGTGGCGGATATCATCCGCCGGACGCAGGTAGACGCGCTGAGCCCCCTGGAGGCGCTGAACCTGCTGTATGAACTGAAGAGCAAGCTGCAATAGAAAAGGAGTGAATACCATGCCGCAGATACAACAACTGCCTGCCCATATCGCCGATCTCATCGCTGCCGGCGAGGTGGTGGAGCGCCCCGCCAGCGTGTGCAAGGAGCTGCTGGAGAACGCTTTGGACGCCGGGGCGTCCGCCGTATCCGTGGAGCTGGAGCACGGCGGCATGACGTATCTGCGGGTGACGGACAACGGC
>OHKU01001485.1_pt1 | contig 10383 bp, 10 predicted proteins | sample 1568911 | NCBI WGS metagenome assembly OHKU01 (sample SAMEA3879574, study PRJEB24766) | human gut metagenome | biome: human-associated habitat; feature: feces | place: USA | collected 1985/1987
AATGTAACATAAATCTTTTTGAATCTTCTACTCCAAGTCCATCTAGTATTTGATAATCAGTTAAACTTCCTAATGTTGTAACACTTAATGCCTGTGTTTGACCTCTTGTAAATAGTGCAGATCCATGTGTTCTTGGAAGTAAATCAATAGATGCAGAAAGTGGTCTTATTTCATCTATCTTTCTTCCATCAGGTCTTATCTTTTCATCTGCTACTAATCTTCTAAACTCTGCTTTTTCTATATCAGAAAGTATAAGTTTAACTTTAGTTAGTAATGTTTCTAATTCAAGATCATCTATTCCAACATTAGCATCAGCATAATGTTTTACTATTTCTTCTTTTAATGTTTCTACAGCTTCTGCTCTTTCTTGCTTATCAAATATTTTAATTGCATCTAACATTTGTTTTTTAGCCATAGATTCTACTTCTTCTCTTAAACTAGTTTCTATATCTAATACTTCATAAGTCATTTTTTCTTTTCCAATTTCGCTTATGATTTTATTTTCAAATTCAATTAATTCTTTTATTGCATCATGTCCAAACATAATTGCATCTAACATATCATCTTCTTTAACTTCTTTACTTCCAGATTCAACCATATTAACTGCGTCCATTGTACCTGCAACAGATAATTCAATATCACTTTCTTCCATTTGTTTTGCAGTTGGATTTATAATAAACTCTCCATTTACCCTTCCAACTTTAACACCTGCAACTGGTCCATTAAATGGAATTTCGCTTATACATACTGCTAAAGATGATGCGATAAGCGCAGTCATTTCTGGTGTATTGTCTTGATCTACTGATAATATTTCATTTACAACATCAACTTTATTTCTAAAATTTTCAGGAAATAAAGGTCTCATTGGCCTATCTATCATTCTTGCTGATAATGTTGCGTTTTCAGTAGGTCTACCTTCTCTTTTTATAAATCCACCTGGTATTTTTCCAACAGCATATTGTTTTTCCATATATACAACTGTAAGTGGAAAGAAATCTGATAATATATCACATTCTTTTGATACAGTTGTTGCAGATAAAACTACAGTATCTCCATATCTTACAAGAACACTACCAGCTGCTTGTTTAGCGAGTTCTCCATGTTCAACTATTAACTTTCTTCCTCTAAAATCTAATTCAAATATTTTCTTTTCCATAATTCCTCCAGTAGTTAAAGTTATTAACTATTTCTTCCTTTATAAATAAAAAAGGCACTCAAAAAAGAATGCCTACTTTCTTAATCCTAATTTGTTAATTACTTCACGATATCTTGTAACATCATTTTTCATTAAGTAATTTAACTTACTTCTTCTTTGTCCAACTTTCTTTAACATTCCTCTTTTTGAATGAAAATCGTGTTTATGAACTTTTAAATGTTCAGTTAAATCATTAATTTCTTTAGTTAAAATTGCAATTTGTACTTCCATAGATCCAGTATCTTTTTCATCTTTTCCAAATTCTTTTACAATTTTAGCTTTTTCTTCTTTACATAAAGCCATTACTATTCCTCCTATTAAAATATTATTCCAAATTCCAAGTAGTAGTCGGAGTTTCTTGCTACTGAGAATAGGTAACATTTAATAATATACATTATTTTTTAAAATATATCAATAGTTATAGAAAAATAATTTGTTTTTTGTTATAATGTGTTCGAGGTGTAATAATGAAAAAAATTAGAAATACTATTCTTTTACTAGCAATATCTTTTATTAGTACTCCGGTTTTGGCTGATAAGACGGGTCATGTTGATTGTGGTGTATTTTCTGAATATACAACGATTGCTGCTAGGTTAATTATGATTATTTCTCCAATACTTTTAATAGTACTTGGTACAGTTGATTTTATTGGAGCGATTGCTGCTAGTGATGAAAAAGCAATTAAGAAAGCAACAAGTAATTTTTTAAAGAGATTGTTAATATGTGTAGTAATTTTAATATTACCAATACTAGTTAATTTGATAATTGGATTTACTACATTTAATGATTTAACAGCTTGTTTTAACTAATAGAGAGAGTTATCTCTCTATTTTTATTTCATTATATCTATTAACAAAGTAATCATCTGTCATTCCTGCTATATAATCAATTACTTTTCTAATGTTACTTGTGTTATTTATATAAGAAGAATCCATATTATCTAGAAATACTTTATATATATCACTTGATTTAATAGAGTTTTCTAATACATTTTTATAATGGTTAAATAAAGTTTCATACATTTCTTTATAATAATTAATTTCTTTTTCTTTATTTACTTTATTATATATATTCTCGTAATTAAATTTTATTAATTCCTGTAATGCATTAAATACATTCTTTGATAATTTAATATATGGTTTATTATAACTATTATTGACAATATCAAGTATTAATGTATTAACTATCTCTCTATTATTATTTCCAAGTATATCTCTAATTGATTTAGGTATATTAGAATTAATTATATTCATTCTAGCTGCATCTTCTATATCCATTCCTATATATGCAATTATATCTGATATTCTTACAACACATCCTTCTAATGTCATTGGTTTTAACTTTTTAGATATATTTTTATCTTTATAACAACTATTATATTCTTCAATAAACATATCTTTTGTTTTAAATGTTGGTGCATATTTTTCTAAAAGTATTTCTCCATTATGACATAGTATTGCATCCAATACTTGAATAGAAATATTTTTACCTAAACCATTATTTTCTAAAGTCATAAGTGTTCTTACACTTTCTACATTATGTTGAAAAACCCCTTCTCCATTTTCCATACTAAGTTTATTAAGTATTTCTTCTCCACAATGTCCAAAAGGTGGATGTCCTAAATCATGACCTAGAGAAGATGCTTCTATTAAATCTTCATTTAAGCTTAAACATCTTCCTATTGTTCTTGCTATTTTGCTTACGAATTGAACATGTGTAATTCTTTTACTTATGTGATCATTTTCACTAAAAGTAAATACTTGTGTTTTATCAATATATCTTGTATATGATAACGAATATATAATTCTATCTGAGTCACGAAAAAATCTAGGACGAATATCATCTTCTTCGTCTACTAATAACAATGCATCAGTATCTCTACATGCATATTTTGATAATTTTTTATATCTCATTCTTTTTTTTATAATGTCATACTTATTCATAAAACCCTCTAATACATTTTTTTATTTTCACATAAATATTTTTTCATTAAACCAATACATTCTTCTCTATTTATTTGTTTTAATTCAATTAATTTATTATTTCCTTTAATAAATTCATATATATCATTATCTCTAAATCCAATATCATCAGCGTCTTTTTTAGTACACGCATAATATACTTCTTTTATATTAGACCATATTATAGCAGATAAACACATGGGACATGGTTCACAAGTAGTATATAAAATATAATTACTTAAATCTATAGTATTAAGTTTATTACATGCCTTTCTTATTGCAACAATTTCTGCATGTGATGTAGGATCAGTATTTTTCAAAACCATATTATGTCCCTTTGCAATGATATTACCAGATTTATCAGTAATAACAGCACCAAATGGTCCACCATCATTAGAAATAACACCATTCTCTGCTTCTTTTAACGCATCAAACATATACTTATTCATTATTACTCACCTTTTCTACTATAAATAATTTATTATCTTTTTTTATTAATGTAATTTTAGTACTTGTTTCATAACCATAATCTTTCTCATATGACCAATCTAATGTAACAATATATGAACTATATTCAGTATTTTCTATCTTATAAGTATTTTCAGATATATCACTAACATTTATTTTTGATACCACTGGTAATTGTCTATTTTTACTAGAAGTAATATTTTTTATATATTTATATACTGTATCACTAGCATTAAGTATAAAATTATCTTTTAAATCATCATAAATAAACTGTATTCCACCAATATCATTTTTATCATTTTTATTATCTAAAGTATAAAAGTCAATTATAAATAACTCAGATAAATACTTAGCATACTCTTCATAATCAATTGGCTCTTTATCTAAAACTTTACCCAAACTATCAAAAGTATCTTTATATAATTTAGTATCCCTCTTATAAGAAGTATAACCAAATTTAATTGTATCATCAGGACTCATATTAGTTTTCTTATTAGGAAGTAATATTAAAACTACATAAACTACCATACTTATAACAAGTAATAACATCATAAACCCAATTACTTTTTGTACCTTATTTATTTTTTTCATAGCATCACCTACTTTAGTATATCATTTTTTCCATTATTAGTAAATTATCCCTATAAAGAAAAAAAGAAACTATATGCAAAATTTGTTGTCAAAAATAAAAGAATCAATTACGATTCTTTATTCACTAACTACTTCTACATTACCAAGATTATTAACTACTGTACCAGTTATAAAAGTTGCACTAGAACTAGTACTACCTACTATATCTTTCCAATTAAATGATTTACCTGTTTTATTTATTATTTTTGTTAAATTAGGATTAGAATTACTTTCTTTATAAAATGCACTATCTCCTATACTTGTTACACTATCGGGTATTGTTACACTTGTTAGTTGATTCTTATAAAATGCAACTTTTCCTATACTCGTGACACTATCTGGTATTGTTACACTCGTTAGTTGATTATCAGAAAATGCATAACTTCCTATACTTGTTACACTATTTGGTATTATTACACTTGTTAGTTGATTAGATGAAAATGCACCATATCCTACACTTGTGATACCCTCTGGTATTGTTACACTCGTTAGTTGATTATCTTGAAATGCAAAATCTGCAATTGCAACTACTTTCTTACCATCTATTTCTCCTGGTATTATTACATCAGTTCCTCCTTCTTCATTATAATCCGTTATTTCTATTCCACCTTCTATTTCTTTATATGTAAAATATTTTGAACTTGTTGCTTTATTACAATCTACATTAATTTTATTACCTGTACATGTATTTCCTTCAAATTTACCTTTTCCTTCTATTGTTACTGTTGCTTTACCTTCTTCATCAAATTTTATAAAACAATATTCGTAGTCATTACTACTTAGTTTAGTTACATTTTCACAAGTTATAACTTCATCAATGTTATTTAGTTTATTTTCTACATATTTCTTTTCTGCACTATCTGCTATTATTTGTGCTGATGTTTTAAATGAATCTTTTTTTGGTATTAAAAAATGGCTTTCTTGCCATTTTTTAACTATATTATTAATTCTTCTATAAAAGAATCAAACTTATCTTTTACAGTTAATAATACATTATTTAGTTCTTCTATTTTATCTTTATAATCTAAATATATTGGTATATCATTTAATTCTGCTTGTTTTTGTTTTAATATATTTTCTAATTCAATGCTGGGATTTTTAACTAATTTTTTTTGGATGTTTCTTATATCTGTTACTATTACTTTTATTTCTTCTGATTTATTTACTTTTTCTAAAAGAGTAATATATTCTTTATATATTTTACTATCTTTTATTGTTTTTACAAATATATTTATTTCGTTTATTATTTCATCATTCATCTAGTACACCATCTAAACTCCATGTTTTAGCATCTGTAATTTTTACATTTACTATTTTGCCTATATAACTTAAATCTGCTTTTACATTTACTAATTTATTTTCTCTTGAGTAACCACTTAGAATTCCTTCTTTATCACTTTTTCCATCTATTAGAACTGATAGTGTTTTGTTTAATAGTTTTTCGTTTGATTCTTTTGAGTATTTATTTACTAAATCATTAAGAATTTGTAATCTTTCTTCTTTTACTTTTAGTGGAACATCATCTTTCATATTTGATGCGGGTGTACCTACTCTAGGAGAATATATGAATGTGTATGCAAGATCGTATTTACATTCATTTACTATATCTAGCGTTTCTTTAAAATCCTCATCTGTTTCATTTGGAAAACCAACTATTATATCTGTTGTTAAGCATATATTTGGTATGTTTTCTTTTAGTTTTTTTACTAAATCTAAGTATGATTCTTTTGTGTATTTTCTTCCCATCAATTTTAGTATTCTATTACTACCACTTTGTACTGGTAAATGAATATATGGAAGTATATTTTCATTTTCTTTTATTACTTTAATCATGTCATCTGTAAAATCCCATGGATGGCTTGTTACAAATTTTATTCTTTCTATTTTGGTTTTACTAACATCTTCTAGAAGATTAGCCATGTTATATTTTGCATCTTTGAAATCTTTTCCGTATGCATTAACATTTTGTCCAAGTAATGTAACTTCTTTGTAACCATCTTTTACTAAATCTTCTACTTCTTTTATTATATCTTCTTTTAATCTACTTCTTTGTTTTCCTCTTGTATAGGGTACTATACAATAAGTACAAAATTTATCACAACCATACATTATATTTACCCATGCTTTATATTTGCTTTCTCTTTTTATAGGTATATCTTCTACTATATCTCCCTCTTTACTCCATACTTCTATTTGTCTAGAGTTATTTTTTATTGCATTATTTAATATTTCAGGCAATTCATGAATATTATGAGTTCCAAATACTAAATCAACATATTTGTATTTTTTCATTATTTCATTTACTACAACTTCTTCTTGTGCCATACAACCACATAAGCCAATCATTAATGGTCTTTCTTCTTTCATATGTTTTAATCTACCTAACATACCAAATACTTTATTATGGGCATTTTCTCTTATTGCACATGTGTTTAATATAATTAAATCTGCATCATTATAATCTATTGCTTTTTTATAACCCATATTTTCTAATATTGCAGATATATTTTCTGAATCTCTTTCATTCATTTGACATCCATACGTTTTTATTAAATATTTTTTATTTGAGCCAATATTTTTTAATTCATCATTTATTTTAAAATCTCTTATAATATTTACTTTCTCAAAGTTTCTTTTTTTTGCATCTATGTAATTAGGTGTTTTCATAATATCACTTCCGTTTAAGTATTTTATCATAAAATACAATAAAAAAACAACTATCTTAAAAGACAATTATCAATAGTTGTTTCTGTTACGTTTACATCTGTTTCTGTATAACTTTTTGTAATACAAAAACCATCTTTATAAAACATTACTCTAGTATCTCCATCTTCATTAGTTTGTACTATTCCTTTTTCTGGTTTTTCTCCTTTATAACTTAGGGTATTTGCTAATATATCTATTTCAGTAAAATCACCATTTTCCATTGCATATATTCTTCCTATTTTTATAATATCTCTTGCTGATATTATGTTTGCTCTTTTTTTAGATTTTGTGATTGTATTAAGTAAATTTGGTACACCTATAGTTAAAATTAATGCGAGTATTGCTATTACTGCTAAGAGTTCTATTAATGTAAATGCATTTTTCTTCATATTATCACCTAATCTTCATCAATGAAATCTAAGTATTTTTCTATAATACTATATATATCTTTTTTTCCATCTTTTGTAACTGATGAGAATAGTATAAGAGAATCATCTTTATCAATATTTAAAGTATTTAGGATAATATTCTTATATTTTTCTCTTTGTCCAAATGCAATTTTATCTATTTTTGTTGCAACTACTCTTACTCTTAGATTATAGTATTTTAAGTATTTATACATAAGTAAATCATCTTCTGTTGGCTTATGTCTAAAATCAATTAACATAAATACTTCTTTTAATTCTTTTCTGTTTGCAACATAATCTTCTATCATTTTGCCAAATTTCATTTGAGTTTTTTTATCTGCTATTGCATATCCATATCCAGGTACGTCTACTAAAAAGAAATCTTTATTTATTTTGTAAAAATTTAGTGTTTGTGTTTTCCCTGGTTTACTTGATGTTCTTGCATAATTCTTTCTATTTATTATTGTATTAACAAAACTACTTTTTCCAACATTACTTCTACCTACTATTAGGAATTCTGGTAGTTTATCTACTGGATATTGACTTTGTCTTACTGCTGATATTGATAAATCAACACTAGTAATTTTCATATTTATCACCTTTAACATTGTAACAAATATATTAAAAAAAATCAAATGGGTTGATTATTCATCTTCCCACTTGAAATTTTTTATATCTGGCATATCTATTCCATACTCTCTTATATATGATTTATGTTCTAACAATTTTTCTTTACATAATTCATTTAGTGAAGTTCTTTTATCTCCTAATTTATCTAAATATTTAAGTGCATCCATCACTAAATGATATCTATCTATTTCATTTTGAACTCTCATGTCAAAAGGTGTAGTAATTGTTCCTTCTTCTTTGTATCCATGTACATGTACATTTTTATTTGTTCTTTTATATATTAATTGATGGATTAGTGATGGATATCCATGGAATGCAAAGATTACTGGTTTATCTTTTGTAAATATCATATCAAATTCACTTTCAGTAAGTCCATGTGGATGTTTTGAGTTAGATTCTAATTTCATTAGATCAATTACATTTACTACTCTGATTTTTAATTCAGGAAAGTATTTTCTTAATATCTTTGTTGCTGCAAGTATTTCTAGTGTTGGTGTATCTCCTGCTGATGCCATGATTATATCTGGTTCATATCCTTCGTCATTGCTTGCCCATTTAAATATACCAATGCCTTCTGTACAGTGTTTAATTGCTTCATCCATATTTAACCATTGTGGTCTTTCGTGTTTACTTGCAACAATTACGTTTATGTAGTTTTTGCTTTTTATAGAATGGTCAAAGCATGATAATAATGTGTTAGCATCTATTGGTAAATATATCCTTACTATATCTGATTTTTTGGTAACAAGATGATTTAGGAATCCTGGATCTTGGTGTGTATATCCATTGTGATCTTGTTGCCAAATATGACTTGTTAATACATAATTTAATGATGCGATATCTCGTCTAAAATCAAGTTCACTTGTTACTTTTAGCCATTTGGCATGTTGGCTTGCCATTGAATCAACTATTCTAACAAATGCTTCATATGTGTGAAAGAAACCATGTCTACCTGTTAGTAGATATCCTTCTAACATTCCTTCACATGCATGTTCTGAAAGATATGAATCTATCACTCTTCCATCATTATTTAAAAACTCATCGTAATCATAAGTTTTTGCCATAAATTGTCTATTAGTAACTTCAAATACATGATTTAATCTATTAGATAGTGCTTCATCTGGTCCGAATATTCTAAAATTTCTATTTTCTTCATTAAGTTTTATTAAATCTCTTACATATTTACCTAATTCTCTCATATCAGATGTATTAGTTATTCCTCTTTTTACATCAACTTTATAATCTTTAAAATCGGGTGTCCTTAGTTCTTTTAATAATAAACCACCATTAGCATTAGGATTTGCACTCATTCTTCTATTACCTACTGGTGATAATTCTTGTATTTCAGGAATTAATCTACCATTTTCTAAAAATAATTCTTCTGGATGATAACTTCTAAGCCAGTCTTCTAATATTTTTAAGTTTTCTTTATCATCTATTGAAATTGTTACTGGAACTTGATGTGCTCTAAATGTTCCTTCTATAATATTTCCTCTTACTTCTTTTGGACCTGTCCAACCTTTTTTTGTTTTTAATATTATCATTGGATAAATCGGTCTTGTTGTTTCATTCATTTCTTTTATTTTCTTTATTCTATCAACTACTATATCTAAAGTATAAGCCATTTTTTCATGAAGATCTTCTCCTTCTACTATAAATGGTTCATATCCACATCCTTTAAAGAATGATATGAGTTCTTCATCACTTATTCTTGCAAATATGGTTGGATTGGCTATTTTATATCCATTTAAATGAAGAATTGGTAAAACTATACCATCTGTTTTTGGATTTAAAAATTTGTTTAAGTGCCAACTTGTTGCAAGGGGGCCTGTTTCTGCTTCTCCATCTCCTACTATGCATGCTGCAATTAAATCTTTATTATCAAGTACTGCTCCAAATGCATGGGATAAACTATAACCAAGTTCTCCACCTTCGTTTATTGATCCGGGTGTTTCTGGTGCAACATGTGATGATATTCCTCCTGGAAAACTAAATTGTTTAAATAGTTTCTTTAGCCCATCTATATCTTTACTTATATTTGGATAAACCTCACTATATGTACCTTCTAAGTACGCATTGCTAACTAAAGCATTTCCACCATGTCCTGGTCCTGATATGTATATCATGTTTAAATCATATTTTTTTATTATTCTATTTAAGTGTGCATAAATAAAATTTTGTCCTGGTACTGTTCCCCAATGTCCTACTATATTTCTTTTTATGTCTTCTAATTTAAGTGGACGAGTTAATAGTGGATTATCAAGTAAATACAGTTGACATGCTGATAAATAATTTGCCGCCCTAAAGTATTTATCTATTAATTCTATTTCTTCTTTTGTTATTGTTTGCATATATATCCTCCCTACTATTTAATTATATAATATTT
>OHKU01001486.1_pt1 | contig 10377 bp, 6 predicted proteins | sample 1568911 | NCBI WGS metagenome assembly OHKU01 (sample SAMEA3879574, study PRJEB24766) | human gut metagenome | biome: human-associated habitat; feature: feces | place: USA | collected 1985/1987
CTACGTAACACATGACCAGACAGAGGCTATGACACTTGGAACAAGAATCGTTGTTCTTAAAGATGGTGTTATCATGCAGGTAGACAGCCCACAGAAGCTTTACAATCAGCCAAACAACCTGTTCGTTGCAGGATTCATCGGATCACCACAGATGAACTTTGTAGATGCTCAGTGTGTTGTTGAGGGAGCAAAGGCATTCCTTAAATTCGATAAATACCAGGTTGAGCTTCCAGAGGCAAAGGCTAAGAAGCTTATCGATGGCGGTTATGCTGGAAAGAACGTAGTATTCGGTATCAGACCTGAGGATATCTACGATTCAGCAGAGCATCTTGATAAATTTGCTACATGCAAGATTGATTCAGATGTTACAGGATATGAGTTACTTGGTGCAGAGGTATTATTATACTTCACAGTTGCAGGCGCAAATATGTCAGCAAGAGTTGATTCAGATACACCGGCTCGTTACGGTGATCACATTGAGCTTGCATTTGATCCAAACAAGATTCATGTATTTGATAAAGAAACTGAATTGACAATTACCAACTAGTTCGTTAAAATTAAATAGTTGTAAATTGACAGACCGGGTGTATAATTTACACCCGGTTTTCTTTTGCGAATGTATGTGAGGTTCTGAAAAGTTAAGTTACGGTGTTAAATTATAGCAGGGTTACAGCTTATGACTTGTGGAAGCTTTTTACTTGCCTGCGTCAGAACAGTAATGAGAGGATAAGAATATGATTACGAATCAGAAACTGAAAAAATCACTTGAGGAAATAAAAAATATTACTTCGTTTGATGCGATTTTATACTCAGCCAAGGGAAAGCATCTGACAGGTACGGTGGAAGAGCCGGAACATAGCGACATTTTTGTGAAGGAGTTTATAGTATCCGAAGAGGATGTTAGGGAAAAAAACGATGCAATCGCATTTGCGGTTGAAATTGATTCAGAGCTTGAGTATGTGCTTGTAATGTTCTGTCAGTATACGAGTGAGAATCTTGTAATAGGCAGGATGGCAGTTTGTCAGCTTCGTACACTTGTGCTCGGTGAGTCAGAGCGATATGACAGAAATAATTTTATTCAGAATATTCTTCTTGGCAATATGCTCGGTTCTGATATAATAAATCGTGCCAAGAAATTACATATAGAAAACAGAAAACGAGTAGTATATGTTATAGATACCGGAAAGAACTGCAATGAGATAGCTGTTGAGCTTGTAAAGAATCTGGCTGATATCAGAAGCGGTGATTTTGTGGTGGCGATGGATGAGCATAATGTAGTGCTGGTAAAGGATGTTGAGGACATAGATTCACCAAAGCTTCAGGAAAAGCTTTCATCTATTGCAGGAAGTCTGGTTGACAATCTGCTTGCAGAGGCTATGATTAAGGTACGGGTGGGCTATGGCAATCCGACGGATGTTCTTCCAAAGATTGCAGAGTCTTATCAGGAGGCAAAAATGGCGCTTGAGGTCGGCAGGCTGTTTTACGTGGAAAAGGAAATTATGGCATATGACAGGCTGGGCATAGGAAGACTTATTTATCAGCTTCCAATGAGTCTGTGTGAGATGTTTATCCGTGAGGTTTTTGGTGACGAGGTGCCACAGATACTTGATGATGAGGAGGCAATGTCTACAATCTCCAAGTTCTTCGAGAACAATCTGAACATTTCAGAGACTGCAAGACAGCTTTATGTGCATAGAAATACGCTTGTTTACAGACTTGAGCGTATTGAGAAGGCGATAGGTCTTGATATCAGAACCTTTGATGATGCTATGATATTCAAAATAGCTACGATGGTGTTAGCGCATATCAAGGATAGCAGGCAGGGCAGATAATATAATTATTACGCAATTTAAAGAAGTAGGAGACAAGTATGGCCAAGAAGCAAACATACGATGAGAAGAGCATAGCAATTTTAGAAGGACTTGAGGCAGTCAGAAAAAGACCGGGTATGTATATAGGAAGTGTCACAACCAAGGGACTAAACCATCTGATATATGAGATTGTGGACAACTCCGTAGATGAGCATCTGGCAGGTGCCTGTGATACCATAAGGGTAACTCTTGAGAAAAACGGTTCGTGTACGGTGGAGGATAACGGACGTGGAATACCTGTAGGTATGCATGCAAAGGGCGTTTCTGCGGCACGAGTTGTATTTTCTACACTGCACGCCGGAGGAAAATTCGACAATTCTGTATACAAGACCAGCGGAGGTCTGCACGGAGTTGGTTCGTCGGTTGTAAATGCACTATCCACATATATGGATGTGGAGATAAGCAGAGATGGCTATATCCACCATGACAGATATGAAAAGGGTGTTCCTGTCGTGGAGCTTGAAAATGGCCTGCTTCCTACTTTAGGCAAAACCAAAAAGACAGGAACAAGGATTAATTTCCTGCCGGACCCTGAGATTTTTGAGAAGACAAGATTCAAGGAAGAGGATGTAAAGAACAGACTGAAGGAGACAGCGTATCTCAATCCGAAGCTTACAATCATATACGAGGACAAACGAGGCGATGAGACAGAGCATATTGAGTATCATGAGCCTGAGGGTATTATCGGTTTTGTAAAGGATTTAAATAAAAATATAGAAAAGCTGCATGATGTCATTTACTTTACAGGAGAGAGTGAGAATATAAAGGTTGAGGTGGCTTTTCAGTATACAAGCGAGTTCCATGAGAATATTCTTGGTTTTTGCAACAATATATACAATTCTGAGGGTGGAGCGCATATCACAGGTTTTAAGACAGCCTTTACAGGTATTATCAATTCATATGCCAGAGAGCTTGGTATATTAAAGGACAAGGATGCGAATTTCAACGGAGCAGATGTCAGAAACGGCATGACTGCTGTAGTGTCAGTAAAGCATCCTGACCCTAGATTCGAGGGTCAGACAAAGACAAAGCTTGACAATCAGGATGCAAACCGTGCAACTGCCAAGGTGACAAATGACGAGGTACCGCTTTATTTTGACAAGAATCTTGAGGTCTTAAAGACGGTAATATCATGTGCTGAGAAGGCCGCAAAGATTAGAAAAGCTGAGGAGAAGGCAAAGACCAATCTGCTCACAAAGCAGAAGTTTTCCTTTGATTCAAACGGAAAGCTTGCAAACTGTGAGAGCAGGGATGCTTCTAAGTGCGAGATTTTCATAGTCGAGGGAGATTCGGCCGGAGGCTCGGCAAAGATGGCAAGAAACCGTATGTTTCAGGCAATCATGCCGATTCGAGGCAAGATTTTGAATGTTGAAAAGGCAAGTATTGATAAGGTACTGGCAAACGCTGAAATAAAGACAATGATAAATGCGTTTGGCTGCGGATTTTCGGAAGGGTATGGAAATGATTTTGATATAACAAAGCTTCGCTATGACAAAATCATCATTATGGCCGATGCTGATGTGGACGGAGCTCATATCTCCACACTGCTTTTGACTCTGTTCTTCAGGTTTATGCCTGAGCTTATTTTAGAGGGACATGTATATGTTGCCATGCCTCCGCTTTACAAGGCTATTCCGTCAAAGGGCGAGGAAAAATATTTGTATGACGATGCGGAGCTTGACAAGTACAGAAAGACATATACAGGCAAGTTTACGTTGCAAAGATATAAGGGTCTTGGAGAGATGGATGCGGATCAGCTCTGGGATACCACACTAAATCCCGCAACAAGGATGCTAAAGCGTATTGAAATAGAGGATGGACGCCTGGCAAATGATGTGACATCACTGCTTATGGGTAGTGATGTGCCACCGAGAAAAGAGTTCATATACGAGCATGCGCATGACGCGGAGCTGGATGTGTAAGCATGACACTTCTGCTTTTGGTTCTCAGTGGTTCTGAATAGTGTAAGCAGTATTTATAATCGGAGAAAGACATGGATAGAAATATAGATAACAATGTAGACAACAATATAATTCAGACCGAATATTCGGAGCTGATGCAGAAATCATATATTGACTATGCGATGAGTGTCATTATAGCAAGAGCCCTGCCGGATGTGCGCGATGGGCTTAAGCCTGTACAAAGGCGTACACTTTATGATATGCATGAGCTGGGCATCAGGTACGACAAGCCATACCGAAAGAGTGCGCGTAAATATCATCCGCACGGCGATTCATCAATCTATGATGCGATGGTTGTTTTGGCACAGGATTTCAAAAAGGGCATGCCGCTTATCGATGGACACGGTAATTTTGGCTCAATCGAGGGAGACGGAGCCGCTGCCATGCGTTATACTGAGGCAAGACTTCAAAAAATCACACAGGAAGCATATCTTGCTGATCTTGACAAAAATGTGGTTGATTTCATTCCAAACTACGACGAGACAGAAAAAGAGCCAGAGGTGCTTCCGGTCAAGGTGCCGAACCTTTTGATAAATGGAGCTGAGGGTATAGCAGTCGGCATGGCTACAAGTATTCCGCCACACAATTTTGGCGAGGTGGTGGACGGTGTGATTGCTTATATGAAAAATCCTGATATCACCACTGCCGAGATGATGCAGTATATAAAGGGACCTGATTTTCCGACAGGAGGCATTGTTGCAAATCAGGATGATCTTGCAGCAATATATGAGACCGGACAGGGAAAGATAAAAATCCGTGGAAGAATCGAAATAGAGAAAGGGAAGGCAGGAAAGGACAAGTTTGTCATTACGGAAATCCCATACACAATGATTGGTGCCAATATAGGAAAATTCTTAAATGATGTCTATTCACTTGTCGAGTCAAAAGCGACAACGGATATTGTGGACATAACCAACCAGTCATCGAAAGAGGGAATAAGAATTGTCTTAGAGCTTAAAAAAGGTGCTGATGTTGAGGCACTTAAGAACCTTTTGTATAAAAAGACAAAGCTGGAGGACACTTTCGGTGTAAATATGCTGGCCGTCGCAAATGGAAGACCTGAGACGCTTGGTCTTGTACCCATCATAAGGCACCATGTCAATTTCCAGTATGAGATTGCAAAAAGAAAGTATGAGACACTTCTTGCAAAGGAGCAGGAGAAAGAAGAAATACAGCAGGGACTCATAAAGGCCTGCAACGTGATAGATCTGATTATTGAAATATTAAGAGGAAGCCGTGACCAGAAAATGGCAAAGGCATGTCTCATAAACGGAGAGACAGAGGGGATTAAATTCAAGTCAAAGGCTTCAGAAGCCATGGCAGCCCAGCTTTGCTTTACTGAGCGTCAGGCAGCTGCTATCCTTGAAATGCGTCTGTACAAGCTGATTGGACTTGAAATTGAGGCTCTGATTAAGGAGCACGAGGAGACCAGGGCAAAGATTGCAGAGTACAGCGATATTTTAGAGCATCGCTCGTCCATGGCAAAGGTCATTATGAAGGAGCTTAAAGCGTTCCGCAAGGAGTATGCAAGGGACAGACGCACAGAGCTTGATAATCTCGAGGAAGCAGTTGTGGTCAAAAAAGAGCTTGAGGTGTCGGATGTAGTGCTGCTTATGGACCGTTTTGGCTATGTGAAGACAGTAGATACTTCAATCTATGATAGAAACAAAGATACAGCTGACGCAGAGAACAAGCTGATATTAAAGGTCAAAAATATAGATAAGCTGTGCATTTTCACAAACAACGGAAACATGCATCTTGTCAAGGTGTTAGACCTGCCTTACGGCAAATTCCGTGACAAGGGCACACCTATTGACAATGTAAGCAACTATGACAGCAGTAAGGAGGATATAGTATTTATAGCACCTCTTATGGATGTTGAAAAGCACAAGCTTATATTTGGAACGAAGTCAGCCATGATAAAGCTCGTGGATGGTGCTGAGTTTGTGGTGACACGAAGGACCTCGCAGGCTACAAAGCTCATGGATGATGATGAGCTGTTGTTTGTTGACATGCTTTCAGAGAATGCTACAATGGTAATGCGTTCAAAGAAGGAGATGTTCCTTCGAATCGACTGTGGCACTATTCCTGAAAAGAAAAAGGCAGCAGTAGGTGTCAGGGGAATGAGGCTTGACAGAGAGGATGAGCTTACTGACATTTATCTGCTTAATGACCAGGGGGAAAAAGAGGTCGAGGTAAAGGGTAAGCAGGTGGCGCTTCACAGGCTGCACATTGCAAACCGTGACACCAAGGGCGTGAAGAAATAATATATCGTATGACAATATAACGTAAAGCATAAACTGTGTACGGTTTTGAGTATGTATGGCCTTAGAACAGTTAAAATATCTGACATGAAAGGAAGCGATGAGCTTGTTGGACAAATTAAGAGAGCTTGGCATTTCAGAAAATCTGATTAAGGAAATTGAAAAGTTTCGCTCGCAGTATCCGGTGGACAAGGAATATGAGTCAAGAATCCCCGTGCCTACACAGTTTTATTACGGAAGCGATGTGTGGGAACAGGCTATAACAGCTGTTTTGTGTGGAGAAAATCTGCTTTTAGTCGGAGAAAAGGCCACAGGAAAGAATCTTTTCGCAGAGAATCTGGCAGGTGTATTTAACAGACCACGCTGGGATGTGTCATTTCACGTAAATATGGATGCAGCATCACTTATCGGAACCGATACGTTTAGCGCCGGAGAGGTATCCTTCAGGCCGGGACCTGTGTATACAGCCGCAAAAACAGGCGGCTTTGCGGTGCTTGACGAGATAAATATGGCAAAAAGTGAGGCTATGGCAGTGCTTCATGCCACACTTGATTTCAGACGTACAATAGATGTGCCGGGCTATGACAGACTGTCGCTTCATCCGGCAACAAGATTTATTGCCACGATGAATTACGGCTATGCAGGCACAAAGGAGCTAAATGAGGCTCTTGTATCACGTTTTGCGGTAATCCGGATGCCTATGATTTCAAAAGAGAGCCTTGTGAAGCTTATAAAGGAGCATTATCCTGCAATACGTGAAGCGGGAGCGAATGAGCTTGCGGAGGTATTTCTTGAACTGCATACCAAGTGCAAAAATGGCGAAATATCATCAAAGGCACTTGATCTGCGTGGTCTCATCGGTTCAATTGGTATGATGGAAAAGGGCTTAAATATATATACAGCTCTGGATATGGGTATAACAAACAAGAGCTTTGATGAATATGAGCAGACGCTTATCCGTGATACAATCCGTGCAAGAATCTCAAGGAAGATGAGCAGAGAGCAGCTGTTTTGTTGATATAAGCTTGTGACATATGAAGGAATGGAAAATATGGAAGAACAGGATATAAAGGAAGCAAAAAGAGCAAGAAACTTCATATGGATGGCGGCCTGTGACTATGACATAGAGCCGCTTTTTCTGGCATTTGCACCTGATGGATCCGCTGATATTTATCTGAATTTGATTATTGGGCTTGAATACAAGTGGTATGAGCATGACAAGATAGATGACTTATTCAATCAGCTGACAGGAAAAAACGCTACGTTGTATGAGGGCCTTTTATGGATAGGTTTGGAAAATGCCCTGTATGAAAAGGAGAGACAAACGAGGCCTGCCTTATATGATTTAAGGCTTGAGTACGCTAAAAAGAGCCTTGCAGGAGTCAATAAAAACAGGGAGTATTCGAGGATTGATATAATCAGAAATGCACATTGCAGAAGGATACTTGGAAAACCCTCAGGTCTTTGCAAAGAGGATGAAGAGATACTGCATGCTTTTTGTTTTACACCTGATATGACAACGGATGAGATTATAGAGAAAACGAGAGAAAATCTGTGGAAGTATTTCTCGTATAAGCCGATAAAGGTGGCAAAGCCACAGGGCATATATTTCTTGCAGAAGGTAGCAGGAGCATTTCACTCAATAGGAAAAGTCAGCACACAGTATGTCAGAGCGAATAGCTTTTATGATAAAAATATGGCCTCGGACACAGCAGCTTTGTCTATGGAGCATTCAAAGAGATATCTGCTGCAGTTTGCACTGCAGAAAGATCCAATAGAAGCGAAGCGGTATGTGACAGCCTGCTTTGGAAAAAGCATGTATTCTGACAGGCAGCAGGCCGAGATGGAGAAAAAGCTCTGTGTAGGAAATCACAAAAACTGTCATTTGCTTTTTACCAGAGGTATTTCATCGGAGAAAAAGCAGACTGTACCTGATGAGATTGACAACAAAAGAGAGCGCAGGGAAATTCTTGCATTTACAAAAGAGACAGCCATGCAATACGACAAGAATAAAGAGCATTTTGAAAAAAACATGGCAGTGTATCAAAACAGTATAAGGAGACTTACAGAAAGCCTTAGAATGCACCTGGAGACAGCAGATGAGACATTTATGGATGCTTCCACACACGGCAGGATAAAGCCTTCGAGAGTATGGAAGGCCCTGTACTTGGACAATCCGCGTGTTTTTGAGCGAAAAGATGAGGTGGAGACGCCGGGCTTTTCTGTCGACATACTGATGGATGCGTCTTCTTCCAGAAAACAGATGCAGCAGAAGATAGCAGCACAGGCATATGTACTGTCAAAGAGCCTGACAAATTGTGGCATACCGGTGCAGATTTACTCATACTGCAGCATAAGAGGCTACACGGTGATGCACATTTTTAAGGAATATGATGATTATGGTGTGGAGGATGAGCTGTTTCATTTTGTTGCGGCAGGAAATAACAGGGATGGTCTTGCTCTGCGCGCGGCATCACATCTGATGGAGCTAAGTCCAAAGCCCAAGAAGTTACTTTTCATGTTTTCGGATGCAAGTCCCAAGGATGATCAGATAGCAGGGGAGGGAGCCTTTTATAAGGACAGGGAGTACACTGATGCTCTTGCTGTTAAAGACACCGTAAATGAGGTGCAGAGGCTTAAAAACCATGGAATAGACGTAATTGGCATCTTCATGGGAAGTGCGCATGACAGTGAGCTTGCAACAAAGATATTCGGCAGAAGTCTCGTGAAGATAAAGAGTATCAACGAGTTTGCCGATGCTGTCGGACGCGTGTTAAATGAGATACTGACCTAGCATTTTAATTAAAAGTACAATAAATTTAAAGCAATGGAGATAACAAATGAAAGCAATATTATTTGATTTGGACGGAACTCTGATTGAATCATCAGAGGGCATCACAAAGTCGGCACAATATGCACTTTCACACTTTGGCATAGATGAGCCGGACAGAAACAGTCTGTTTTTCTTTATAGGACCGCCGCTCATAAACACATTTATGGAGCATTACGGATTTACTAAGGAGAGAGCACTTGAAGCGGTCGGAAAGTACAGAGAACGCTATAACAAAATAGGTATATTTGAATGTTCGCTTTTTCCGGGAGTAAAGGAATGCATAGAGGCGCTTAAAGCAGCCGGATATAGGATAGGACTTGCATCATCGAAGCCGGAAAAATCGTGTGAGCGTATTTTGGAGCATTTTGGAATACTGGATATGTTTGATGAGGTGGTCGGAGCTACGTTTGACGGCAGGATAGATACAAAGGAAGAGGTGCTTAACGAGGTGATGCGCCGGTGGTCAGACATTCCAAGGGATGAGATGTGTTTAATCGGAGATACTATGTTTGACATTGAAGGGGCAAACCGTGTCGATGTGCCAAGCATAGCGGTAAGCTTTGGATTTGGAGATGTTAACGAGATGGTGAGTGCCGGTGCAAAAGCTGTGATAGATGATATAAGGCAGCTTCCTGATGTACTTTCCAGGCTTTTCGATTAGCTTTTATGAAAATGCAATGCATTGAGACCTGAGGTTATAAACAGTAGATAGGAATGGGATTTCATGAATAAGAATTTAAAATTAAGAGCGATAGTGTGGGAGATAATTGTCCCGATTGTGCTTTACTACATTGTTTTTCTGAGCGCAATGTACTTTATTTTTGCGTTTATCGGACACACAGCTTCGACATACATGATAGCGCAGATAATATCTGCAGCAATTACAATACCATTTATGTATTTTGCAAGCTATAAGCCGACACAGCAGATGTTTGTTAAAAAACCAAAGATAGACAGGGCACTTTTTATAAATGTGCTTTGGGTGATTGTGATTACACTTTTCATTTCATTTGCGCTCAATAATATCATCACAATGTCACCGCTTATCGGGCTCTCAGAAGGATATGCCAGGGCGAATGAGAGCTTTTATGCAAGCACTCTTGTAATTGAGATGATTGGCTCGGCAATTCTTTCTCCGATTATGGAGGAGCTTGTTTTCAGAGGCATTGTATTTGGAAATATGCGCAAAATAATGAATGTGCCACAGGCGGTATTTTTGTCGGCGCTTTTGTTTGGACTTATTCATTTTAATATAGTGCAGTTTGTCTATGCTTTTTTACTTGGCCTTGTGCTTGCAGCTTTTATGTATAAGTCAGGGCATGTGTATGCGGCCATGATTGGGCATATCACCGCAAATGCGTTTGCAGTCATAAGGACAGAGACCGGTATTTTGAAGTGGACTGTTGATGGCAGTGTAATGGCATGGGTGGTATCTGTCATGTGTCTTG
>OHKU01001495.1_pt1 | contig 10338 bp, 8 predicted proteins | sample 1568911 | NCBI WGS metagenome assembly OHKU01 (sample SAMEA3879574, study PRJEB24766) | human gut metagenome | biome: human-associated habitat; feature: feces | place: USA | collected 1985/1987
CCCGCCTAGCGCCGGGTAGTATCTTCAAGATGGTCACAGGCATCGCAGGGGTGGCGGAAGGCGTATTGGATATGAACGAGCAGATCAGCTGCGAATACGAATACGTCATCGTCAACGAGGACGGCACCCGTATCGAGCAAAACGCCCCCCGGTGCCATGTGGATAATTTGTCCCAGGCCCATTCCAAGCATGCAAATCAGACCCTGGTGGACGCCATTCGAAATTCCTGCAACTATTACTTCTGCGAGGTGGCGTACCGGCTGGGTATCGAGCGGCTTTACGATTGGGCGGAGGCCTTCGGCCTCACCTCCCCCACCAATATCGAGCTTACCGGCGAGGCTACAGGCATCGTAGGCAAGCAGGACGTATTGTTTAACAACACCTTGATGAACGAAGAAAACCTGGTGGAGGTCTACGGGCAAAAGACCAGCCTGCCCGGCCTGATCTATCGAAAGCTAAAGGAAAAGCTGACGGAGTTTATAGAGCTACGGCACATGGAGGTGGAGGACGAAGCTATCGACCGGTGCGCCAGGCGGTTGATGGAGCTGCAGGACGGCAGCGTGGAAGGCAAGGGCGACCAGATCCGCCAGATCATCAGCGCCGAGATAGAGCCGAGCGACAGACCGTAAGCCGCATCGCAGTTTGCAAATGCCGTCACAAAATCCGTACCGGAGAAAAATCCGCCGGTATAAATCATACCCACAACGCAGAACACGATAAGCACAGCAACAGGAAGTATAAGGTCTATAACCCTGCCACGCTCGGTCACCGGCTGTGCGTCCTGCTCATAAGTATTGTTTTGTGTCGTGAAAATATCACCGTTCTTTGCGTTATCCTCGTGTATTTTCATCGGTCCGTAATCCGTATCGCTCACCGATATGAATATTACCATAAGTATCGTTAAAAATGCGTACAGATTATACGGGATAGTGTTTATAAACAGTGATATTCCGTTTACGCCCTCGACCGTACCGCTTACCGCCGCCGCCCACGATGAGATAGGTGCGATAATGCAGATAGGTGCGGCTGTCGAATCTATAAGATAAGCGAGCTTTGAACGTGATATGTTGTGCTTGTCGGTTATCGGCCTCATTACCGAGCCTACCGTCAGACAGTTGAAATAATCGTCTACGAATATCAGCACACCGAGGAAAAACGTTGACAGTGCAACTCCCCGTCTGCTCTTGATATGAGCCGCCGCCCATTCACCGTAGGCACGGCTGCCGCCCGCCTTGTTCATCAGTACAACGATTATTCCCAGTACAACAAGGAACACCAGTATTCCGACATTGTATGCGTTTGAAAGATTTGTTATAAGACCGTCCTGCACGACCGCCTTGAACGTTCCCTCAAATCCCGTTCCCGATGCCGCCGCATAGATTATTCCGCCCGACAATATTCCGACAAACAGCGAGGAATACACTTCCTTTGTGATAAGTGCAAGCCCTATCGCTATGACCGGCGGAAACAGCGACCACAACGTACCTTTGGCTTCGGTTATCGGTGCGGCAATAATACAGCATACCGTAAAAGCCACGATAAGCAATCCGAACACCGCTTTGCTCAGATAAGATTTTTTCTTCTTTTCCATTGTTACTTCCTTTTCGCCCGCAAGACTGTCACACGGGCGGATTTACGTTTTAAGATACTTTAATGGTACATTATTTCGGCTCTGTTGTCAAGCGTTTACAGCATAAAACCGCAGTAAAAAAGCGTATTTCCTGCACTTGCAACCAAAAATTCCGCCCCGATAACCCGGGACGGAAAAAATCTGTATTCAATATGCTATCCGAACCCGTCAATCTTCCCTGTACTCCATAGTATACAGATACTGACCGGATTTCAGTTGCTTTTTAGCGGTATTCTTCATTCCGCACTTAGTGTATTTAGCTACCTTAAGCTCAGTGTCGGTATCAAGCACGCAGGGTATACCCTCCCTTGCCGCTTCGGAAAAAGGGTGTTCCAGTATCTTTTTCATATATCCTTTTCCCTGATATTCACGCAGAACTACCACCATCGACACCGCTACATAATCCTTTTCCTTTTTGTAGACTTTGGCATAAAGCTCCTCGCTTGAACCAGCCACTATTCTCACACTGCGAAATGACATCTCCCTGAGCATTCTCCCGACCATATGTAACGCAGGCTTCAGCTTTATTTTAGTGCTTTTGCGCCAATACGCAAGAAACCCCTCGTGATTGTCGGACGTAGTGTACAAAACCCCCGAATTGTAGAAATACTCCGTCATTATCTCAAACGCCTTTATAATATCCTCACGAGGCGCAGTTGTGGCAATACCGTCGCCCTCTGCGGCGAAGGCTTCGCCGATAAGCGTTCCGTAATGCGCCAGCTCTTCCTTTGTCATATTGCTTACTTTCTGCATTTTTTCCGCTCCTGTTCTAAAGTTAGTTATCACTAATTATATTATAACCGATTTCAGTCCGGCGGTCAACCAAAAATCCCGCAATTTCCAAAGCAGACCGCTTTATGTCAAAAACAGCGTTTTACCTTTGTGCCGCATATTACACTCCGTAATATTTTAAATCCACATTTCCATTTCTCCGCTGTCGCTGAATCCGATTTTTTCATACAGCCGCCGTCCGACAGCCGACGGTTTCAGCCGTACATTGTGAACTCCCTTGCCTTTAAGCCATTCGATAAGTTCTTTCATTATAAGAGAAGCATATCCGTTTCTTCTCTTTTCGGGAACGCAATATACATCAATGACATATCCGTACATCGGAGTTTTGAAAAAGCAGAACGGCACATCTTCCTTTATCACAGCGCCGCCGCACGCAACCGCCTTGCTGTTTTCATATACGAGATAGTGACAGCATTTTTCCTGTGAGTACAGTTCTTTATATTTTGCGTATATTTTACTCTCGGCGTTCTCCTGAAGCAACGTTACCGAACCTACCTCTTTGAACATATCCATTTTCATTTGAACCACAATGTCAAGGTCTTTTATCTCCGCTTTTCTGACTTCCATAATTACAGCCTTTCGCATATTCGATTATATAAACATTGCCATATAAACCGGAACACATAAAATGTCCTGTTCCTTGCACATATCCTTTGTATACACAATGTATCTGTTCAGTATCCGCCCGGAATATTTTTCGGTAAACACATCAAGCGATCTATGCGTTTTATAACCCGATGATTTTACCTCTATCGGCACTATCTTGTTTTTCCTTACAAGCAGGAAATCAACCTCATAATTATGCCTTGTTTCTTTGTTCATAATCGTATGATAAAATAATTCGTCACCGTTACTTGCAATACACTGTGCGACAGCATTTTCATATAAATATCCGAGATTGACGCTCAGCTTATCACTGAGGACTTTCTGATATATATCATTTTCCGTGAAATCCTTATCCTTGAACATAAGCGTTACAAACAACCCCGTGTCACTAAGGAACAGTTTAAAACGGGATAAATCTTTAGTGCTTGACATTCCGGTGTTAGGGTCATTTACATTATACGAAACAAGGACAGTCTTTGAATCCTTAAGCTCGGCAATAAGCTCCAGAATTTTGTCCGATTGCTCTTTACCGATTACTGTACCCGGCTGAAATCTGGCTACATTCTTATTAAGCTGTGCCGGTATTGCATCAAACAGCATCGAGAGCCTGCCCGTCTGATCTATTTTTGCAAAATCCGCCTCATAAAGATTTAGTATATCACGCTTAATTTCATCAACTTTTCTGAAATTATTGCTTTCAATATAAGTGCTGACCGCCTGCGGCATTCCACCGACAAGCATATATAGTCTGAACTGCCTTAGCTGTTTACGGTGTACTGCGTCCCCGAGCGGAATATTTTTTTCAAAGCATTGTCTTAGTAAAGAAAATGTCGTTTCGTCACCGAGTGCCCACAGAAATTCCTCATAGTCCATAGGGTACATACTGATTTTTCTTTCTTCACTCGGGATTACTATATCTCTGACATTTTTCTTTATAGAAATCAGCGAACCCGTTTCTATATAGTCATATCTGTGATCTTTGACAAGCGTTTTTATAGCCTGCCGTGCCATAGGACATAGCTGAACTTCGTCAAATATGATAACCGACCTTCGTTCGTGCAGATCCTTTCTGTACTGAAGCTGAAGCTGCAAAAAAAGATAATTAAGATCGGAAACATCGTCAAAAAGCTCTCTGACCTCTTTCGACGCTGTAGCAAAATCAACAAGTATATAGCTTTCATATTCGTTCTTTGCAAACTCCTCAACGACTGTCGATTTTCCGATACGCCTTGCACCCTCTACAAGCAGAGCAGTATTGCCGCCCGATTCATTTTTCCACTGTAACATTTTGTCGTATATCTTCCGCTTGAACATAGGCTTTCTCCTTTTTCGCATTTTTTATTTTGCCGATTTCAAGAATAATCGCATTTTTTATAAAAGCGTTTTTATGCTTTATCGCAATTTTTATTTCCGCTATTTTATCCGTTATCGCAATTTTTATACTTCAATATTACCACTTTTCCTCACTTTTTGCAATACCCATCCCCATTTTTGCATAAAAAACCCCGCCCCCGAAACCTCGGGAGCGGGGAAATCGCCTATATCTGTCGCTTCACTTACGCATTCTTGTCAAGACCTGTGATTTCAAGTGTATCACGGGCGATAAGAAGCTCCTCGTTTGTAGGAATTACCCATACCTCAACCTTGCTGTCGGGAGCAGAGATCTTTGTGAGCTTGCCCTTTAAGCCGTCGTTTACAGAACTGTCGAGATTGATGCCGAGATATTCCATATTCTCGCATACGCCCTTTCTTACTTCCGGAGCGTTCTCGCCGATACCGCCTGTGAAGATAACAACGTCAAGACCGTTCATAGCGGCTGTGTAAGAACCGATGTACTTCTTTATCTCGTATGTCAGCATATCTGTAACAAGCTGTGAACGCTTGTCGCCCTGCTGTGCGGCACTTGTAATATCTCTGTTGTCGCTGAACTGACCCGAAAGTCCGAGGAAGCCCGACTTCTTGTTGAGATAGTCGCTCATCTGTGCGGGAGTGAAGCCCAGCTTGTTCTGTACGAATTCAACAGCCGAGGGGTCAACACTGCCCGAGCGTGTACCCATGATGATACCGTCAAGAGGAGTAAAGCCCATTGATGTATCTACAGACTTTCCGTCCTTGATAGCTGTTATGGATGAACCGTTGCCGAGGTGGCAAGATACGATGTTAAGACCTTCAAGGCTCTTGCCTGTGACCTCGCCGTACTTCATTGATACAAAGCGGTGTGATGTTCCGTGGAAGCCGTACTTTCTTACATGGAACTGCTCATAGCACTCATAAGGCATACCGAACATATAAGCCTTGGGAGGCATTGTCTGGTGGAACGCCGTATCGAATACTACTACCTGAGGAGTTGTTTCGGGGATAACCTTCTTGCAGGCTCTCAGCGCAAGTGCGTGTGCGTGGTTATGTACGGGAGCAAGGTCTGCAAGACCGTCTATCTGATCTATAACCTCGTCTGTTACGATCGTTGTCTTTGTGAATACCTCAGCGCCCTGCACTATTCTGTGACCTACAGCGCCTATCTCGCTCATATCCTTGATAACGGCGGCGTCGCCCTTTGTCATTACCTCAACCAGCTTTTCAAAAGCCTCTGTGTGAGTGGGGAACGAACATTCCTCTACATATTCCCTGCCGTCAAATGTCTTGTGAGTGATCTTTCCGTCTATACCGATACGCTCGCAATTTCCCTTTGCTATGACCGACTCATCCTTCATATCTATAAGCTGATACTTCAGTGATGAACTGCCGGCATTTACTACCAGAATTTTCATTTAAATAAGATACCTTTCTGAATTTATTTTTGCTGAACGCAATATCATTATTATTTTAAACCAAACCGCCCGAAAAATCAAGTGCTTTGACGAAAAATACGACTGCTTGCCGATATTTTTGCACCGTGAGGAGAAAACAAGAAGAACCGCCCCGATTAAAAGGCGGTTCTGCGTTTATACGGTTTTCCTCACAGGTCTTATATACTTCCAGTATCTCCTGCAGTCGTGATAGAAGTAGAACACCCTGCCCTGCGTTTTGTCAAGCTCATAGCCCGACTTTTCATAGTCAAAGTCCTTCATAGCCTGTTCTATCTTTGCTTCAACCGCACTGTTTTCGGTCTGAAAGTCAAATGGTCCGTGTTCAAATACGATATACTCGCCCTCAGGCACGTCTATGATCTGCATCTGCCTTGGTATCTCTCCGCTGTAGTCGGCAGGAAGCCTTACGCCGTAAGCCTCAGCCAGCGGAATACCCCAGCTGCATATTCTTCCCTCAGGCTCATTTATGTACGCCATCACCTGACCGCTTCCGCTGTTCGCCTCATTACCGCCCATATCGTCGAGCTTACCCTTGATACTGTCAAGCAGTCCGCATATAGTTGCACAATCCTGTCCGGGAATGTGACTCTGCTTTTCCCAGAAGTCGAAATACCCTATACTCTCGTAGTTTCTGATATGCAGGAATTTATGAGCCGGGATCGTTACGAAATACACCTTAATATCACTGTTTGTCTGTGCCATACCTGTCCCTCCTATACCTAAAAGATAGCAGTCGAAAGGTCTTATAGCCGTGCGGAGAATTACAGGTGCAGGATGTGAGCGGTAAGCGCTCGGAGTAATTCCGTATGCCGCTTTGAATGCCCTTGTGAACGCCTCGTGAGATGTAAAGCCATAGTCAAGCGCAATATCAAGTATGCCCTTGTCGGTATCTCTCAGTTCCCTCAGCGCAAAAGCAAGCCTGCGGTATCTCATATAATCCCTGAGCTTCATTCCCGATATTTCGCTGAATTTCCTTGAAACATAGTATTCCGAGTAGCCAAGCGTCTGCGACAGCCTGCCGAGCGTCAGCCTTTCGTCCTCGCCGCTTCTAATACACCTGTCTATGTCGTCAACAATATTCTGAATATTCATATACCATTCGTTTATCTCACTCATCTGTTTTCCCCCTTACAGCTTTCTTCCATCTTTTCGACTGTATTCATTTTATCACAAACGAGAAAGCCGAAACTTGATACGGCTTGCTGTTTTTACTGAAGGCAGCACAGTATTTTCATATCAGATCAAGATAAGTCTTGAGATCGCCGACAAACTGATTTCCGCACCGTGCAAGCTCACCGAGCACTCGATCGGTTCCTTTTTCGGTCGTATACCAGTTTTCTTTGGTGATGTTATAGCAATGTACGGGGCAGACCGTCATATCAACATTCGGGAAAGCCATTTGATACAGCATTAAGCATCGGCGAGCATGAAAGGCTTTACAAACAATTATACCGCTTTTTATCATTATGCCCTTTTCATCAACGGCTTTACGAGAGAGAAATGCGTTATCACGGGTATGCCCCGACTTGCTTTCTTCAATGATCGCAGTCTGCGGAACGCCGTTTTTTACGAGTACATCCGTAAAAAACTCGCAGTCTGACCGGTAATCGCCACTATAAATTTCCGCTTTTGAGCGGACGCCGTGCCATTTTTCCTCTTTAACGCTTACTCCTCCTGACGGGACTATCCAATCAGTCAAACCTTGTCGGTATAATTCTGCGGCATATTCGGGCTGTTCGGGGTGTGAACCGCCCGGCAGAAAAATCGCATCAACCTTTTGAGGTTCTCCTGACACAAAGATATAATCTGAAATATCTGTGATGATCCGGTTTGGCATAGGGGTTCTCCTCTTAGTTTTTTTGTAAAAGAAAAATGCGTGATCGATACAGCTTGCTGTTTTTACTACTCTTCCGGCGTAAAGAACACATTCCCGTCATCGTCGGTCGTAAACACCGTGAAGCCGGTATAGCACACGTTTCCGTAAATGTCATTTATAACAAAACTGTATCTGTAGTCGCCTGCAGGCAGATTGACAAACTCTATCATATTGTCGCCGCTGTAGGTACATTCATCACCCTCGGCTTTGCCTGCAAAGTTACCCTCGCTGTCGTAGGTGTTGAATATCGGCACTATGACATCTCCCTCTTTAAGCGGAACAACGCTTCTTGCCGACTCGCCGTTTTCGTTTACGCCGTCCCATGTTCCAAGCGCCGTTATGTCATACGCATTGCCGTCCTGCGTCATAGCTATACGCAGATTTGTTTCCTTGCCGTTGAGCTTCACGGGAGATGTGTAAACCGAGCTGTTTCCGTTCTTCTCCACTATGAACATAGGGATAAGATTATTCTCGATCATATACCACTGACCGCTGAAATTATCCTCGACCAGTCCCGATGAGAAATCGACCTTTGTACTCTGGTCAACGCCGAATTCGATAAGCTCACCCGTTTCCTCGTCAACACGGTAAACCGAGCAGTTTACGCTCGCAAGATTATTTATAGTATCGTCCGTAACATTGAAGTAGAACGTTCCCTCATCGTCAAGCACAGGGCCGACATCTATCTGCACACTGCTCTTGTCACCGCAGAAGCCCATATTGTCGGTCTTGTTGTTGTAATGCTCCCAGTTGCTCTCATAGTCGGAATAATCCCCGTCGCTCCAGTACACCGCACCGTCCGCAAGCCATGTTTTTTCACCGCTGTACCCGTCCGTACTGCCGTTTTGTGCGCCGTATGCGATTCTGTCAACAAACGTCATATAGTACGGGCTTACGCACACCTTGCCGAATGTGGCAAGTTCGTTAGAGCCTGAAACACCGAACGGATAGTAGGTCGAAAGCCCCGTTGAGCCGTCCTTGTCCTCGCCGTAGATGTTATACACTACCGCCTTTTCAAGTGCCGACATAACCTTGTCTGCCTTGTCACCCGATACCGTAGCCGCTATCATAGAGCCGAGATCCACCATGTTGGTATATCCCTCTGTTTCGTTGTTACTGCCGTATGCTCTTACGGTATAGATGCTTCTTACCGCATTCGCAAGCAGTGCAGGGTCGGAAGAAATATCGTTCATTTCCTCGGCGGCATCATTCACCGCCTTTACAAGTTCGTCTATTCGGCTGAGATCCGTTATCGAAAGCGTAGCCTCGCCGCCTGCACCGATAGCCTCGCACGATGCCATAAAGCTGTCAGCGACCGTCTTTCCGAGTTCGGCTGTATCCGCTGTCGGATTACTTTCCATAAAGCCTGCTATCTCGGTATAATCCCAGCCGTATCCCGGCTCCGTTTCCTCAGATGCAAACATATAGTCAGCGTGTGGAACAAGCATATTCGCCGTTTCTACCGTTGCCATAAGGCAAGCGTCAAAGCCGATGAACGCAAACTTATCCGTCATCTTGTCATATACAGATGTAAGCGCAGTGTCTATTTCCTCAAGCGACAGCGAATCGTTCTCGTTAAGCTCGTCGAAGCACACGCCGCTTATACTTCCTCCGCCGTGATTCCAGAAGATAAGCCCCATTTTAGCCGCCGCATAGTTTTCTATACCCCAGCTTAAAAAATCGACAAGCACATCCTCCTTGCCCATATTGACAGACTCTTTTTCTTCGATAAGGCTTATTTCTCCGCCGGTTACAACATAACGCTGTGTCTTTTCGGCAGAGATGCCGTATGTATCCGCCCACGCTCCCGCGCCGCCCGTCTGAATGACGAATTTCACGTTCTCGCTTTGTGACCCTGCGATCATTTCCTCAATGTCGCCGCTCGCAAGCCCGTTCTCGCTTTCAAGGTCGCTTCCGCACATATAAACGAATACCGTCTGTGTGCCGTCCTCGCCCATAGGTTTTTCGGCTTCACGCTGTTTTCTTGCAATGCTTATCCCGTCCGAGCCGCTGAACGTCAGCTTTGACGCACGACTGCCCGTAACACTTCCGTCATATTTATTATCACTGCTTTCACTGCCTTCCGAATTACCGCCGTCACTCGTCTGCCTGTTGTCGCTTGCCGTGCCGTTGGAAATCTCCTCCTCATCGTCAAGGCAGCCGCTCGATAGCACAGCCGTTGTAAGCACCGATGCCGCAAGCAGTGTCCGTAATATCTTTTCGCTTGTTTTTCTCATAAGCTCTCCTTTTCTCTTAGCCGTAATTATAACCATATTCTCACATATTAATTATAATCGTTTTTCTCGGCAATTGCAACGAAAAAGGCACAAACGGCATTTAATCGGCTGAAAACGGTAATTCTCCTCCCAAGCCGCCCTAAACTTCCAAAACCGCACTATCCCTCTCACTTTTCGTAATGCTAACATCTGTATTCTCCGATATGATTCTGTATCCGCACTATCCCGCCCACTCCACTACGAATATTCCTACAATTCATCACAACCGCATATAAACTGCAAACACCAAACTTGGCTTATAAACACTTTGCCGGTTTCGCAAAATGTAGCAAATCGCTATCACCCTTGCCTCCCCTAGAAAAAGGGGAGGTGGCTTGACGGCAAGGCACA
>OHKU01001504.1_pt1 | contig 10291 bp, 6 predicted proteins | sample 1568911 | NCBI WGS metagenome assembly OHKU01 (sample SAMEA3879574, study PRJEB24766) | human gut metagenome | biome: human-associated habitat; feature: feces | place: USA | collected 1985/1987
TATAGCAAACCCGCATTTTCAGCCTGCAAAGTAAAAAACAAATTTCCTAAATAAACGATGAATGTATTTGGTTGATATACAAGTCGTTATTATCTTTACAAAAGAGCTGAATATCCCAATAAAAGAATCTATTGAAACCTGATAATCTGAGGGAATATGCTGACCTACAATCCATTCCGAGTTCATTTCCCAACAGGCGGTTTTACTCCTCCAAGTAAATTGACACTACTTTTTAGCACCTTATTTTGTAAGAATGTACTATTATAACCCATTTATTTTCAATAACAAAGAGATTCTATTAATCAAAAAAACATTCATTAAACGGAATAGTAATGACACCATTTTCAGGCACCAATGACAAGAAATGAAGTTACAACCGGATAATAAATACCAGTTCGTTTGACAAGACTTCCCTGATCTTGAGCCCTAAAATCAGAGCATTATTCAGCCTCCTTAATGTCCAATTTGTTGAATCCCAATATCAAGTTGCTTGCAATAATAGAAGCATAGAAAAGAATCATGCTGTAACATGAAGAAAAAGGGAGCAGGCATAAAGCCCGCTCCCTTACAGAAAGACAACAATTATTTATGATTATATTATAACTTCTCCAGAACCACCAGTTCCCACCCCTTGAACACCAGCGTAATCAGCTCCAGCCGGGTGTTCCCCTTGGTGCGAAGTACCTTTTCATCCGCCGCATAACGCCTCAACTGCTCTGCCGCATCACGCTTCAGTAAAGCAATGTCAGCATCGGAAGCATCACGACGGGCATATTTCACCTCTACAATATAGCTGTAGGCAATATCCGACTGGTGCAGCAGGTCAGGCATCATGTAGAAGTCGGCATAGCCTTTGGAAGACTCGTGTTCGGGGAGAATGACATATCCTTGCGTCAAACCCAGATAAGCCAGAAGGAAGCCTTTAATATGCGCCTCCCCGTCAATAAATTCACGGATGGCACTTTGACGTTCCAGTTCGCGGGCGAAGAAACGGAAGACAGACTCCCATTCGCCATCATAAGCCATTCCCATGACCAGGGAAGAAAGCCTGCTGATATCCACGTCAAAGAGGGACGCCCTGCTGTAGGCCTCCGTCAGGTAAGTATAGAGCTGCTCGCGCACAGTCAGATTGGGAATACCCAGAACGGGAGTCCCACGATAGACACCCTGTATGGACAGCATCCCGAAGTAGAACAGCAGGCTCTTGAAGTTCTCCGTATCAGTCATTTTCTCAGCCGGAAAAGAAGTGGCTATCTGTGCTGTGATACTACCCTCCGCTATAATTTGTTGGATGACAGAAGCATTGGCTCCGAATGTTTTGTCTATCTGCACCAAATGACGCAACTTGTTGTAATCTGTACGGATATTGTTGTCAACCATCATTTTAGGTGCTTTCCCCAATTGCAGATAGCTGTTCAGGAAGTATAGTGCCATGTCCGAATTGAACATACGCTCCTCCAAGCGGTCTTCCGAGAAACAGTAATTGTCATACCACGGCTTCATTATTTCCACCAATCCGTCCACCGTAATATTCTCCGGCAGTGCGTCTTCATCCTTGTAATAAGTAATCATCTCCCGCACTTCATCCTCGCTGAATCCGATAATGTTGTTGAACTGAGGAAGCGTGCTGATGTTCGTACCGATATTGAAACCGCTCGTCACGTCGTCCATCGTAATGGGGCTGACACCTGTAATAAACAGACGCTCCACGGCGGCACCCGCATTGGAAGTGGAAGCTTTCACGTTATTGAAGAATCCGCGGATGAGCCCGTCGCCATGTGTTTTCTCCCGGTAGCGTTCCTGACCATAGGAAGAAAGGATGGTGTTGGTGAAGTTGTCGTATTCATCAATCAACAGGTAGATGCGCGGGCAGTCCGTGCGGCTGACGTACTCCTTGAGGGCAGCCAGCATCTGTTCTGGATTTGTCTCGTCAGGATTAACAACCTCCCATATTCCACTGCCCAACAGGTGTTCATATTTTAAAATAAAATTCTTCATCACCATGCAGCAATACTCACAGAACGAACGCTCCACAAATTCCAACTTAGAACTGACTTCAGAGAAGTTGAAGCGCAGAACCATGTAGCTGTTATGTCGCTTTGTCGGATGTTGCCCGATATATAGTTCTCCAAACAACTCTTCAAATCTACCGGCATAGTCAATGCTGTAGTACGCCTCCAACATGGCCAGAAACAGTGACTTACCGAATCTGCGGGGGCGAATCAGAAATAAGTAGGGAGGTTGCCGTTCCAGCATTTCGATGAAACGGGTCTTGTCCACATAGTAGTAATCCTCGCACCTGATGCGGGGGAAGTCCGATAATCCGTAGGGTAATGCCTTCATAACTGCCTGCTTTTAATATTCTACAAAGCAAAGGTAATAAAAATGATTGCAAATTCTACGAAGACCTTGAAATAGTTACAATCGGATACCGTTATTTACCACATACTCCGAAGATCGTATCATGGGAGAGGTACGCAGCATCAGCATCGGGCAGACAAGCCAGATGATAAACCGGTACAGCAGAGAGCAGAGAGCTCAAAATACCGCTGATGTAATCATACAATTCATCGCTGTAAGCAAAGTCAGGTGGGCACGAAGGGTGCAAGGCTCCATAGCCCTGAGCTACGTTTAGCCGTTCTATTTTATTAAATGGAGCTTGCGACAATCGTACGCAAGCCGCCAACGGATAACTTTCATTCTTGTAGCAAGGTGTCTTTCCACTCCATGGGCTGCCATATATCCATGGTTCTCCGTCTATGATGCGAAGTATAGGACTGTCATCATTCAGCAGAACAGTGCCTTGTATGTTTTCGCGCCACAAACGGGTGTGAGTACTCTTACCCGTACCACTTTCTCCCAAAAAGAGAATCGCTTTACCCTCACACACAATAGTACTGGTATGGATAGCCACTGTTTTGAAAGGTACTGTAACCACTCCATAGGCAATCCAGCATGCAAACCGAAGCAGGCGGAGATTATAATTACCTTTGAAACTGGCCACTTGCTTGTTTTTATCCAGCCAAAGCTCAAGTGCTTCACCCTCAGGAGGCAGCATTACGAAGAGAAAGCCATTATTATACCGGCCAAAATGGCTGACAATACCATCAATCTCATTCGTATATAGCACTGTTTCAAATAAAGGTGCTTCCGTGGTAGACTCTACAAAGTGACAAAGAGGCTCGCCATCTGCCATTACTTTAAAGGGGATAAAGCCTGTTAACGCATCTACCGCCTGTACCAGCCTCTCACCTTCCACCCGGATGCGGTGTCCGGCTATCAAATAATCATGTATCATCTTCGTTATTTTTCTTTAGTATATATATTTTTCCACTATCCAAATCGAATATCCGGTCACAAAAAGCTAACGAACTTTCACGGTGGGCTATGACAATCAATGTCAATTCCCGATGCTGTAGTGAAAGTATTTCCAAAGCATGATTGATTTCCTGTTCCGTCTTGTTGTCCAGAGCGGAAGTGGCTTCATCAAAGAACAATACTTCAGCTTCCTTGTAAAGTGCCCGTGCAATGCCAATCCGTTGTTTCTGACCGCCGGATAAACGGCTGCCATATTCGCCTAATGGTGTATCCAACCCTTGTGGTAATTCATCTGCCCATTCCTTCAGTTGTACCTGCTGCAAGACCTGTACTACTTTCGTTCGGTCAACTAGAGATTGTCCCAGTGCTATATTATCAACAAGCGTCCCTTCTATAATAAATATCTCCTGCGGTACATATCCCACCAGTTTATGCCACTCGCTTCGATTGGCAGAGGTCAGCTTCCTACCATCTATAAGTATCTCACCGGATGTAGGTGTGAAAAAGCCAAGCATCAGGTTGAAAAGAGTCGATTTTCCCGAACCGCTTGTTCCGCGTATACCGATACGTTCACCACGACTGATAACCAGATCTAAACCACTGAAAAGTGTATGTCCATCGGGAAATGCGAACTCCAACCCGCGCAATTCAAGGGTATGCTTGAAATCAAAAGGAAGCTCACTTGACAGGCTTTCTTGTAGTTCATCGTTCACAACAGCTATGCCTTCTTCCACCACTGTCATAGTATGCGAAGCATTTTGAAGTGTCACCCAACTGTTCAATACGGCTCTCACGGCAGGTATCAGCCTGAAAGCTGCTACCGCAAATACACCGCTTACTAAGCCCAAGTCACCACTTCCAGTACCAATCAATAAAGCTAATCCGGCCACTACAGCTATTTCCGAGAGGAAAGACGGAAAAAGTTGGTACACTTCCATGCGCAGACGATTATGAACGATAAACTCCATTCCCTGGTCGAAAGAAGCAAGCGAGGTATGGAAGGCACAGGCTATTTCCAATTCTGCATATCCACGGTAAGCTTCCACCACCGTACGGCTCTGCTTGCGACGTGCTTCCAATTCTTCCATGCCATAACGGCGCAGGCGTCTCCGTACCAAACCCACATACAGACCGGCCAGAGGCAGAAAAGAGGCACAAAGCAAAAATCCGGCGAGCGGTTCCCAGGCAACAAGAGCCGTCACCATCAGCAGCACCAGCACTGCCTCTCCCGCCATGCGAAAGACCGGAGCCAATACACATGAGCTGAACATATAGCAAACATAGTTTACCTCATGTCCCAATTGCACACTGCTCTTCCCTTTCAGGAAAAGCAATCCGCGATGGTAATAATTGGCAAACATCCGTCTACTGAATTCCCGGTATATCTCCAACTGGTAACGACTTTGTACACGTGCCAGGAATACCACCAAAGCGTTCTTTAGTAACACAAACAGCAACACGGCACCACACAATGCCAGCATCATGTCCCGTCCGCCGCCTTGTTTTACCACTACCAGTAATATCGGTATCAGTGCTGCCACTCCGGCAAAATCAAGGATAGCACGTAACAATACCGAGAAAGCTACCCATACACCCCGCTTGCGTTGCTTTTCAGGTAGCAACTGAATTATTTCTTTAATCATCAGCCAACATTTGATTATATTCGTCTTCCGATGTCTTCCTTTTTCTTCGTATATCTCTTAAAAAGCTTTCCACAAAGTCTTTTGCAAACAAAATCCAGCCAATACCACCTGCACTACTTAGCAGAATATATCCTACAAGAATTCCCAATTTATTGGGACTCGAAGGATGCAATGGAATTATTACAGGTTGGATGACCGTATACACTGGAACGACCTTCTCTACTCTTGCTTTCGCTGCTTGTACTTGCCTTTCTGCTTGGTTATAAGCCAGCTGTGCAAGCTCCATCTCGCAGTGCAAGCGTACCTGTTCGGCACGTGAAGTCAGCTGTGTTAAGTTCCGATTAGCATCCACAAAGCGGGTGTATTTATCCTGTGCCGTATGATATTCGACCTGCGCCTCTTTACAATTTTTTTCGCTATACGCCAGAATCCTACGCGACTTACTTGTCCTGTATTCCGTCATGTACGCTTTTAGACGTGCCTGCACGGTGTCAGCAACTATAGCAGCTACCAACGGGTCTTGCATCATAACACTCAAGGTTATGGTTCTTTTCTTCTTGTCCAGTTCGATACTTATTCTGGAAGCAATAGCTCCTGCCGTGGCTACCTCTTCGTGGGTCAGCTGCAGAGGACCCTTTCCGGCACCTTTTCTTCCAATTTCGTCTCCTATTTCCGGCTTTTCATCAACCAAAGATAAACACCAATCTAGTAGTCTGGATGGTGTAGAGGTGAGAGTTCTCCACCATGGTGCCTTTTGATACTCTTTCAGGTATTGTGCAAGGGATAAGACCGTACTATCTCCTTGTATGCATACCTTGATGGTGGAAAGTTGGAGTAAGAAAGGAGTAGAAGTGACAATGGCTGAATAAAGGGAAGGATAGAGGGCATCCCATTCGGAAGCAATGGAAGAGTGCATACCTGCAGACATATTGGCCAGTTCGCTGATGTCCGGAAAAGAACGACTGCGCATACCTTCATGAGCAAGAAATGCGCTTGCTGTATATTCCTTGGGAATACCGAAAGCAATAACCAATCCTGTAATGGTACCCATACAACAGATTTTCAACATCAGCTTCCATTCCCTCCGGATTTTCGTGGCAAATGTAAACCAATTAGGTTCTTGCTTGTAAAAAGAATACTTTTCGTCCATGTGGTTTGCTTAAAAGTGATATATACCTAAAGTGGAGAAGATAGTACTTCTCTTTTTTGTGATAATGGGAATTAGCTATTAGAACTTACTTGCAATAATATGGAAAACGAATCAAATGCTAGTTTTAGCTACTGTAACCTTCCGCTAATGCCGAGTGTGATACACTCTTTCTTTGCGTTAGTGATAACCCTTATCGACTTATTGAAGTATTCTGTTTGCCGTTCCCGTCCATCGTAAACAACCCTAACGAACGACTTCTCGCCCGGTTTTATGGGAATATGCGGATAGAAAGCCTTAGTACAATGACACGAAGTCTCTACTCCGAGTACTACCAAAGGCTTCTCTCCACAATTAGTGAATATGAAATCGAACGAATCAGTCGGCTGTAACAGGGGGATGATTCCAAAATAGTGTATTGTATCCTTAAAGCAGATATCAGCAGTTTGCATTTTCTGAACAATCGGTAGAGAAACCGGTTTGCGGCAGGCAGTGAATAAAAAAAACAGCATGTTTATAAGGAAAAGGTGAGAAATAAATGATTTCATTGTATGATTGATTATTAAAAGTAGGAGGGAAGATATTCCCTTTCTGGATATCTCCCCTCTACTTCTTTGTAAATTTGCGATCAAGGACTCAAAATGTCCTGTGTTCGCAATATGTGGTTTAGTTTCTCTTTACAGTAGGCCAACCACCACCATTGTTGTTGCCCTTCAATTCGCCTAGACTACCAACATTAACTGTTGCACGGTAATCTCCGCTTGTTCCCAATGCTTCGCGAAGGAAAGAAGCACTTGTAGCGCAGCTGAATTGTCCATCGACAGTCGTAGTAGTCTTATATGCAAATGTTACTTTACCGGCCGTTTGCACAAAGTTACCTGTTACTGCGTTGGGAGTACCGTTGGAATCGAATTCACCTGCAGTTACAACGTTTCCTTTTACAGCAAATTGCTTATTGCTGGTGAAAGTTGATCCGTCTACATTGTTCAAATCTTCGTTTACAGTTAGAATGTCAGCCTTATGAGTGGTAGTACCTGCATTATTCAGGTTGCCACCAATGGTAATTTCAGATTTGTCTGCAGTACTTTTAGCGTCAACCTTAAACTCTGCATCTTTTTCTATATTCACATCATTTACAGTACTTAGTAAACCATCTTTTACATTTAACACACTGTTACCGCGAACTGTTACGCAATGACCAAAAGATTTTGCAGTAGCTTCATTCTGTGAATTAAATGCCTTGAATGCGATTTGTTTAGAACCAGCTGCCACGTATATGTCCTTGTCCTTAAGCACATTGCTCGGATCTACATTTTCCAGATTGAAGAAACTAACATCGCTACCCACAATTTCAATGACATTCACAGAAGCACTTGTCACTTCATCGGTCAAAGTAAAATTCATACGTTGGTTTGTTGCCACTTTGGATACATACATACCTTTTACAGGCAGGTCAGTTTTGTACTCCATAGTACCATAAGTTCTACTGAGACCATTGCCTGTGCCGTTTTCTATATATTGACCACCCAACTGACCGCTCAACTGGTCAATTAGTAAACCGTTGTTTTGCATCGGCTGTCCCTCCAGATTCGTTACACCGTTGTTGTCAATGATACCATTATTGGTAGAAGCACCTGTCAGTGTCAGACGACCGTCGAGAGTAGTATTCGCCACACCATCCACAACATTCAAAGTCTTGATAATGGCTGTTTCACTCGTATTGGTTAATGTGTTAACAACAAATTCTGCAAAGCCTTCGATGTTGATTATCCCACCTTCTTTAAGTGCAGTATTTTTGGCACTGATAGAAACTTCATTGGTCAAAGTTTCAATTGTAGCTACAACCGGACGATTGGCAAAGCTATTTTGTTTCAATGTACTAATTGCTCCATCTACGTAATCCTTCCAACTAGTCCAGTTCTGGCCAACAACACAGCTTGGTTTTCCTACGGTTACCGGGCTTGCAGTTATCGTACCCTTGTTAGTTAAAGTTTCAATCAGAATATCTGATTGGGTGTTACCTAACAAGAATAACTGTGCAGCATCTAGAGTCTTTGCTTTATCGAGAGCCCACTCATCGTATTCATTCACCAGTTTATCTATTTTGACAGTCGCTGCCTTTCCTGCTACATTGGCCAATGCCAACGCCCCGTGGTTGATAACCTCTGTAAATTCAATGTTAGCTACTCCAGCAGCAGTACTACCCACACTTAAACGCGCCACGTCTGCATCCCAACATCCAGCTCCCTCAACGGTGAATGGTACTTTGAAGATTAATTTTGCCTCTCCTGCTCCATCCATACTCTTGATGTACATTTCCTGTCCGCTAGCCAATGAAATACCTACTTTCTCGCCTTTTGCATTTGGCTTGCAGTTGGTCATGATTTCAATGTTCTTGTTGAAGAATATAGTACCAAAGTCGCCTGCATAAGGTTGATGGCTCAGCACATTTTCTATTCTGACACTTCTCAGTAACTGAATAGTATTATCTGTAGAACCATTATCTTTGATATTTTTCAATGCCGAGAATAAAGTTTCTTCGTCTACTACCATGTACTTGTTTTCAAAAGTAGCATCCTTCAAATCAATAGCGATTGAGTTGTCTTTGCCAGATTCGAAATTAGCTGCACCTACTTGATATGTATATGTCTTATCTTCGTCATTGATAAGAACAACTGTCAGATCATTTACTTCTTGCGGTAATACAGGGAAGTAAATTCTGAGCGCGTCATTAACACTTCCATTAGTCGAATTGGAGACTGTAGCATATTCAGTTGCATCATTAGTAAGTGTAGCGTAAATTGCATTGGTGTCATTTGTTTTAGCAGCAGTTGTGCCCCTATTATAATATACATCTTTACCCAATGGCTTGTTATTAATGATCGCATCTACGCAAGCTTGGGCATCCAGATCTTGTTCAAATAAGAATCCAGTTTCATTGGCATAGAAGATAACTTTCTTAATATTATTTGTAGATGAAGTAGCAGATGAGTCATACAACTTCACACCTGCAAAACTACTCAATGTCTTTGTACTAATCTTTTCCAAACTTTGTCCACCAGCATAGTGGTTTACATGACCGATAGAGAAAGCATAACGCGACAGCGTGGTAAAACGATTCTGATTTACATCAATGTCAAAATGGTCTGGTTGTACAGCCAAAATTTGTCCTCTCGTGAAACCGTCATTATACGGGAAATACACAAGGTATTCTCCCTCGAAAACGTCAGAGTTCTCTGTCTTGAACAAACCACTACCTAGGTTTAACTCGCCATTTGAGTATTCACCTAAAGCATATTTGCCGTTGTCATTCGTTTGATAATTGGTACCAGTGCCATTTAGACTCGTATAAGGATTACTCTGCCATTTGGCAACGTCTCTATTTACTGTTTCACCGACAATATATCCGCCGTTGGTTAATGCATATGGTGCACATTCCTCTCTTTCCACTCCCACTGCATCTTTATCTAACCAACCTACATGTTCAAATTCGTAATTGGTATAAACTTTCTGCGATAGTGCAGTTGCAGCAGAATATTCTGGATTAACTGTGTTCATACCAGTCCAGCAGAAACCGATACGTTGGTTACTTCTTACACCTGTAATGGGATCAAGATCAATCTCACCAGTTGCAGTTAAAGCGGTAGGCATCCAAATAAAATGTCCATCTACTGAATAGGCACGTGTTTCAGCATTTCCTGTACCATAGCCAACACCCAATAGACCGGATTTCACGAGCTTGCCTTTCAATCCATCATTGCCGTTTACGTTGTTCGAAACGAATGTATCATCTTGACAACCAACTAATGAAGCGGCAAAAGCAGCTACAAATAGAAATTTACTTGTTTTCATACTTTTATTAATAACTTGTTTAATTATGCATTGAGTCTGTTGCAAAAAGTCGTTTTTCTTAATTTCATTTCCATTTAGAAATGCCTGTAAATTCTGATAAAAAGAACTTTTTGAGCGGACCCTTAATTGAGTTTCAAGGAACAATTCACTTATTTGCTATCTATTCCTTGCATTTTTTTGTGGGATTATTACATTCCGCCAGGCAGATCTTCACCATCACTTCCTGGGCTTGCTGCAAATCCCAATTCTACCTCTACCTCTAAAACCTCCACTTCTGGAGCCTCATACTTCATTTCCTTTTCTACTTTCATAATCATAAAATTTAAATTGT
>OHKU01001515.1_pt1 | contig 10211 bp, 8 predicted proteins | sample 1568911 | NCBI WGS metagenome assembly OHKU01 (sample SAMEA3879574, study PRJEB24766) | human gut metagenome | biome: human-associated habitat; feature: feces | place: USA | collected 1985/1987
TGATACCCTTTGGATTCATTTCTTTGATTTTCTCAATGTCTATTTTGTATGAGTAAATCTCACAGTACACGTTGCACTCGCGGACACGGCGCGCAACAAGCTGATTGTACTGACCACCAAAGTCTATGACTATGACCTTTTCCTGATCCATGTTTTCCTCCTAATTGTTTATTCGCTATGCTGCTGTTTTACAATCTTTGAAACGTCACGTAATTGCTGTTTGCCACACTGTGGTGTAAACAATAAAAAAAACATAACATATGTTATCTGCTGCCATCTCATTGATTACGTAAAAGCAACATGTATTCTTATGTCATTATAGATTACGGAGTGCTTATCTGCAAGCGATTTTGTTAAATTTCTGTTTTGATTTTATGTGCAATTACGTTATAATGAATTATAAACACTTTTATAGGCTGGGAGGTTTCATCATGAGTTTTAAAATAATCACTATAAGCCGAGAGTTTGGCAGTGGCGGTCGCTTTATCGGCGAGCAGATTGCTCAAAAATGCGGCATTGAGTTTTACGATAAAAAAATAATTGAGCATGTGGCAAAGGAGCTCGGTATCTCTGAGCAGATTGTCGCAAACCAGGGCGAATATGCACCTGCCGGAAGTATTTTTTCATATGCATTTGTGGGGCGCGACATCACAGGAGTTTCTCTTTCCGACCAGATTTTCAATATTCAGCAGAAGCTCATCAAGGATATTGCGCAAAAAGAGCCATGCGTTATTGTGGGACGTTGCGCAGACTACATTCTTTCTGACAGGGATGATGTGCTGAATGTTTTTATAGAGGGAAATAAGCCTGAGAAGGCTGCAAGAATAAAAAAGCTCTACCAAAAAAGCGATGACGAGGTCAAAAAGCTGCTAAAGGATGTCGATAAGAAGCGCTCTGTAAATTACCGCTACTTTACCGATAAGGAGTGGGGCAACAGGAAAAATTATGACCTGGTGCTCAACAGCTCTGTGCTTGGGTATGACAAATGCATTGAGCTCATAACTGCTGCATACGCTTAACATACTTAATACACTTAATATATTTAATGAGCTTAATATGATCAGGCAACGCAACTTTTGCACCAATGCAATACGGAAAATTGATATTATTATTACTATTAAGAAACCGTTTTCTTATTTTATTACGAAAAACGTAAATAGAATTACAACCTGTGTGTAATATTAAAAATACTCCCGCATAAACTGTAACAACAGAATATGCAGGAGTATTTTTTGAAATCATATATTGAGACAAGGGCGGTGGAAATCGCCAACTACATAGTTGAAAACAATGCCACTGTGCGTCAGGCTGCAAAGCAGTTTGGCATCAGCAAATCCACTGTGCACAAGGATATCACGGATGCTGACAGGCTGCTTCGCATAGACCCGGAGCTTGCCGCAAAGGCGCGTCACATTCTCGATATCAACAAGTCCGAGCGCCATATCCGCGGCGGACTTGCCACCAGAGAGAAGTATCTGCATCTGCCTCATGTGCATGCCGGCTGAGTGCATGGATGCTTCTATCCCTGCATTGCCAGGTACGCCGTTTTCCGTACATCTGAGGCTTTTCGTTAATTCAAGACCTGTGTCACATGACTTGTGAGCACACCGTACAGCCACTTGCCCTCATCACTTAGATCCTCATAGGTAAAGCCGCTTGTCTTATCGCAGGCAGCTGTTAAAAGCGCTGATTTTTCGTCCTTATTGGACAGATTCCAGCACACATAGCTGATGCCGTAGCTGTCGAGCAGGCTGATCCAGCTGTTTGCGGAATCTATGTCCACCTGACCGTTTCCGTCGGCGCTGCAGATGCCAAACTCTGATACAAATATCGGCAGTCCGGCGTCTGCCGCCGATTTTAGCTTGTTTTGCAAGTCCTCCTTGTGGGTTTCGGCATAGAAATGCAGTGTATACATGATATTATCATAGCCTGTGACAGGGTCCTTGACTGCCTCATCCACATCCTGGCTCCAGTTAGGTGTGCCTATCAGTATGACTGCATCCTTGTCGTAGCTTCTGATTGACGGAATGACCTCGCTGGCGTAAAACTTCACATCTCCCCAGGTCGCACCGTTGCACGGCTCATTGCAAATCTCGTAAATCACGTTGTTGTATGAGGCATACTGCTGTGCCATTTTGGCAAAAAATGTCTTTGCCACATCACTGTAGCGGTTTGGATTGCCCTCGTTTAGCACATGCCAGTCGATGATGACATACATGTCGTTGTTGAACGCGTACTGCACTCCGTTTTGCACAAGTGTCTCAAGCTGCTGCCTGTCACCGTCCGTGCAGTATCCACCGCTTTCGTAAGTGTACATGGCGAGCCTCACCACGTTTGCTCCAAAGCTTTTCAGCGTGGCAAAACAATCATTGGTCACATACTGTGGATACCACGCAAGACCGTGTGTGCTGACTCCGCGAAGCTGCACCTCGTTGTTATTTTGATCAACGAGCTTGCTGCCCTCCACATGCAGCTTACCATTTACTGACGGACAGGCAAGAACTGAGCTCTCCTGTCCGTTTTCTGTGGTGAGCTGCTCTGTGTCAGCCACATTCTGATTTTCTGTACTGTTTTGCGTACTGTCCTCAGTATTATTTTCTGCAGAATTCACCGACTCCGTGGCTTTCTCATCCGTCTGTGATTCTGTCTCCTTGTTGCCCTTGTTACCACATCCTGTAAAAATCCCAAGCACCAGCACTGCAGCCAATACCAATGCTATATATTTCTTCATATTGTTATACTGTCTGACTGATTACTGAATTGATATAACCTTGTAGTCCTCAGCCTCTACAGTCTCCTTTAATTTCTCATCGGAAATGTCAGAGCTTAATGTCACTACTGCAGTTCCACTCTCATGGCTTACTACAGCCTCACTAACTGCATCAAGCGCCTCGAGTGCCTTCTTTACTCTTGCCTCGCAGTGGCCGCACATCATTCCTTCGATATTCATTGTCTTTGTCATTGATTTTTCCTCACTTTCATTTGGTTTTTTTGTTTTGTTTTTTCTATCTGGTGTTGCTTTTCTGTCATGCTTAGGATCATACACCCTGCACAGATTCAGCCGCAGGGCATTGGTAACAACGCAGAAGCTCGACAGGCTCATCGCCGCCGCTCCAAACATCGGATTTAGCTTCCATCCTAATAAAGGATACCACAAACCGGCCGCAAGTGGAATACCTATTACATTATAGAAAAATGCCCAGAACAGATTTTCATGTATATTTGTCAATGTAGCACGGCTTAACCGCACTGCTGCCGGTACATCTATCAGGCGGCTCTTCATCAGGACAACATCCGCTGCATCTATTGCCACATCACTTCCCGCGCCGATTGCAATTCCCATATCCGCACGTGTGAGCGCCGGTGCATCATTGATTCCGTCACCAACCATGGCTACCCTGCCCTGTTTTTTTAGCTTCCTTATGACAGCCTCCTTACCATCCGGAAGCACACCTGCGATGACTTCGTCCACTCCCGCCTGCTTTCCAATGGCATTGGCAGTCTGCTCGTTGTCACCGGTGAGCATAACAACTCTGATACCCATATTTTTAAGCTGTCTGACAGCTTCCGGACTGTCCTCCTTTATTGTATCTGCAACGGCTATGATACCGCAAAGCCTGTCATCTGCGGCAAAGAACAGAGGAGTTTTTCCTTCCTTTGAAAATTCGACAGCTTTCGCGCGCATATCATCTGACACTTTTACAAATTTGCTGACAAAAGCAAGATTTCCTGCTTTTATCATTTTGCCTGCAAGTATTGCAGTCAGGCCATTTCCTACAACAGCGCTAAAATCCGTCACCTCTGCGACAGCGATTTCATCCGTTTTAGCGCGATCCATAATGGCTTTTGCAAGCGGATGCTCGCTCTTGGCCTCGACTGATGCGGCTATTGCAAGAAGCGCTCCGGCATGATTGCCGGTTTCCTCAAAAAATTTCTCATCCGGCACGATATCCGTCACCTTCGGCTCACCGCTTGTTATGGTGCCTGTCTTATCAAGTGCCACAATCTGTGTGCGACCTGTTGCCTCAAGGCTTGCCGCTGTCTTGAAGAGTATACCGCTCTTTGCGCCCTTGCCATTTCCTACCATTATCGCGACAGGAGTTGCCAGTCCAAGTGCACACGGACAGCTTATCACGAGCACCGAAATGCCTCTGGCAAGCGCAAAGCCCACGGTCTCACCGGCTATAAGCCATGCTATTATTGTAATGATTGCAATTGTAATAACCGCCGGCACAAATACTCCCGATACCCTGTCAGCGATTTTTGCAATAGGTGCCTTTGTCGCTGCGGCATCAGAAACCATCTGTATAATCTGTGAGAGTGTGGTGTCTTCGCCTACTCTGGTTGCGCGGCATTTTATAAAGCCTGACTGGTTCACTGTGGCAGCGCTTACTGCATCTTTCGGCTGCTTATCCACAGGAATGCTCTCTCCTGTGAGTGCCGATTCGTTGACAGCGGTTGTTCCATCTATTATTTCACCGTCCACAGGGATATTTTCCCCCGGTCTGACCACGAAAATATCGCCCTTTTTCACTGCATCCACAGAAATTTCCTGCTCCACGCCATCCCTTACAACGGTTGCTGTCTTTGGGGCAAGCTGCATCAGGCTCTTTAAAGCGTCTGTTGTTTTGCCCTTTGAGTGCGCTTCAAGCATTTTTCCGACAGTAATCAGTGCCAAAATCATGGCTGCGGATTCAAAATAAAACTCATGCATATATGACATGACCGCATCCATATCGCCATTCACCTGCGCAGCTGTCATGGCAAAAAGTGCATACACGCTGTATCCAAACGATGCCGCAGAGCCAAGCGCAACAAGCGTATCCATGTTGGGAGCGCCGTGAATCAAGCCCTTAAAGCCACTGATAAAAAACTTCTGGTTTATGACCATTACCGCCACTGTAAGCAGAAGCTGCAAAAGCCCCATAGCCACATGGTTTCCATTGAAAAACTCAGGCAACGGCCAGCCCCACATCATATGTCCCATGGAAAAATACATGAGAACAACTAAGAATATGAGCGATGCTATAAGCCTGTTTACAAGCTTCGGTGTCTCCCTGTCTACAAGCGCATCCTGCGCTGCCTTTAGCTGCTCTAAGCTGTTATTCGCTTTGTCATTTTCTGATTCTGTTGCTGTGCCTTTGGGACTCGCTCCATAGCCCGCCTGCTCTACTGCCTCCACTATCTGCGCATCTGTCGCGCTTCCCTCGACTCCCATCGAGTTGGTCAAAAGGCTGACAGAGCAGCTCGTCACACCATCAACCTTAGAGACCGCCTTTTCCACTCTGGCAGAGCATGCCGCACAGCTCATTCCTGTAACTGTATATTGCTTCATACTGTCTGTATTTCCTTCTTTCTACTATTCGAATCTAACTATTCAGAAGCCTTTTCTAAAATCTCTCAATTCCTGTCACCTTGAAATCCAGTCTTTCTATGGCAAATGTGATTTCCTCATCGCTTAGCTCTCTGGTTGCCTCAACATGTGCCACTCCATGCTTTAAATCCACATTTGCCGATACTCCGCTCATCTTCTGAAGCGAGCGTGTGACTGAGTTCTTGCAGTTCATGCAGTGCATTCCGTCTATGTGCACATCTGCTCTCGTGACTATCTCGCCTGTAAGCTGTACTGTGGCTTCCTCGTCCTCCTTCATGGCTCCACCGCCACAGCAGGCGCCCTCGCCCTTTGAATGCTTTATTGTCTCCTTTAAGCCCACAATCACCAGAGCGGCAATTATTGCTATTATTAATATTGTGATTATTGTACTCATTTTTATACCCGCCTTCTTATAATACTACTTCATAAGCTTCTGCAGTGTGTTCAAAAGCTCATCTATTGTCTCATCCTTGCCGGCTCTTATGTCATCTGCCACACACGTCTTTATATGATTGGCCAAAAGGACTTTATTGAAGCTGTTGAGCGCGGCATTTGCGGCCGCCACCTGTGTGATGATGTCAGGGCAGTAGCAATCCTCATCCAGCATACGCTTGATTCCACGGATCTGCCCCTCTATACGGCTAAGTCTGTTGATGAGATCCTTATATTCCTTCTCTGACCGCTCTTTTTTGCGGTTGCAGCAACAGCATTTGGTTTCTTTTTCTGCCATGGGTGCCTCCCTTCTTTCTTCATTCCACATTTGTTGTATATGTCTAACCATACCCCTTATGGGTATCTGTCTTCAAGAGCATTATATACCCCAGTGGGGTATATTGCAAGGGCAGATTTCCTTATTGAGAAATTTTCATGTTATACCATACTTTTATAATAAAAGCATGCAGTAGCTGCAGCTGCTCATAAATAGCTCTGCCTCATATGAATATATACAACGAAAAAGCCGGTACATCATGCTTCCATGAATGTACCGGCTTTAAATACTTAGCAGTCCGTACGGGAATCGAACCCGTGTTTCCGCCGTGAGAGGGCGGCGTCTTAACCGCTTGACCAACGAACCGTGTATTATAATATCATGGTCAAACGAATAATGCAAGTACTTTTTTTAATTTTTTTTAAAATTTTTTCCGATCTCTTTACCTTGAACATTATCCCTTTAAATGCTTCTGGCTTTAATTCCATTTTCGTCCCTATGTATGCTCTGTGATAATCTATTATATTCCGGCTCCTTATCTCAAAGCACGCGTTCTTATCCTCATATTTTATTTATACGTTTTCCTCTTGAATAAGATTATACACCTCTTTGGTCACACAACGGTCACACGGAGCCCTTTTCCACGGATTTTGTAAAAAGTATACATTGAAAATGCCGAAAACTGTATAATTTTAGACAATTTTCGGCATTTGCGTATTTTTTGTTCGTTATAATCAACTATTATTTATTATATTTTTTGTATATCTTTTCAAACGCAGGCATGGAGCGCTTTATCATTTCCCTATCCACACAGTATGATATTCTCACCCAGCCCGGACAGCCGAAGCCGTCTGCTGCTACTATGAGCACATCCTCCTCCTTTGCCTTCTCGCAGAATGCATTGCTGTCATCCTCGAGTGCCTTTACAAACATATAAAAGGCTCCGTCCGGCTTGAAGCAGTGATAGCCTATCCTTGTGAGTCCCTCGTACAGAAGGTCTCTGTTTTCTTTGTAGGCATTGATATCACCGGTTGCCCCCTGGCATTTTACTATCATCTTCTGGAACAGGCTTGGTGCACACACGTAACCGAGTGCTCTTCCCGCACCACAGACTGCTGCATACAGCTCTGCCTTATCGTACACCTCATCAGGCACGAGGACGTATCCTATTCTCTCTCCCGGCAGTGAAAGTGACTTGCTGTATGAGTAGCATACCAGTGTGTTGTCGTAATATTTGGTCACAAACGGTACCTTGATTCCGTCGTAAACTATCTCCCTGTACGGCTCATCTGCGATGATGAATATCGGTCTTCCTATCTCCTTAGACTTTTTCTCAAGGAGGTCTGAGAGCTTTTTGATGGTCTCCTCAGAATAGACTGTGCCGGATGGGTTGTTTGGTGAATTGATTATGACACCTCTGGTGTGCGCATTGATTCTCTCCTCAAGAGCCTCAAAATCTATCTGAAAATGTTCTGTGTCTGCAGGCACCTCTACAAGCCTTGCTCCTGCTGCATTCACAAATACCTTGTACTCCGGGAAATATGGCGCTATGGTAATAAACTCATCATATGCGTCGCTTGTCAACGCACGAAAGCAGATTGACAGCGATGCCGCTGCTCCCATTGTCATGTAAAGGTTGTCCGCATTAAAATGTGTGCCATGTGTGTTGTTCAAAAACTCAGCTATTGCCGCTCTCGTTTCCACGTCTCCCTGTGCTGAGGTGTAGCCGTGCAGCGCAACAGAATCATAATCTGTCACAAGCTCCTTTATTGTGTCGTTTACTATCTGCGGAGCCGGTATGCTCGGGTTTCCTATTGAGAAATCATATACATTTTCCTTACCTACAATTGCTGCTCTTTTTTTACCATACTCGAAAAGCTCCCTGATTGCTGAGCGCACGCTTCCGAGCTGGTACATGCTTTCGTTTACTACCATTTTCTTGTCTCCTTATCTCTGATGTTCTTGCATGTTTACTATTATAATATCTCTGCTTATGACATACAAATGTCTTTATAAACATCTCTTTATACACATATTGTTACCATTCATGATCGTTTATCCTGATATGAATGCCTCCATCCCGGCACGCTTCGTCATCTCAATATGCTCCTTAAGCTCGCGGGCTGACATTCGCAGTGCCCCCAGGCTCATGACCGTCTGCTGCTCCAGTCCGTCCGAGGTTGCCACTGTTACCTTGTACCTGTCACGTATGCCAAACACAGTCTTTTCGATAAATGCATCGGCTGTCTCGTCCTGCTTTGTATACACAACCTCTATATTGTGGAAGGTCTCTCTCTTTCCGGCATTGCCCTTCACCTTGTACGCATCAAACACCAGCAGCAGATGACAGCCCTTATAGCCCTGATAATCCGATAAAACATCCTTCAGCGCATCTCTCGCCGAATCAATGTTTATGCGCGAGAGCTCCTTTAAATCCTCCCATGCAAATATTATATTATATCCATCAACTATCAGGTACTCTTCCCCCGGGGATTTCTTCGGATAAATCGGATTGCCGTGCTTATCATGCTTTACGGTGCGCGGTTTACCACTTAGACCTTCATACTCATTTTTCTTTTTACCTGACCATTTGCGCCTCTGATCCTCTGCGATATCGTTTTTGCCCATGCCAAACTCCCTGGCATAAACATCTGCAAGCTGCGCATCAAGCTCCACTGATGACATACCTGAAACAGCTTTCTCAAAGCTCGTCCTGCGGCGGTTTCCGGCAAGCGCCTGTGCATCCTCCGCTGAAAATGCATTCTGCGTGCGGGCACTCGCTGCAAGTGCCTCCTCAGACTCATCTCCGTGGTAGACATACGGCAGGTGCATATGCTCCGGGACCTCATCCCACGGCACCACGTAGCCTGAGCCGTGCGCACAAAATACCGAGCCTGTCGGATTGCGGAAATCCTCCTCGCTGTCATAGTGCATCTGCGCAATCACCTCCGCAGGATTGTGACACTCATCATAACCCCACAGCTCCAGTGTCAGGTGCCCGAGCCCCTTTGTATACGCATGCACCAGACTCACATAATCCTGCATTGTCGCAACCGGTGCCTTTCCTGTAATTGTTGCCATCTCCCTCGCAGCGGTTGTGGCAAACTGCGGGCTCTCGGCTCTTGCAAATCTCTGCTCCAGATCTGTCATTGCACGGCCGACATACTCCATCGGCACCTGTAGGATAAAGCTGTAGTATGGCTCAAGCAGCACGCTCTCTGTGGATTTAAGCCCCTGGCGGATTGCTCTGTATGTAGCCTGGCGGAAATCGCCTCCCTCCGTGTGCTTTACATGTGCTCTTCCTGTAAGAATAGTGACCTTCACATCGGTAAGCGCTGAGCCTGTGAGCACACCCCTGTGCTCCTTTTCCTCAACGTGTGTGGCTATGAGGCGCTGCCAGTTTTTGTCAAGCACATCCTCACTGCAAGTGGATGTAACTGTGATTCCGCTGCCACGCTCCGCCGGCGACAAAAGCAGATGCACCTCTGCATAGTGGCGCAACGGCTCAAAATGTCCTACTCCCTCGACAGCCCTCGCTATCGTTTCCTTATATACAATGCTGCCCGGTCCGAACGTGACAACAACACCAAACCTGTCCTTTATGAGACGCACAAGCACCTCCATCTGCACCTGTCCCATGAGCTGCACATGGATTTCCTTAAACTCCTCCACCCACACTATGTAAAGCTGTGGGTCTTCCTCCTCAAGCTGCTTTAGCTTTTCCATAAATGCCGCCGGATTTACATCATCCGGCAGAATCATCCTATAGTTTAGTACCGGTTCAAGGATTGGCATATTGGACTGCTGCTCAACCCCGAGCCCCTGCCCCGGAAATGTCGAGCTAAGACCTGTAACAGCAACTATCTCCCCCGCCTCTGCCACATCAGCTATCTCATATTTTTCGCCGGAATACTTTCTTATCTGATCGATTTTCTCAATCAAAAGGCCTTTCGCCTCGTCACCGCCATGCGCTTTGTACTCTATTTTGTCCCTGACCCTAAGACATCCTCCGGTAACCTTTAAAAATGTCAGCCTGCTGCCTCTGTCATCCCTGCCTATCTTGTATACGCGGGCAGAAAAATCGTCAGGATAATTTCTTTCACACATAAACCGCGAAAGAAATTATCC
>OHKU01001517.1_pt1 | contig 10191 bp, 9 predicted proteins | sample 1568911 | NCBI WGS metagenome assembly OHKU01 (sample SAMEA3879574, study PRJEB24766) | human gut metagenome | biome: human-associated habitat; feature: feces | place: USA | collected 1985/1987
ATACTTCAAGAGCAAGCATCCCGACAAGAAGAAGTTCAGTAACATGAGCGAGAAAATCAGTTGGGAAACCGTGATGGTCTATAACATCCTCAAAAACCTTGTTTACACCGGAACACTGGTCAGCCGCAAAATGAAGTCCTGCGGTGTCGGCTCAAAAAAGCGTGTTGTCAATGAGCCGATTATCGTAGAAGGAACGCATGAAGCTATTATCAGCAAGGAAGACTTTGAGCTTGCTCAGAAGGTCATTCGAGGCGGAGGACGGAATCCCACGCGCAAGCAGCATGACTATCCGCTCAAGGGACTCGTCCGCTGCGGTAACTGTAAACGTGCTATGACACGCCGAAAGAACAAGGCTGGCATTCGATACTTCCAGTGCATTCACTCGGTCAACAACGGAAACACAGACTGTCCGGTTGGCAGGAGCTTTCCGGAAATGGATATTGAGAAGGTTGTCTTCCATGCCCTTACTCAGTTTCTTGCTTTGGCACAGAAGGAAGCAATACAGAACCGCGAAGTCGGTGATCTGCGGAAATCTGCCATCAAGGAATGTGCTGATAAAATCCGCACTCTGCAAAAGCAGAACGAGCAGAACAAGGCGTCCAAGCTGAGGCTCTACGAGAAGTATGCAGCCGGAAGCATCACGAAGGAGGCGTACATTCAGCAGAAGGCGGCAGCGGATGTGAAGATTGCTGAAAACGATGGAGCAATCCAGCGCAGTCACGAGCGGATGAAGGAGCTTGACTCCGAGACCGCCTGTTCAGATGAAAAGCTGGATGCGGTCTGCGAACAGTACGCCGACTGCAAAGCTCTGACCTATGAGCTGACCCACGCATTCATTTCTGCGGTCTACATTTACGATCTTGACAACATAGAAATCGTCTGGAAGTTCAAGGACTTCCTCACTACATCAGAAGGAGAAGCCAAATGAAAGTATTTCTTTATATCCGCGTTGCCTGTGCGGATCAGCTTGCGGCAGCAGACCAGCGGGAAGAGCTGGAACGCTATGCGAAGGACAAAGGCTATGAGGTGGCTGCTGCTGTGGCGGCAGACGGCATCTCCGGCGTCCATACGGAAGGTATCATGAACTTCCTGCTGAACGAAGCCAAGCGTCAGGACATCGGTACGATCCTCACCCGCGACACCTCGCGAATCAGCCGGGACACTTCCTCTTTCATGAGGTTTGAGCGAAAGTTCCGGGAGAACGGCATCCGGTTCGAGTATCTGTCCAAGCCTGACAACGAGCTTCCGGTCACTCCGATGTTGGAGGCATTTGCGGCGGCGTATAAGAAGCGTCGCACAAAGAACGGCACAAGAGCGTAGAGAAAACGCAAGCCGTTCACGGGTGGTTGTCCACCTATGAACGGCTTGTAAATTCTCAAAATTTTTTTAGTCCCTACTTGACACAAGAAGATATGAGCCGGTTCGGGCGTAACTATCTGCAAGTCGGAATGTATACGGAAATGCTGTTTCCAGAGTACGGCGTCCACTTTATTGCCGTCAATGACGGTGTGGACAGTGTGCGCGGGGACAGCGAGTTTACCGCCATCCGCAACGTATTCAATGAAATGTACGCCAAGGACACCAGCAAGAAAATCCGGGCAACGTGGCAATCCAAAGGACGCTCCGGCGAACACCTCACCACTATCCCGCCTTATGGGTACAAGAAAGACCCGGAGAACAAGAAGCGGTGGATCGTGGATGAAGAAGCTGCCGCCGTTGTCCAGAAGATTTTTGCACTGTGCATGGACGGCATGGGGCCGACGCAAATTGCAAAATGGCTCCAAGAAAATAAAGTTCTTTCGCCTGTTGCTTACTGCTACGAAAACGACTTGCCGACAACATCTAAACGGCCAACTGACCCTTATAAATGGGCAACAAAGACGGTAGTGCATATTTTGGAACGCCTTGACTATTTGGGCCATACGGTCAACTTCAAAACTTCTAAGCAATCGTTCAAGAGCAAGAAAGTATTGTGGAATGATCCGGCGGATTGGGTGATCTTTGAGAACACACAGGAACCTATTATTGAGGAAAGCGTGTTTCTGATCGTCCAGAAAATCCGACAAGGCCGCCGCCGTCCCACTAAGATGGGCGACATGGGTATGTTCTCCGGCCTGCTGTTCTGTGCGGATTGCGGCGGAAAGATGTACTTGTGCAGAGCCAATCACTTCAAACCTGAACAGGAATATTACCTTTGCTCAACTTACCGTAAAGACCGCACTTTATGTTCGACCCATTCTATCCGGCGCGTTGTCCTTGAAGAAATCGTGCTGCGAAACCTGCGAGAAGCCATTCAGTATGTGACGCAGTATGAGGACGACTTCGTGCAGCGGGCCGCAGATCAAAGCCTGCGGGAACGGGATAAGGAGCTGGCACAAAAGAAAGACTCTCTGGCGCAATCGCAAAAGCGGATTGCCGAGCTGGATGTTATCATCAAGCGACTGTATGAGGATAACATTTCCGGCAAGCTCTCCGACGAGCGTTTCATCAAACTGTCCCGTGACTATGAGCTGGAACAGACCAACCTTACAAATCTTGTCGAACATCTGCGGCAGGAAGTCAAGGAGCAGGAGAAGCAGAAAGTCAACGTCAGACAGTTCATTGCAGCGGTCAGAAAGTACACCGATATGCAGCAGCTTGACGCTTCCATTCTCCGGGAGTTTGTGGATAAAATTTATGTCTCCGAGGTTTACACGCCGGACGAGAACGAGCCACGCATTAAGGTCAGAGAAATTGAGATCGTCTACAACTTCATTGGTGCATTTGATTTTGAGGAAGCAAGGGATCAATCCCAAGCAGCCCAAAAAGAAAAGAAAACCGGCGTAGCCTAAACTACGCCGATTCTCTCACATAAATGTTTTCTTACGGAACCACGCCTTTCAGCGTGCTTTTTTGTCATTCTGTCAAAGACCCCTGCTTTCAGCAAACGAAGGCAGGGGGTCTTTAGCGTAGGCGCAGCCTCCGTATGGAAGCTGCGCCTGATATATTTTGATCCTATTTCCTGATTAAAATCTTTGATTTTAATCAGGAAGGCATCGCCTAATGGCGCTGCCGGTTTTGTGATTTATAAGGAAAGAAATCACAAAACAAGTCTCATATGAACTCCTTGCCCTTCGGGCAAGGAGTTCAGTATGACTGCTATCCGATCGCTTTCTGATATTCCTTCTGAATCTCCGCTTCAATCAACTCAGAATCAAGCGATACAACAGATTCTGTCCTTGAAGTGGAATAATTCATGAAAAGATTGGTCTGCACATAGACGTTCCTGAAAGCGCCATCCGTATCAAAATTGAAATTTACGAAATAATGGGGCTGTTCATTTTCACCTTCGGCAAAAGGCTGGTCGATCCGCAGCATTACCGTGATTCCGCTTTCGTCTTCGAGCGTATCCATATAGGCAACAACAGAATCATTCCACTGAAAGTAGGCAAGCCATGGTTTTACGCTATCACCGAAGGTCATTTCATCTGCCCTCCATTCGATATTGGTATAGGCCTTGCCCCATTTTCCCTCGTTACTGTAGCGGACACCATTGGCAGCCATAAAAGCCATTCTTAATGAGTATTGCTCGCCATCTACGATATTTACCGACTCCGGGTCAACGTCCACAATCTCCAGCCAGTTTCCGTTGTCCTGATAGTAATTGGCGGTAGACCAATGGCTTTGATCGCCTTTAGATTGGTCAACTACGATATGGCAGCTGCCATTCTGAACTGCCTCTAAAACAGCACGGCACTTTGCAAAGGCCGCCTGTTCATCCGGATTTTCTTCAACAACAGTATCTGCATTGATAGCAACAGTCTTCAGGAACCGTTCTGCGATGCCACCGGAAATCTGATTCTCATCATACCATATATCATAGATAATATCACCATCGATGAAGAATGTATGCTGCTCACAGAGTGCATCCGGATTGCCGTCCCAGAAGATTTCACATTCCACATCTCCGTATATAGAACTGCTGGACGTATATCCAATAGGAGCACCAGACTCTTCCTCTTTCAATGCAATGATATCAGAAAGTTGAAATTCTGGATAATCCCAACTGGTAATGCCGCCAACATCTACAGAATCCCTTGTCAGCACAACGTTGCCATCCTGCTCCCTGAAAGAAAAACCGGAAGGGAGTAGCAGTTTGAGGGTGCCATACTGAACCAGTTTCGTATCTGTAATGACAGCAGAACCGTCGGCAGCGGGTGTGCGCTCTTCGGTAGGCGCTGTAGCGCCGTCGGTAGGGGTATCGTCGATGGTGTCTGACTTTTGGGGGTTGACTGCGCAAGCCACTAAAACAGCGGCGCACAGCAATACACAAATCATACTTACCCATAACTTGGGTTTCTTCCATTTTGCCATATTCATAATGCGACCTTTCGTATTTCCCTCGCCAAAGGCCAGGGGCATCCCGGCAATCATCTTTTTATGCGTTGCAAGCCTCAGCAATGAAGCGGAATAGTCTGCCCTGATTTGAGGCCCCATTTCCCGGATCACCGCCTCATCACAGCTCATCTCCATATCTTTGCCCGCCAGAATGAATGCGGCCCACGCCAGAGGATTAAACCAGTGGATGCACAGGGCACAATATGCCAGCAGCTTGATGATATGGTCACAGCGGCGGATATGATGCCGCTCATGGGCAATGATATACTTTTGTTCTTGTGTTGGGATATTGGAGGGCAAATAGATTTTGGGGGCGAGGATGCCCATAACAAATGGCGTGTCAATATAATCGGCACGATAAACGTTTCCTGTGTGAGCCACAGTGCCCACCAGTTTCCGTCTCAGACGGATATACTGCACGATGCTGTAAAGAATCATGCTGCCGGTTCCGGCGATCCAGACATAAGGAACGATTGCCATAATATCCAATCCGGCATGCTCTGACTCCCCTGCCTGCGCAAGTTCCGACCCTGACTGATTTTCAGCCGGAACGAAAGTGAAATCAGGATTCCGATTGGCTTCGGCAGGAAGAAAATAAACCACGCTGGCTGCGCCTGATGTCTCCCGAATTTCCGGTTCCAACGCATTCAGAACGGAAACGGGTGCTGTAAATGCCACCGGGCACAGAAGCCGGAACAAAACCACCAACCAGAGTGCATAAGAAAAAATCTTTGGAGATCGTTTCAGCATGAGTCTGGCCAGCATGACCAACAGAATGACGATGCTGCCCGTCATACTCATATTCAGCACTTGAGAAAACAGATTACGCATGGGAATCCTCCCGCATGGAATCAATGACCTTTTGCAGTTCGTCGATTTCGCCGTCAGGCAGCTTTTTGCGGCTGCCAAATGCGGCTAAGAACGCAGGCAAAGAACCGTGAAATGTCTCATCCACAAATATTTCACTCTGACGTGCATAGAATTCCTCCCGGCTGACCAGAGATGTTACCTTACCATCCTTATTCCGGAACAGCTCCCGATCACAAAGCCTTTTCAGAATCGTGTATGTCGTGGTTCGTTTCCAGTTCAGGCGTTCCTCCGCCAGTTCCGTCAAGCGGCGAGAAGTGACAGGCTCATTATCCCAGATAATATCCGCAAAAATGGTCTCGATCTCACCCAGCTTATATTCCGCCATATGAGTTGCCTCCTTTGCTCTACTGTCAGTAGACAATTATACTCTACTACCTGTAGACAGAAAAGTCAAGGATTTTTTGAAACGTTAATATAACCTTAAAGAGACGGCACAAGAAGGGCAGTTTACAACTTCTACAAGCTTCCTGTCGTTTCTTCCCCCTGTAACCACATTATTATATCCTCCCAATACTGGGGGTACAGTATTGGGAGGAAACATATCAAACGGTGGGGCTGTTTTGCGCCCTTTTGGGGGGCGCTTTCATAGCAAAAGAGAGGCATTCCGCAAAGAATGCCTCTCTTTTCATTTTCCAGCCCCGCCTTCGGCGTGCTTTTTTACGGCTGTGCCGTTACCGGCCGTATCCGAAAGCTGGCAGAACGGTTCGGCTGCGGCTGTTTGCCCTTGGTAAGCCATTTCTCACGGGAATGCCGGATCGTATTCCAAGGGGGATTTGGAAGGCAAACGCGCGCCTGCACGTTCTGGCAGCTTTCGATAGGCTTTGGGGGGGATTATCTGTCGGCTGCCTAATCGCGGTACAGTTTGAAGGATGTGTGTTTTGAAGGATGTGTGTGCAATACAGATTGAGGAAATCGGATTAGGAGGTATTTTTGCGATTTGGCATCCGTTTGTACAGTAAGGTTATATCAGGCCAGCGCTTCGCCTAGACTGCGGCAGGCGCTCAGCGCTTCGTCATCGGGGGTCTCCTGACAGATCACGCTGTCGCAGACCAGATTTGCGCCCTTGTCCCGGCAGTTCTCTTCCCACGTGCGCATCCACTCGCCGTCGCCCCAGCCATAAGAGCCGAACAGAGCGATCTTCTTGCCGGAGAGCTTACTCTCGCAGGTCTCGAACATGGGGGCGAATTCGCCGTCTTCCAGTTCCTCCGCGCCCATGGCGGGGCAGCCGAAAGCGACCGCATCAAATTCGTCCATCTTTGCTCCGTCGAACTCGGCGGCGGTAAACAGCTCCGCTTCCGCACCAGCGTGCTTTGCGCCTTCCACAACGGCCTGCGCCATGGCTTCGGTATTTCCGGTGCTGCTCCAATAAACAACTGCAATTTTCATTTTCAAAGATCCTTTCTTAAATCCTATTTCATCCGGCTACTGTGAGCCGTTCGATGTCGATCCCGCTGGCAAGCTGGCGGCAGTAGACCCTCGTGCAGGCTTTGTACTTGGCAAAGGTCTTTTTGTCCGCTTCCTCGTTTTCATAAACCTTCCAGCAGCCCACGCATTTGCAGGGCTTGTGTTCCAGAAAGCCCTTCACGTCCTCCGGCGGATAGCTCAGAAACAAGCCGATCTCGTGGGGGAAATCCTCCTGCTGCTTTAATCTCCGGGCAAGCCTTGTCAGGCAGCGGCTCCCGCCCCGGCAGTTGTAGCCGCACGAGCTGAGAAGCGCTTCGCAGGATGCGCAGGAGAGGTCTTTTTCCAGCCGCGCTGGCCGGTAGAGGTAGATCAGCGCCCTGTCCTGACGGATACGCAGGGGGACTGCCCGGACGCCTTTCTTCCCAAGCCGCCGGTTCAGGCTCCGCAGAAAGTCCAGCAGGTCCTCCCGGTTTTCGTAGGGGCAGGCAAACAGGTTTCCGGTTTTCAGCCCCGCCAAGGTGGGGGCGCAGTTGCGAACCACCTGTTCCTCAGACATGGCCGTCCTCCTTGCCCCGGGCGATTCGGCGCAGGCTTTTCCGGATGGAAATGACGCCCACAGACGTCACGGTGACAGCCACAACGGCACCGGCGCCGGACAAAATCGTGGCAATTTCCATAGCTCGAACCTCCCCTATTCATCATGATAAGACTGTCTTTTTTGTTCGCTTTCGGTTAGCCTCTGCTAACCGGCTATATCATACACGATGTTGTTCCATTTGTCAAGTCTTTTTCCTACTATTTTTATAGGCAGGTTTTGGGGGTGAAAAAAGCGCCCCGCCGGGGCGCTTTAGGCTGTTTTATTCCTGCGGCAGTGTGACGATTCGGGGTTCATGATGGACGGCAGGCAGAATTTTCTCCATCAGGTCAGCCGTCCGAAGACGCAGGCTGGAGGTGTTGATGCAGGGATGACAGCCGATGTACTCCCCTTTCAGCACGTCCTCGTCCATGAGAAGCTGCACATGGTTCTCCCGGTCGTTCATCAACCCCAGAACGCTGACGGATCCGGGGGTGATGTCCAGAAATTTCTCCATATACTCCGGCGCGGCAAAGCTCAGGCGGGAGGAGCCGATCTCCTTGGAGAGAACGCTGGTTTTGAAATGCTTGTCCCCGGGCAGCATCAGCAGATAAAACTCCGTACACTGCCGGTTGCACAGCAGCAGATTTTTGCAGATCACCGCATCCAGCACCCGGTCGATCTCCTCGCAGGCTTCCATGGTCATAGCCGCCTCGTGGTCGATGCGCTGGTAGTCGATTCCCAGACTGTCCAGCAGATCGTAGCAGCGGATTTCCTTCTCAAGCCGTCCGGCACAGTTGGTGGGACGTCCGTTTACCAGTTCCATAGCTATCGTCCTTTCCTCAGCTGCCAGAAGGCCACGGCGCTGGCAGCCGCTACGTTCAGAGAATCCACGTCGTGGTACATGGGGATCTTTACGGTGTAGTCGCACCGGGCAATGGTCGTCTCCGTCAGGCCGTCGCCCTCGCTGCCTAAGATCACCGCCAGTTTTTCCTCCGCCATGAGACGGCGGTCGTCAATGGAGACGGAATCGTCGCTCAGCGCCATGGCTGCGGTTCGGAAGCCCAGACGGTTCAGCTGCGCCATCCCCTCCCCCGGCCAGTCTCCCGTAAACGTCCATGGAATCTGAAACACCGTTCCCATGCTGACCCGCGCGCTGCGGCGGTACAGCGGGTCACTGCATCCGGGGGTCAGCAGCACGGCGTCCATGCCCAGCGCGGCAGCGGAACGGAAGATCGCGCCCACGTTGGTGGGGTTCTGGACGTTTTCCAGAACCACGATCCGCGATGCCCCGGCGCAGATATCCTCCACGGTGGGAAGCCCCGGGCGGCGCATGGCGCACAGCACACCCCGGGTCAGCGCAAAGCCGGTAAGCTGTGCCAGCAGCTCCCGGTCAGCGGTATATACCGGCACATCGCCGCAGCGGGTCAAAATCTCCTGTGCCGGGCCGGTGATCTGCTTGCGCTCCATCAGCAGGGAAAGGGGCTGGTAACCGGCGTCCAGCGCCCGGGCGATCACCTTGGGGCTTTCGGCGATAAAGATGCCCTTTTCCGGCTCCAGTCGGTTGCGCAGCTGCGCCTGCGTGAGACGGGCGTAGATGTCCAGCTCCGGGGCGGTAAGGTCGGTGATCTCATGAATGACAGGCATGGAAAGACTCCTTTGAAATGAAGTTTTTTCTATTGTAGCACAAGCCGGGCCGGAATGCAAAATCCCTGCTGCACACAGAGCACAGCAGGGATTTGAATGCGGAATAGTTTACTCAGAGCGCAGCGCTTTGACAGGGTTGCTCTTTGCGGCGCTGCGGGCGGGGATCAGGCCGCCCAGCATGGTAAGCAGGGTGGCCAGAACGATCAGGATCAGCGCAGCCTGCGGCGGCAGCGAGGCTACCACGTTCACATCGCCCGCGATGTGGTGGATGAGCATATTGCCGGGGATGAGCAGCAGCAGGCAGAGCACCACGCCCATCACGCCGGAACACAGGCCGATGATAAAGGTCTCGGCGTTGAACACCTGCGAGACGTTGTGCTTGGAGGCACCGATGGCGCGCAGAATGCCGATCTCCTTGCGGCGCTCCAGCACGCTGATATAGGTGATGACGCCGATCATGATGGAGGACACCACCAGCGAGATCGCCACAAAGGCCACCAGCATATTGCTGACCATGCCCACGATCTCGGTGACAGAGTTCATCAGAGTGCCCACCATATCGGTATAGTGGATCACCTTATCCTCTTCGCCCTGCTGCCGCATGGAGGCGTTGTAGGCGTCCAGCTCGTTCACCACCTGCGCCTTGGTGTCAAAGCTGTTGGGGTAGATATAGATGGCATCGGGCTTTGTGTAGTCCACATAGCCGAGGTCGTCCAAAATCTTTTCGTAGCTGGAAGCGGAGGAGAGCAGGGTACTTTTGATCATCTCGGTCAGGTCGGAGCCGGTCATGTTGATCTGAATAGCCTGCTGGAACACAGCGGGGTCGATCTTGAGTGCGCTTTCCACCTGCGTGCTCAGCTGCGCAATGTTGCTCTGGATGGCCTGCGCGATCTTCTGCTCCAGCTGCCCGGCCAGCTTCTGGATGGCGGGACCCATCTGCTCCTGCAAAGCGGCGGTGAGCTGGGTCTGCAGCGCCTCGCCCAGCTGGACGGAGTAGGTCTCCATCACGGTCTGCAGATTTTGCTGGAGGGTATCGGCAAACTGCTCCTCCAGCCCGGAAGTGTCCAGCAGGTCACCCATGGATTCGGCAAGCAGCGTCTGGAAGGCCTCGGTCTGCATATAGGAGGAAAAACCGATCTTATCCAGATTCAGCAGGCCGTTGCTGATGAGATAGCGCTTGTAGCCGTTCATGATCTTTTTCATCAGTGTCTGTAAGCCGTCCTGAGAGATATTCAGCTCTATGCCGTCGAACAGCTCGCCCATGTCCATCTCCATGTCCGGCAGCGGCAGCCCGCTGAGGTCCAGCTTGAAGCTGGAAG
>OHKU01001518.1_pt1 | contig 10189 bp, 8 predicted proteins | sample 1568911 | NCBI WGS metagenome assembly OHKU01 (sample SAMEA3879574, study PRJEB24766) | human gut metagenome | biome: human-associated habitat; feature: feces | place: USA | collected 1985/1987
TTAATCAAAACAGGAGAATATATTTCAAAAGTTGATAAATATTTTAAATTCTTTTATAGTAAGAAATCCTCATTATTAGATTACATTACTGAAAAATACATTTTATTTTTAGAAGAACCAAAGAAAATCCTAGCTAGAGGTAAAAACATATTAAAAGATATAGAAGGATTAGAAAATGCTTTAATAGAAAAAGAAAGAATAATTCCAAATGCGTTAGAAAATTATATAAGTACAGAAGAGTTCTCTAATAATATTAATGAGATGAAAAAGATATATTTAATTTCTGATGATTTGGGAGATAGTTTAGAAGCTGAAAAATATTATTTTAGATTTAGAACATTAAATTATAACAGATCAGACTTTAATAAATTTATTGATGATATTTTAAAAGCAAAAGAAGAAGGGAAAAAACTATATTTATATGTTAATTCTAAAGAAAAGGCTAAAAAATTACAGGCTGTTTTAGATGAAAATGAAATTATTTCTGAATATAAGGAAGATTTAAAATATTCTGAAATAAGTAATGGAATTGCTGTAAAAATTGTTGTAGGAAGTCTAGAACAAGGCTATGAAAGTTATGAGGCTAATATTCTAGTAATAGTAGCAAATGATTTAATTAGTATAGAAAAAAGAAAAAGAAGAAAAGCAAGTAAGCTTTTTAATGAAGCCGAAAAAATTATTTTCTCAGAATTAAAACAAGGGGATTATGTAGTACATAAAATTCATGGTATAGGTCAATTCGTTGGAGTAAATACTATTGTTACAGATAAAACAACAAAAGATTATATAAAAATAAAATATAAAAATGATGATATGCTTTATATACCAACAGACCAATTAGATAATGTAAAAAAATATATTGGAGGAGGAGATACTCTTCCAAAGATTAACAGACTTGGAAGTAAAGAATGGGAAAATACTAAAGAGAGAGTAAAGAAGAATTTAAGAGAAGTTGCACGAGAATTAATCGAATTATATGCAAAAAGGCAAAAATCTAAAGGTTATGCTTTTTCTAAAGATACCCCTTGGCAACAAGAATTTGAAAATAGCTTTATGTACCAAGAAACAGATGATCAATTAAGATGTATCGAAGAAATAAAAAAAGACATGGAAATGCAAAAGCCAATGGATAGGTTATTATGCGGTGATGTTGGTTATGGTAAAACAGAAGTTGCAATTAGAGCTGCATTTAAAGCTGTTATGGACCAAAAGCAGGTTGCATATTTAGTACCAACTACAGTTCTTGCAGATCAACAATATAAAAGTTTTAAAGAAAGAATGCAAGATTTTCCAGTTAATATAGAAGTTTTAAATAGATTTAGAACTAAAAAAGAGCAACAAGAAATCATTAGAAAACTAAAATTAGGTGAAATTGATATAGTTATAGGAACACATAGAATATTAAGTAAAGATATAGAATTTAAAGATTTAGGCTTATTAATAATTGATGAAGAGCATAGATTTGGAGTTAAAGATAAAGAGAAAATAAAAGAATATAAAAATAGTATCGATGTATTAACAATGACTGCTACACCAATTCCAAGGACATTGCATATGTCAATAGTTGGTGTAAGAGATATGTCTATAATATATGAACCACCTCAAAATAGAAAGCCTGTGCAGACATATGTATTAGAATATGACGAAGAAGTAGTAAAAGAAGCAATTACAAAAGAGCTAGAAAGAGATGGTCAAGTATTTTACTTATACAATAATGTAGAAGGTATAGAAAGAAAGGCAAATGAAATATTAAAATTAGTGCCAGAAGCCAAAGTAAGTTATGCACATGGTAAGATGTCTGGTAATGAGTTAGAGAATATAATGCTTGATTTTATTAATGGTGAAACAAATGTATTAGTTTGTACAACAATTTTAGAATCTGGAATTGATATTCCAAATGCAAATACGATAATTGTAGAAAATGCAGATAGATTAGGATTGGCTCAGTTGTATCAAATAAGAGGAAGAGTTGGAAGAAGTGATGCACAAGCATATGCATATATCACCTATAAGAGGGATAAGCTATTATCAGAAGTTGCAGATAAAAGATTAAAAGCGATGAAGGAATTTACAGAGTTTGGTTCTGGATTTAAGATTGCGATGAGAGACTTAGAAATAAGAGGAGCAGGAAGTATGCTCGGGGAAATCCAACATGGACATATGGAACAAGTTGGTTATGATACATATTGCAATTTATTAGATCAAGTTATAAAGGAAATGAAAGATATTCCTCAAGAAGAAGAGGAAAAAGATGTACAAATAGACTTAAATGTATCAAGTTATATTCCAGACAGTTATATAACAGATTCAAGCCAAAAGATAAAAATTTATCAAGATATTGCTTTGTGTAGAACAGAAGAGGATATTCAAAATATAATAGATGAAATGATTGATATTTATGGCGAGATTCCAGCAGAGGTAGAGAATCTATTAAATATTGCAAGGATAAAGTCTTTAGCTAAGAAACTACATATTTTTAGAATTCAACAAAAAGCTAATGGAGTAGTATTTTCTTTTGAAGGTGAGAGTTTTAAATTTGATATTGTGGATAAACTACTTAAAGAGTATAGAAATAAAATTAAATTTTCCCCAGGAAAAGACCCATATATTACATACAAAATAGAGGAATTATCAGATGATAAGATTTTATTTAGTATTAAAGAATTCTTAAAATTCTTATGCGAAAACTAGGAGGTAAATATGCAAATTATTACTAGTAAAGATAATGAAACTGTAAAAAATATTAAAAAGTTAAAAGATAAAAAGTACAGAGATGAAGCTGGGTTGTATATAATTGAAGGTGTGAAGATAATGAATATATAATAGAAGGAATAAAAATATTAAAGGAAGCTATTCAAGAAAAAGCTGTTATTAAAAAAATTGTAATATGTGAGGAATGCCTAGCTAATAACATAATAGATGAAAAACTTTTGTATGAAATAGCTAAATATGATTGTTTGTATGTAAGCAAAAAGATTTTTGGAGGTCTTACAGATGTTTCTAAACCACAAGGAATATTAGCAGTAGTAGAAAAGAATAATAAAAAGGATATCAATTATAATGAAGATATAATTCTGGCATTAGATGGTCTGCAAGATCCAGGAAATTTAGGAACTATATTACGAACTTTAGATAGTGCAAATTTATCACAAGTTATAGTATCTAAAGATACGGTTGATGCCTATAATCCTAAGGTTGTAAGATCAACAATGGGAGCAATTTTTAGAGTTAATATAGTAGAAGCAGAAAATCTTAAAGAAACTTTAAAAGAAATGAAAAGACATAAATATAAAGTTATGTGTACAGACCTAACAGCAAGTAAAAATATTTATGAAATAGATTATAATAAAAAAATATTAGTAATTGGAAACGAAGCTAATGGAATATCTAAAGAATTATTAGATATGGCCGATGAAAAAATTATTATTCCAATGCTAGGAAAAACAGAAAGTTTAAACGCATCAGTTGCAACAAGTATTATAGTATATGAATATGTAAGAAGAAAAATCGGGATTCGGATAGGGATTCGGGGACGTTCCTTAAGTCCCGATTTGTAAATAAAAAATTAACACAGTATATATTTTATATACTGTGTTTTTATTAGTAAAAATATTTAATTATTTTCTTCATCTTCGCAATTTAAAGCTTTCATAATTTTAGGATATATATCTGTAGCATTATTTTTCCAATTATCTACAATTCGTTTTGCGTGTTCGCTAGATCCAGCAAGGGTTCTTATTTCGAACACTGTTTCACCATTTTCTGTAATTTTACAAAAAATTTTAAAAGATTTATCATTTTTAGGAAGATATTCTGCTGAAACAGAAACTTCATTTTCTATTATATTTAATTCGTTTTTGAAATTTTTATCTACTTTTAATTTTAAAATACCAGGAATCATATCACCGGTTAATCTTAAGGCTTCTATACCTTTTGGTGTTATTTTATAAAGAGTATTGTCATCTATTTTTTTGGAAGATATATATTCTGCAGCCATCAAATCTAATAAAAACTGTTGGAAGTAAAAATAATTAATGTCTGTTATCGTTAATACTAATTTTAAAAATTCATCATTTGTAATAGGTTTATTTATTTTATAAAGAATATATAAAATTAGTGCTTTTAATTCTGCCATCGTGTCTTTATCAGAAGATAATTTCATTTATTGTTCAACTCCTTATGTAATAATACAGAAATTATAACACTAAACTACAAAAAATACTATACTATTTATATAAGAAATGTTATAATTATACCAATTGATTGAATTATTAAATAGTTGCTTTTAATAATATTGTTAGTCAGCGGAGGGAATAATGAAAAATTATTATGAAATATTAGAAGTTAATGAAAATGCATCTAAGGAAGTAATAGATAAAGCATATAAAGTCTTAGCTAAAAAATATCATCCGGATTTACAAGAAGAAAAAAATAAAAAAGCTGCCGAAGAGAAAATAAAGAGTTTAAATGAAGCATATGAAATTTTATCTAATCCTCAAAAGAAGCAAGCTTATGATGCAAAAAGAGCACGACTTAAACAAGAAGAGGAAAAAAGGAAACAAGTAGAACATCAAAACTATGTTAATAATATTAGCAATGTATATGCAAGACAATATACAAATGTACAAAGAGAAGCAGAAACAAATAAAGCTATAAATAAACAATTTAAAAAAGAATATAATAAAGAGTTACGAAAACTAAGATTGCAAGGCTTTATTAGAAAAGTAATTGCAATAGTAAGTGTAATTGCAGTTCTTGCATTAATATGTTTTATTATATATAAAATTCCTGCAACTAATAGATGGCTACATAATTTATATGAAAATAATATTATAATAAAAGCAATTGTTGATGCTATAAGTTAAAAGGGAGGGGATACTTATGATGAAGTTACTTAAAAAAACGTTTAGTATAGTAGTAATATTATTAGTTATTTTTTCTACTGTTAATGTAACTAAAGTAAATGCTGCTAATACAACAGAAACAACTTATAAAATAAGACAAATAACAAATGAAAATGAAATAACAAGCAGTTCAGGTAATGAATATTTAATTGTTTATGAAGAGGATAATGTAAATTATGCTTTAGCAAGTACAGTAAAGGAAGATAGTCCTTTATTTGCGATGGGGCTAGATAATGCAGAAGAAGTTGATATTGAAAATGATACATTAACATATAATGGAGATCAAAATATACTTTGGCTATTTACCAAAAGTCTAAATTCGGTATCAGAAGGAGAAGATAAACCAGTAATAGAAGCTGCTGCTTCAGTATATGATGGTGATAATGAAGTAAGAAAACAACTTGAATTTAGTGTTACAAATACACAAAAAAATCCAGCAGGAATAGAATATACATCTAACGGATATACTTTTAATTTCCATTTTGATGGTAATGGATATGTAAAATTAGAACAAAATAATGGAATTGCCAAATATAGTTATTTAAGATTCTTATCCTCTGATAAAAGATTTTTATCAAGTACACCAGGAAAAGCTGCAAAAGTAAAAATTTATGAAGTGTTAAAAAGTTATACTCCAAGAGGAGAGTATGAAGTATCAAATATAGAAAGTGAACCTCAATATCCAAATCCAGGTTCTGTTAGCATAAATAAAGAAGCAACAGTAAGTGACAAATATGAAGAAAACGGAACTGCAACTGTAAAATTAGAAACAGTAGCACAACCAATTAAGAAAAATACAGATGTAGTACTAGTATTGGATGATTCAAATAGTGTATATGAAAAAATAAATGAAAATAGCGAAGATAGAAAAGTAGATACAATAAAAGAGACGGCTAGTGAATTTGCAAGTAAAGTACTAGAATTTAATTCAGATAATAGAATTGCAGTCGTAAAATTTGCTGGTGAAATTATAGATGAGCAAGAAACAGAAAATTTAGGCTTTTCTAATGATATAGAAAAAATAACAGAATTAATTAATAAAGATAAAACTAATTTTGATGGAGGTACTAATTACACAGAGGCGTTTAGAGAAGCAAATGAACTTTTAGAGACAGTAGCTCCAGAGAATAGAGATTCAGTAGTAGTATTTATATCAGATGGTGCACCATCAATTTATAATAGACTAAAATATACTGTATATAAAGAAACAACAGATGGTGAAGTAGGACATCATGCAGATAATTGGGTAAATTACTTTTTAAATAATGAATTAAAAGAAAATACATTAATGAAAGAAGCAGGAACTAAAATATATACAATTGGTTCAGAAAACTCAGATAAAGCCATTACTAGTACAGGTGCATTTGTCGTAAATTCAGAAGATACAAAACAACTATTACAAAATTTATCTACAGGAAAATCATATTTTTATGATTGGGCTAATATGCCAGAAGAACTAGAAAATATATATAATGATATATTTAAGGATTTCTACATATATCCAAAAGATAGTAAAGTAACAGATGTTTTAGGAGAAGACGTAGTTTTATTAAATAAAAATACTAATGAGTTAAATCCAAAAATTCAGATAAAACATGGAGAAGAAATTGTTGAGAAAATTACTTTTAATGAAACTGGAACAGAAGCATATTCTAATTTACAGCAAGATAAAAACATAATGACAGTTGAAGGAGATACATATAAAATTGAAAGTAATTATGTGTCTTATGATTCAAACGCTAAAACATTTTCATGGAATATAGGAAATATAGATAATACGGGTTATTCTCTTGAATATACTGTATACTTAACAGAAACTGTAAATTTATATGATGATGGAACAAGTAGACAAACAGGAAAATATGATACAAATAAGGAGGCACATTTAGAATATGTAAATCATTTGAATGAAAATATTAGAAAAGATTTTCCTGTGCCACAAATTGATTGGAAACTAATAAATGAAAGTGGAGAAGTAATAAAAACAGGAGATAACATTATATATTATGTAAGTGCACTTGGAATACTAGTATTACTTCTTGGAATTAATAAAATTAGAAAAATAGTGGTGAAATAATTTGATTGTAAAAGATGAAAAAAGAGGGAAAATTAGAATTAGCATAAATTTATGGAAATTGCTTATATACATATCTATAATTGTTTTGATCGCTAACATTATAATTTGGTTTTTGAATAATAAAAGTAATGCAGATATAAGTTCAGAAATAAATGATAACAGTATAGAAAATAAGCTTATTAAAATAGGAGATAAAGAAATAGAAACGGTAGAAACAGATTTTAATAAATTAAAAGAAAAAAATGCTGATATTAAAGCTTGGATAAAAGTTAACAATACAAATATTAATTATCCTGTTGTACAAGCATCTAATAATAGTTTTTATTTAACTCATAATTTATATAAAGAAAAAAATTCAGCAGGATGGATTTTTGCAGACTATAGAAATAATCTAGAAACATTAGATAAAAATACAATTTTATATGGACATAACAGATTAAATGATACAATGTTTGCTGAATTAGAAAATACATTGAATGCAGATTGGTATGAAAATGAAAACAATAAATATATTACATTTAATACTGAATATAAAAACTATATTGGAGAAATAATATCTGTATATAAGATAAAAGCTTCTGATTTTATAGTAAGCAATTATTATGAAGAAAATGAATTTATAAACTATATAGAAAGTATAAAGAATAGAAGCATATATGATTTTAATACAGAAGTGAATGCTAATGATAAAATTATTACATTATATACTTGTGATGATACATCTGAATATAGAATAATTGTACAAGCAAAATTAATAGAAAAATAATAAAAGCAATAAAAAACATGGTACTTGTAAGCAAGATACCATGTTTTTATTTATAAAATTTTTTGAAAAGCCTAATAAAAAAATATTTTTAAGTTATAATAAATTATTATAATATGAGACAAAAAATATTTAGAAACTTATTTTGCGGCAAAAAAATTTGACAGATACTTAGTATTAAGTGTATAATATTAGACTGGAAAGATAAAAAAGAGAAAGGAAGTTTTTGATATGGTTGATAAAAGAAAAATTGTATTAGTAGGAACAGGTTTTGTTGGAATGAGTATGGCTTATTCTTTATTAAATCAAGGAGGAATTAATGAATTAGTATTAATCGATGTGCTAAAAGATAAAGCTGAAGGAGAAGCAATGGACTTGGCACATGGTATGCCTTGTGCTCCAAACGACATGATTATTAAAGCTGGAGATTATGATGAATGTAAAGATGCTAACATAGTAGTAATAACAGCTGGACTAAGTCAAAAACCAGGACAAACAAGATTAGATTTAGCTTCTGCAAATGCTAAAATAATGAAAGAAATTACAGAAAGCGTAGTTGCTAGCGGATTTAAAGGAATATTTTTAATTGCAAGTAATCCAGTAGATTTAATGACATATGTAGTAAGAGAAGTTTCTGGATTTGATAGTTCAAAAGTTATTGGTTCAGGAACAGTTTTAGATACAGCTAGATTAAGATATTTAATAGGAAAATATTTAAAAGTTTCTAGTAAAAATGTACATGCATATATAATGGGAGAACATGGGGACTCATCATTTGTTCCATGGAACCATGCTAATGTAGGATGCAAAAAAATGACAGAAATCATGAAAGATAATAAACATCCAATGTCAGATTTAGAGAAAATATATACAGAAGTACAACAAGCAGCTTATGAAATTATAAATAGAAAGAAAGCAACATATTATGGAATTGGTTTAGGTCTAACAAAAATAATAAAAGCTATATTAAATGACCAAAATGAAATAATGACAGTATCAACATATTTAAAAGGTGAATATGGTTATGAAGGACTATATATTGGTGTTCCAACAATTATAAATAGAAAAGGTGCAAGAGAAGTATTAGAATTACCTTTAGAAGGTGACGAAAAAGCAAAATTCGATAAGAGTTGTGAAACATTAATGTCTATGAAAGATGAGATAGATAAAGTTATAAAAGGATAATTTAAAAAATAGGTGATAGGTATAAGATAAAAAATCTTATACCTATTTTTAAATTAAATTAAAAAATTACAAAAATATTACAAATATCTATTGACTTGCGGGCGTATGCGTTGTATAATTATTGGGCATGAGATTAGCGAGGAAGTAGAATGTGGCTACAAGCTTACAATACGTAGGTTTGGAGGGAACTTCTATGGAGTATGTCTTGGCTTAGACCGGGCGGTAAGTTAAGTTAGCTGTGTGAACGAAGCAAACTACGGATAACTTATGCAGCAAAGTTGCATAAGGGAAACTGTAAAAGCATTAAGCATGAGCTACAAAATACATAATGCACTTATCCCAAGATAATCATGCCAACTTGGGTTTTTATATTGGAGTTTTACGAAACACCAGGGTGCGTTTAAACTTGCCTAGGTACATTTAAATATTTTAAGGAGGGAAATTATACTATGGCAACAACAAATCAAATGGTAGGAAGCGAAAAAATAAGAATAAGGTTAAAAGCTTATGATCATGTTATTTTAGATCAGTCTGCTGAAAAGATAGTAGATACTGCTAAAAAAACAGGAGCAAAAGTTTCAGGACCAATTCCACTTCCAACACAAAAAGAAGTTGTAACAATCTTACGTTCTCCACACAAATATAAAGATTCAAGAGAACAATTTGAAATGAGAACACATAAAAGAGTAATTGACATTCTTTACCCAACACAAAAAACAGTTGATAGCTTAATGAAAATTGATTTACCAGCTGGTGTTGATATAGAAATCAAATTATAATTACAAATTAAAAACTATGCTGGTATAACGTTATAATATAACGAAATATAAGATATCAGCCAATCAAGTTAGTTATTCGAGCAAAGCAAGTTACAAATAACTTATGCGTAACGAAGTGAAGCTGGGAGAAAACCAACAAAAACCAAGCTAATAACAAAATATTAGCCAATAGTTAGGAGGAACATTAAAAAATGAATAAAGGATTAATAGGAAAAAAATTAGGAATGACTCAAATATTTGATGAACAAGGAAAAGTTATTCCAGTTACAGTTATCGAAGCAGGTCCATGTGTAGTAGCACAAGTTAAAACAGTAGAATCTGATGGATACAATGCTATACAATTAGGATTTGAAGATGTAAAGGAAAGTAAAGTTAATAAACCAGAAAAAGGACACTTTACAAAATCAAAATTACCACTAAAAAAACATTTAAGAGAATTTAGATTAGATTCTATTGAAAATATAAATGTTGGTGATGAATT
>OHKU01001524.1_pt1 | contig 10148 bp, 9 predicted proteins | sample 1568911 | NCBI WGS metagenome assembly OHKU01 (sample SAMEA3879574, study PRJEB24766) | human gut metagenome | biome: human-associated habitat; feature: feces | place: USA | collected 1985/1987
CCATTCTTCCGCCGTAAAACTGCGGTTCCTGCCGGGTGCCATATTGGCCGCCATCATGGCTGCCTCAATAGGGAAGGTGCCGCTTCCGCAGAAGGGATCCACCAGGATCCTTCCCGCATTCCAGGGAGTCAGTTCGATCAGTGCAGCAGCCAGATTCTCCGCAATGGGGGCTTTTGCCGTCAGCTTACGATATCCTCTCTTATGTAAGGACTCTCCGGTGCTGTCCAGTCCCACGGTCACTTCATCCTTCATCAGGAATACCCGGACAGGGAAATTTTCTCCATCTTCAGGGAACCAGCTGATCTCATACTGGGCCTTCAGCCGCTCCACCATTGCTTTTTTCATAATGGACTGAATATCCGAGGGGCTGAACAATTTGGACTTTACACTAGCTGCCTTGGCCACCCAGAATTTGCCGTCCTTCGGAATGTATTCTTCCCAGGGAAGATTTTTCGTGCCCTGAAACAGTTCTTCAAAAGTCTCCGCATGAAAACTTCCGATTTTGATAAGGATTCTTTCTGCCGTCCGCAGAAAAATATTTGCTCTGCACAAAGCCTCCTCATCTCCGAAAAAGGTGACACGACCATCCGCCACTTCTGTAATATCATATCCCAGATCTGTGATCTCTCTTTTTAATACTGATTCCATACCGAAATGGCAGGGAGCAATCAATTCAAAACGTCTCATTCGTTCCTCCGGATCTTAGTCATCAATTATTGCACATATAAAGTTATTATATATGGATTCTGAAAATATGTAAATAGGGCTGCCTTGCGGCAGCCCCTGAAAAATTATGCACCCGATTAGCAGCTCTTGTTCTGCTCCCTGTTGTTGCTCTGATTCTTATTCTGATTCTGGCTGTTCTGCTTATTCTGGGAGTTCTTACTGTTCTCGCTCTCGTCATAAGAGTTGTTATACTTGTTCTGATTGTTCTGTTCATAATTGTTAGACATATTTGTGACCTCCTGATAGGAAATATCTTTTTTAGTTACAGGAGTAGTATGTCTATTTCGCACAAAAATATGCCCAAAAATTATGGTACTTTAGAACTAAATTTCTTCTTGCATTTTTATATCATTAGTACTATAATCATAATTGTAAATAGAAACCCCTTCATGATTCTATTTGCACCCTTATGTATTATTTATTTATACTCCCCTCATGAGAGTCACCAGCTTCCCCCTGGTGGCTCTTTACGTTGGAACTATTCAGAGTCAATAAATATAATCGGAGCAACCGTCAGATGCTCGCATCTGTAAGGTACTCCGATTATATTTATTTGACGAAGTAACCTCAATGAGCAAAAAGTAAGCCTCGCAGAGGCGTTTTGCGAATTGAGGGACTATGAATAGCTGATTTATATAGTTGCTAGTTAAGCCAGTCCCGAAATAATTTCACCAGGAACAATACTACCACAATCGGAATCAGTACCGGTGCCAGAAAAGACAATACGGAAAATACCGCACCGAAGATCAATACTACCACCAGAATCCCAAGGATCAGCCACACCCAGCCCGGAAGCTTCGCCAGAACATTTCCCACCTTACTCTGGTGTGTTCCGTAGCCATCCTCTTCCTCTGTATAACTACGATGGACATTCTGTCCGGCAGCCTCCCGATACTCTCCGTTGCCGTAGACCGTGTTCCGGTATCCGGAACGGTTGTCTCCACCGTTGGTCTGAATGATTGTGCGGGCGATCAGTCTGGGATCTCCCAGGCTCTCTAAGACTTCCTCTTCTGTCCTGCCCTTGCGGATCTCTGTATTTATATAATCCTGGTAATAATTTACATTATCCATGACCAGACCGGGAGAAACACGCCCATTCAGCGCCATCCGCAGTCGGTCCACAAATTCCTGTTTGTTCATACTTTCACGACGTCCTCCATTTACATCATCATTTTAGCATGACATAAGTACCACGTAAATATACGGATCGGGAAGTATTTCTAAAACTTTTCTAAAATGCAAAATAAAAACCCCGGAGACATCATCTCCGGGGCTTACGATGTACGTGACAGGATTCGAACCCACGACCTTCTGGTCCGTAGCCAGACGCTCTATCCAGCTGAGCTACACGTACATTTCATTTACAGGTTTTCGCCTGCAACAGTATGTATTGTAACTGCTGCGGGCGAAAATGTCAATAGAATTTTTCAATTTTTTCAAACAATTTTATCTGCTGCCTGCTTTTCCGTAGCCTGTACGACTTTTACGTCGTATTTTTCCAGGATGGCCTGCTTGAATTCTTCGTAATTGTCTTCATCATCATAGCAGGCATATTCGATCTCCAGCGGTTCCTCAGTCTTCATCAGGAGCATTCCCAAAAGTGACTTTGCATCCATTGCCATCTTCTGAATACGGATGTCGATTGCATCGTCGAATTCGTTGCAGGTATCTACAAAATGTCTGATATCATCCTCCGAGTGGAAGGTAATATATAACTCTTCTTTCATCCTCTGTTCTCCCATCTGTCCGCTTGTGGACACCCCATACATTTATAACTATTCAGAGCCAAAAGCAAAGTCTCAAAGAGACGATTTTGCGAATGAGCCTCTGAATAGTAGCTGTCTTCTGCCTAGCGTGCTGCCAGCGCCTGTGCGATATCTTCACGCATATCCAGTACTGCCGCACGGGAAGCATCTGCATAATTCTGCTCGCCAAACTGTGCGTATTTCTCCTGCTGGTATGCAGCAATGATGCCACGGGAAGAGTTGATAATGGCACCCAGTCCGTCCTCATTGAAAAAATGTACCAGATCTGCGCCTTTACCGCCCTGTGCACCGTAACCGGGCACCAGAATAAATGCCTTGGGCATTACCTTACGCAGTACCTTTCCCTGCTCAGGATAGGTTGCTCCTACGACAGCACCTACATAGCTGTAGGAATCACCCATACAGTCAGCTCCCCAGGCTGCTACCTTTTCTCCTACCAGCTCATACAGAGGTCTGCCGTTCACCAGCTGATCCTGGAACTCGCCGCTGCTGGGATTGGAAGTCTTCACCAGTACGAAAATACCTTTTTTCTCTTCCTTACAGATCTTCACAAAAGGATTTACACCGTCGGATCCCAGATAAGGGTTCACGGTTACAAAATCTTCATCAAAACCGTAATAGCTCTTGCTGCCTACCTGTACTTTGCCCAGATGTCCTACCGCATATGCTTCGGAAGTGGATCCGATATCGCCGCGCTTGATATCGCCGATGACGATCAGGCCTTTTTCCTTACAATAATCCACAGTCTTCTTAAATGCCACCATGCCGGGAATACCGAACTGCTCATACATTGCCACCTGAGGCTTCACAGCGGGTACTAAATCATAAATAGCATCCACAATCCCCTTATTGTACTGCCAGATGGCCTCTGCAGCACCTTCCAGTGTCTCACCGTATTCAGTGAATGCTGCTTTCTTAATATATTCCGGCACGAATTTCATCATAGGATCCAGTCCTACCACGATCGGTGCGTTGGTTTCTTTGATTCGAGTGATCAGTTTGTTGATCATATTTCCTCCGTTCTGCAATAGATCTGCCTTTGAATTTATATTATTACACAGCAAAGGCACCGCCTTCGGGCGATGCCTCCTGACCTGTTTCTATTCTACCCCAACTAATGTCAGTTGGTCAACGTACTTCTTGATATTTGAAGCATTTACATACTTTTTATGGCTGTCACCGTTTACCACCACCAGAGTCGGTGCCTGCATTACACCGTAACGTCTTGCCAGCTCCATATTCTCCTCCGCATCGATGGTCACGTAGGGTACATTTTTCAGATATTCCTTCACCAGCTTACAGTTAGGACAGGTCTTGGTGGTGAACAGATACTTGATGTTCTGCGGCTGCTCCACTTTTACATCCACCTCTTCTGCAAAATTGGACAAGGTCACCACGCTTCTGGTGGGACGCTTCAGGGAAGAATGTGCAATATCATACTCTGTTCTGTTGGCGTATTCCTGTAGCTTACCATCATTCCAGTTCTGTACCGGACGATAGTAACCGGTGATACGGCTGTAAACCTCGGTCTTCGCCCCACAGTGAGGACATACCTTCACTTCGCCCGCCAGATAACCATGCTCCTTACAGATGGAATAAGTCGGAGACAGGGTGTAATAGGGCAGCTTGTAATTGGAAGCTATGGTGCGTACCAGAGAAGCCGCTGCCTTCCAGTCGGGAAGCTTTTCTCCCAGGAATGCATGGAACACTGTGCCGGAAGTATACAGGGTCTGCAATTCATCCTGAATATCCAGTGCATCGAAAATATCCACGGTATAGTCCACCGGCAGATGGGAGGAATTCGTATAATAAGGGGTATCTCCGGGCTTTCCGGCCGTCTTGATGCCGGGCCAGCGCTTTCTGTCGTGCTTTGCCAGACGGTACGTGGTACTCTCCGCAGGGGTCGCCTCCAGATTGTAGAGGTCTCCGTACTGCTCCTGATAATCCGACAGACGCTCTCTCATATGGTTCAGTACTTCCTTGGTGAACTCCTGGGTCCTGGGATCGCTCATATCCGCTCTCAGCCAGTTGGCATTTAAGCCCACTTCATTCATACCGATCAGACCGATGGTGGAAAAATGATTCTCAAAGGTTCCCAGATACCGCTTGGTATAGGGATACAGTCCCTCGTTCAGCAGCTTCGTAATGACACCGCGCTTGATCTTCAGGGATCTGGCTGCAATGTCCATCATGTGGTTCAGTCTTGCGTAAAACTCGTCCTTGTTGGCAGACAGATATGCGATTCTGGGCATATTGATGGTGACAACGCCCACGCTTCCGGTGCTCTCGCCGGAACCGAAAAATCCTCCGGTCTTCTTGCGCAGTTCCCGCAGATCCAGACGCAGTCGGCAGCACATACTGCGGACATCACTGGGCTGCATGTCAGAATTGATATAATTGGAAAAATACGGTGTACCGTATTTGGATGTCATCTCAAATAACAGGCGGTTGTTCTGTGTATCGGACCAGTCGAAATCCTTTGTGATCGAGTAAGTCGGGATCGGATACTGGAAACCACGGCCGTTGGAATCGCCCTCGATCATGGTCTCGATAAACGCCTTGTTGACCATGTCCATTTCCTTTTTACAATCCTTATATTTGAAATCCATCTCCACACCGCCTACCAGCGCCGGCAGCTCTGCCAGATCATCGGGCACCGTCCAGTCTAGCGTGATATTGGAAAAAGGAGCCTGTGTGCCCCAGCGGCTGGGGGTGTTGACACCGTAAATAAATGCTTCGATGCATTTTTTCACTTCGGGATAGCTTAAATTATCTACCTTTACAAATGGGGCAAGATAGGTATCAAAGGAAGAAAATGCCTGTGCTCCCGCCCATTCGTTCTGCATGATCCCCAGGAAATTTACCATCTGGTTGCATAGCACGGATAAGTGTCTCGCCGGAGCAGAAGTAATCTTGCCGGTGATGCCGCCCAGTCCTTCCTTGATCAGCTGCTTTAAGGACCATCCGGCACAGTAGCCGGTCAGCATGGACAGATCATGGATATGGATATCCGCATTCCGATGTGCCTCTGCAATCTCTTCATCATAGATTTCAGACAGCCAGTAGTTCGCCGTCACCGCACCCGAGTTGCTTAAGATCAGACCACCTACGGAATAGGTCACCGTGGAGTTCTCTTTCACACGCCAGTCTTCCACCTTGACATAACTGTTGACCACATCCTTGTAGTCCAGAATGGTAGACTTCATGGCACGCATTTTCTCCCGCTGCTTGCGGTACAGAATATATGCTTTCGCCACCTCTTCATAGCCGGCCTGTCCCAGTACACGCTCCACACTGTCCTGAATGTCTTCCACGTGGATCTCGTCATTCTCCACCTTTTTCTGGAAATCCGCAGTTACCCGTAACGCAAGAAGATCAATAATGTCATTATTGTAGCTCATCTGCGTCGCAGTAAAAGCCTTCATAATGGCATCATTGATCTTCGTCAGTGTAAAGTCCGCTTTGGAACCATCTCGTTTGATTACCTGAAACATCTTATGTACCCCCTTACCTTCGTGTCCCCATGGGCTTTCGCCCGTAAAACCTATCACGGTCTATTCTACAATACTTTGTAGGGGAAGTCAATCAAAGGATACTAGATATTGTGTATACATCAGTTCACCCGTCGATTGCGAGAGTGCTGCTTTACGCTCGCGTAAAAAGCAGTGCTCTTGCAAATCGACGAGGGGAGCGCCATCTCATGAGCAAAAGGCAGCTGCGTAGCAGCGGAAAGCCTCGAAGAGGCGATTTTGCGAATGGCGCGGGGTGAACGACCACGGGTACGAATGGCGCGGGGTGAACGGCCGCGAATGTGAACGGTACTCGCCTCTTACGCTCTCTTCCACACCCTGTGGTACAACACATACGCCACCACCGCAGTCACGCTCTCCGTGCAGACAAATGCCCACCACACACCGGTGACGCCGATCAGGCGGCTCAGCACAAATGCCGCAGGGATGATCACCGCCACATACCGCATCACGGAGATCACCAGGGAAGCCATGCCCTGTCCCAGCGCCTCCAGTGCGCCGGAGCTGGTCACCGACACAGCGGACAGAATAAAGCCCAGACTGATGATGTGCAGTGCTGTAATACCGATGGTAACAGTCTCCGGATTCTCGGTGAACAGTCCGATCAGTCCTCCGGGGATCAGCCAGCACAATGCCGTGCCGATAGCCATGATCCCGGCAGTCAGTTCCAGCGTCAACCGGTAGATCTGCTCCACACGCTTCCGCTCTCCGGCACCGTAATTGTAACCAATCAGCGGCCGGATGCCCTGAATGATGCCCAGTACCAGCACATACGCACCCGAATAAGCCGCCAGAATACCGTTCAGTGCGGAAATCAACAGAGACGGCAGTGCCATATTCAGCGTAGCCGGAATGCCGATGCCGTAGGTCTTGCCACAGATCTCTCCTTCCGGTCGCAGATAAGTTCTGCGCAATTTTACCGACAACGGATCCAACACATAATAGATGATATATACTAATAACGTGATCACCTGACCGATTCCGGTAGCCAGAGCCGCTCCGGCGATCTCCATCCGGGGAAACGGTCCGATACCGAAGATCAACAACGGATCCAACACAATATTCGTCACAAATCCGGCGATCATACTGACCATGGTGGCACGCATCCGGCCCACCGCCTGAAAGATTTTCTCTAACGTGATACCTCCGGTGACAATGGTGGAAAACAGGAATACCACATTGGAATATTCCATGCCCAGTGCCCGCACGGTATCGCTCTTCGTAAACATCCCTAAGAACCAGTTCATGCCGCAGAGGAATAAGATCATAAGCAGTACGCCGTGCAATACTCCCAGCACCATGCCCTGGGTTGCCGTCTTATCCGCTTTTTCCTGATTCTGTGCTCCCAGATAGAAGGAGATCATGGCATTCACACCCACACCGAAGCCCACTGCCACCGCCGTCAACAAGTTCTGTGCCGGATAGACTAAAGACAATGCCGTCATGGCATCTTCACTGAGCTTCGCCACGAAATAACTGTCTACAATGTTATAGAGGGAATTAAATGCCATGGACAGCATCATGGGAAGTGCCATGGACATGACCAACGGGAATATCTTCTTTTCTTTCATATAAGTCTGGTTCATTTTTCCTCTCCTTAAACAACAAACGCCACACAACATTCCTGCTGTGTGGCGAAAATAAGATCGATATCTTGAAAAATCCACTCCCTTACGGGTTTTATGACCGGTTATTCATTTTGTTCCAGAGCGTATTATAGGGAAGAAATGCCTTTCTGTCAAGCCTGTACGCCCAGTATTTTTGCAAATAACTGTGCCCCTTCCTCCGCCTGATAGATATTGATACCGTCAATGTCTGTGCTGTGGTTGGCAAAGGCAGGGTACAAAAATCCCGCCTCCGGTTTTCCGGCCTCGTAGTCTCCGGTCACCGGACTGATCGTGCCGATGAGAAACTGATAGACTTCCTCGGACTCCCACTGGTTCTCTTTGTCTTTTCCCTTGGTGGGTACATCGTAGCTGCCGAAGAAAAGATAAACGGCATAAGGATATCCCGGCTGGTATCTCTCCCCAATATATTCATAGAGGGAGTACAATAATGCATCATTTTTCAGTTCGCACTGCCGTAATGCCTCCAATAACTGCATAATGCTGCCCGGTTTCCGGGCTCCCTGATCCAGTCGGTAGTTTTTCAGATTCACATTGGTATTGGAATAAGGTACCGTCTTGGCAATATTCAGATTTTTCTCTTTTTCGCTTCCGGACAACTTCAGAAAATGAGTATTAAAAGTACCGTCAATAAACCCTTCTTCGTCCATATAGGCTCCTGCAATTCTGGAAAAACAGTTGCGGGACACGGTCATTCTTCTGGTCAGTTCCAGCATATCTTCTCTGTCTATGTGCATTCTTAACCTCTCACCTTTCAGCAGTCTGCAAGCTCTGTATCCGGAACTTACAGCAGTTTGCTCTTCGTATTTACACTTTCACTGTCCTGATATTCCAACAGAGACAGCTTTCCTTCCCGGCATTCCAGAATCGCAGTAGCACAGTTGCCCATATGGAAATGCCAGAAGTCGCTGACCGGAATATCCAACACCGCATTCAGGATACTGCGATTCAATGCTCCATGAGCTACCACCAGCACTGTTTCATAAGTTCCCTCCAACGGCAGCAACACCTGCTTCACGAACTCGCCGCTTCTGGCATACAACTGGGCAAAACTTTCCGCTCCCTCGGGCGGGAGATAGCTCCCCGGATCCGTAAACGGACTGTTGGCCCCCTCCCGGATTTTACGGACATCGGTCCCTTCCCATGGTCCGAAATTGAGTTCCCGGAGTCTTTCGTCTGTGGTCAGCGTAATTTTCCTCTCGCCCACAATGGTCTCTGCCGTATGTCTTGCACGGATCAGCGGGGAACAAAACGCGATTTCAAAAGGAACTTCCTTTAATCTCTCTGCCGCTTCCGCCGCCTGCGCAAAACCTTGAGCATCCAGGTCAATATCCGTCTGTCCCTGCAGCCGCCCCGCCTGGTTCCAGTCTGTCTCCCCGTGTCTTACCAAATAGATTTTCATATATCGGTATCCTCATTCTTCTGTCGTAACTTACTTTTCTTCTGCCTACATTTTTCACTTACCCTGTTATCCACAGTGGTCTGTTTCAAAATACTACGGTTTCCACCGTTCTGTCAACCTGCTCCCCGGACGTATACGCAAAAACAGTGGGTTCCGCTCCCGGTTCCCGCTGTCTTTTTCATAATTGCCTATATCGATTTTCTTATTTTTCGATCTCCGCCGTCATAATGGACTTTGCCTTTGATGTCAGTTCCGCACAGTACTCTCCCAGCCGCAGATACACCGGAATCTCTTCCTCCGTCCGGTTTAAAAGCACCACCGTGATCCGCCCGTCCTTTTCAAACGCCGTCACCTCGATCTTATCTGTGTATCTGGTAACACCGATCCGCTGTGCTCCCGCCTTTAGGAAATGTGTAAAATGCCACATGGTACCCGCGGCTGCGGTATTCCTCAATGTAACGGCAGATATACTCTGCCCAGCGCTTCCGGTATTCCGGCTTTAATTTGCCGCCGTTGTTCCGCTCTCCATCGGTCTTCATGTAGACCGGCGGACTCCAGGGGGACAGGAGGATATCCAGCTTCCCGCCGTAAGCTTTCTCCGCCGCATCCAGCAGTGGCAGAATGTATTTTTCCACTCTTTCAAAAGAAAAGTGTTCAAAATTCTCATCCGCCTCTTCCCCGTCTGCTTCGCAATGCGTCAGGGAAAAATCGCAGCTGTCTATAGGAATCCGGACACGATAGGTCTCTGTTTTGGCATCTGTCGTTGCAGCGCCTGTTCCTGTTGCTTCATTTGTTCCGCTCTGTCCACATCCGGTCAGCCTGGATACTGCCATGGTTACCGCAAGTACGGTAGATAATAATTTACGCTTCATACACTCGTCCTCCCAATAGGTAAATATTGTTTTTTGTATTTATCATTATCACTGACGGCCGTCTGTTTTATTTGATAATTGAATTCTACCATTAGTTTCCATCAGGCAACAGATAGCAAATTTTCAAAAAGGGGGATTTTTTTCGAATGGAAAAAGGTGGATAATATTACACTGTAAATGGAAAGTTACGCGAGCAATGAGCCGCGCATAGGCATAGTGAAGACAGC
>OHKU01001527.1_pt1 | contig 10126 bp, 8 predicted proteins | sample 1568911 | NCBI WGS metagenome assembly OHKU01 (sample SAMEA3879574, study PRJEB24766) | human gut metagenome | biome: human-associated habitat; feature: feces | place: USA | collected 1985/1987
CGTTTCTCATTTTCGTTTCGTACAGCTGTGAATTCTGGATAAGGCCTCTGTAGCATAATACATCGCTGATTACGCAGATCACAACGCACGCAAGAGTGAAGTATGTAATTTCAGCGGTAGCATTCTCCGAATTTGCCATAATCAGCTTCATTATCACACATAATATCAGAACTTGACTTGTAGGAAAAAGCATAAAAATGAGCGTTCTTCTGTTCATAGCCTTTTTATTACGGATTCTTCTTACTATACAGTATTCGATATATATAAGTATAGAGTAAATCATCAGGTCAATATCGGCGGCAAGCAACGAAGCATACGTCATATGACCTATATCGAAGCTGAAATCCGGGAAAAGAACAAATATCAGCGAAGAAAAAATGGTATCAAATACGATTACAGAAAGGTACACAAGCGAGCCGATAAAAACACGGTATCCGACCGCATCGGTATGAAAAAATATACTGTAAATAAGAACCAGTGCTACCGCAAGCACAAAATCAAAAAATTCAAGCTTGTACTTTTCTCTCATATATTGCCCAAACAGACCCGCAAACAAATACACCGTATTCATTGCGATAAACTGAATATACTTGTTATACTTAGCCGTAAGATTGATTTCGATAAATCCGAATACAAGCAAAGCAGATGGTATGAACCTGAAAATTATTTCTACTATCAGCGGTACTGTCATAATATCTCCCATTTATTTTTGTATAGTAACAATTTAATGTGCTGAATTTATAATACAATTTTCTTGATGCTTTGTCAAGTCAGAATGGCAATATAGTCTTATCAAATCTTAAAATTAATATATAATTAATCTTTTTTGAAAATATCACGTTAATATTTTCCTGTTATTTCCTCAGGCATATATTCAGCTTCACGCAGTTCACGAAATGTAAAATACCCTGCCGTCACGAAACGGTAGGGTACCAAAGTTCTCAATCTATCATTATCTTATTTCTTCCTGCCGCCTTAGCCTTATAAAGTCGCTTATCGGCAGTTGTGAATATCTCGGTTATCGAATTACTGCTTCCGTACACAGCCACGCCTGCACTGAAAGTAAATTCTTTCCCTTTTTCTTTCTCGGAAAACTCCGAATAGCTTTTGCGTATCCGCTTCATAACCATCATAACAGTTTCGATATTGTCCGTATCAAAGAGGATCATGAATTCCTCTCCGCCGAATCGTGCTATAAGGTCATTTTCTCCGATATTTGTTTTGACCGCATACGCAAAATGTTTAAGCACATTATCACCGAAAACGTGTCCGTATGTATCGTTTACCGACTTGAACAGATCGAGGTCGATAAGCACCGCACAGTGTTTCTTTTTCTCGTCCTGCGAAAGCTGATTTTCAAGATATTCTATAAGATAACGGCGGTTTCTTATCTCGGTCAGCGGATCGGTATTTACAGCAAGCGTAAGCTCCTCGCCCATTTCGCTGAGCTGTTTTGCCTGACGTTCAAATTGTACTATCACTATTGCGACCGCAACCATTATGCCTATAAACGCTATTACAAACGAAAACAGCGTGTCAAGCTCCATATTGTCATTAGCCATATTCAGCTGAGGAAATTTGCTTCTGACAATAAATGCGGCTATATCTGCAACGAACACCGCCGCCGCCATTATAACTCTGTGCAACGGCTTCATAAAAGTAATAATTCCGATTTCCGCAACAAGCATATACACTGCCGTGCTTGCACCGTATGAAATATACAATATCGGGAACTCGACAAATCCAAGCACAAGGAGTATTATAAACGTAGCGACATAGGTTCTTCCGGTCAGAAAACCGACCAGTGACGATACTATAATTACAAGTGCGCAAGCCGCACAGAATAAGGTCTGCGGGGTAAATCCGAATATCACTGCATTTGCGGTAAATCCCGCTATATTCGATATACAGCCGGTCAATGCCAGTACGATGAACAGCTTGTCACGAAGCTCTGAATTCACAGTATCTGATTTTTTATTCATTGTAAGTGCTCTCTTTCGTTCTTACTTTTCTTTCTGCTTTTCTGCCCGTCAATGATGCCGTTTTTCTATATCGGCAAGAATATCGTCTATATCATATCTCTTGTCCTCGTCATCTCTGAACACAAGCGATATATCAGGCTCAGAACCGCCGTGCGTTACTTCAGCCGTACCCGTTTTTTCCGTCATTTTGGGCAAGGCTTTTTCGTTTTTAACATTTCCGGCTTCAGTTTTCTTTTCCTTTTGCTGCTCTGCTCTGTCCGATTCCATCCTTTTTCTTGCTCCGGAGGAAAAATCCGCTCGGTCTTTTATGTTATCGGCACTTGCCGCTATATTCTTTTTACTGCGCAGATGCTCCGTGAAATCATCCGTTTTACCGTGAGAACTGTCGGGAACACGATTATACGGCACTTTTACGTTATCGGATAAAGACGGCATAGCGACCTTTTTTGCGTCATTCTTGTTTGCTTTTGGCGGCTTGTGTTCCTCGCTTTCAAGGGGAACATACACCGGAGCTTCTTCCTGCAACTTGACCGTTTCCACCTGCGGTACCGGACGCTTTGACATAATGAACTTCACTATCTCAAATGCCACTATTGCGATACACGGCAGTATGGCGATAGCCATAACGCCAAACGGCGACATTGCAAATCCGATAACGGCACCCCAGAAATCACTGCAATAGTTAACTCTTGCAACAAGCTGGCTTTGTGATATTGTGATATTTTCTCCGCCTTGAGTTTCAACATCAAAACTCATAACGCCTTCCTTAAGCGTGGAGGAATTTACCTTTGCAAGCTGTGCTCCGCCGTTTTCATACCGATTATATATTATAAGCTCTCCGTTGTTTACCTCGTCGGGCCACACCTTCTGCGCTATAGCGGCTGTGCCTGCCTTAAGCTGATAGAAATCGTTGTCACGCACTATGTAAACATTATATCCGAAAATATCCGGCGCAGCAGAGCCGCCGAATGAAAACAGCATTGATGTAACTACGAGAAATACCGCAAAAACAATTAGCAGTACGCCGATAACTACACCGATACACCTTGCCACAGATGTTTTTTTTATCAAATTTTCCTCGTTTCCGTCAAAAAAGCTATTGACAACAAATCAAAAATACGATATAATAATATAGTCATTTTGGAACTGTATTCCGAAATATGACCATTTATATTCTACCACATCGCCTCGCTCTTTTCAAGTGTTAATTGTGCATTATGCAATGTTTTGACTTGTGAAGCGGACGCTTTCGGAAAACGGAAAATGTGTGTAAATATATCAGAATATCGGAATAAATATGCTTGTGTAGCACAGTTGGTAGTGCAGCTCATTCGTAATGAGCAGGTCGCAGGTTCGAGTCCCGTCACAAGCTCCATAAAAATAACCGCCCGGATTTAATGCCCGGGCGGTTTATCTGTTTATAACGCTTGTGTTCCGATTCTTATCATATTCTTTCCGATACGCTTTTTAACAGCAGTATGCTTTTATCAATCTGCATTTTTCAGCAAATTTGCAATGCTCCTGCCTGCAAGCTCGGCTGAGTATCGCACCTGCTCAATATCGTTTGCCAACGCTCCGAATTCTATAACCAGTGAAGCCTCAGCCAGATCCTGATTATAAAACCGATAATCGAAAAGCATAGGTCGTGTTATGCCTTTGTTATCTTTTTCTATCGCATTTTGCAAATATGACGCAAAGCGGAGGTTATCCATATAATCCGGCAATATATCCGTGCCATCGTCACATCCGCATATTATCATTATCTGTGCCGCTTTTCTGCCGTTGATTTCTGCAACGGGAGCTATTCTCACATCTCCGTCCGCTATTCCGTCACGGTGAATATCCAGCACTATTTTTATTGACGGATACTCTTTCAGCAACTCCTCTGTTCGTTCCCTGCTTCTTGAATAAGAGTAGTTGTAAACCGGATCGTCAAAGACCGTTCCGTCGTGCAGCGTGCTTATTCCGTTATCAGCAAGCGTCTGCGCAAGCACCGCCCCTACTCCCACAACACTGTTTGCAGGGCAAAGCGATCTGCCGTCATAATCGGTATCGTAATATCCGTCGCTGTCACGCTCATAGCTTTCGGTCGTATGCGTATGTATTATAAGCACCTGAGGTTCGTTGCTGTCCGACAGCGTGACAGAAGGCTTTTTCTCAGCCTCAGCACCTATAAGCTCCGACGGCAGCTTGGTGCAGTTTCTTATCTGACCGTTTTCGAGGTCTATTACATTGTCGCCGCCAATCTTCCCGTAGTGCTTTTCCTTGACCGTACCGTCCTTTGCCGTATACTGCGTAAGATCGTCCTTGTCCTTTCTTATGTTGACGGAAATCAGCCGTGTTTTTACATCGGCGGGAGCGTCGACCGGCACCAGCGTTTCACCGGAAATATCCTGCGTACTGCTTGACGGATTATCGGTCGCAGGCGCTTTCTGCTCCTGCTTTTCAGTCTTTGTTTCATTGTCCGGTTTCTCTGTGCAAGGCTCGGATAAAACCGTATCTTCATCCCTGCCGTCAAATTCGTTTACAGGAACAGCAAGCATAACGCTCAGTGCGGTAAGCTGTCTTAGTCCGTCTGAAACGCTTTTGCCGCTTACCGCTCCGGTTACGGCGTTTTCAGCTACGCCCGTCAGGGTAAACGATAATACCGCCGCAGTAAGCCCTATGCCAAGAACCTTTACAATACCTTTGTTTTTATTGCCTCTCATAAGCCTTTCCTTTCGCCAGGTGTTTTCTCGGTTGGATTTTTCTTGTTACAGCTTATGATTCATTTTCCGCAAATATTCAGGAATAATTCATCAGCATTGATATGTCGCTGTATGACAGTGACGGACACAGACTGCGGTTCAGCGCACAGGATATTATATGTGCGTACCTGCTTATCTCGGCATCTATATCATATCTTGTCACAAAAAATCTGTCGTTATCGCTTTCATACTCCATAGTGGTGGGAACGCCTACAGCGATTACCGGTATGCCTGCCGCCGCTCTGTCAAGACGATTCCTGTTGCCTGCGGTACTGCCCGGCGTTATGCCGGTATCCGTGACCTGTATGCTCCTGCAAAGGCGCTCCGGCTCACTGCACGCAAGGCTGTCTATCGCTACAATATAGTCTGCTTTTATCTTCTCCGCACAGAATATTGCGTGAAAGACGCTGTCTATACCGGAATTTGCCGAAACATCCGTCCTTATTACCGACACATTCCCTATTCCGTCCGCATTGTGCATACTTTCTATGAAATGCGAGGTCGCAAGTACCCTGCCTGCCGCTCTCCAGCCAAGACTGTCAGACGCTACAGACGGGTTTCCAAGCCCCGTGACAAGACATTTTCCTTCCGGAAGGAGCTTGTTAAGCACCGTACACAGCGCATGGATCTGACCATCCGCATAAGGAACGTCCGTACTGTCTACGGTAAAATATCTTCCGCAGGGGCGGTTAAAAAGAGCGGTTTCCTTTTCGGAAACGATTATTTCGGTTATCTTTTCTCCGTAAAGCTCATAGCTTTCACATCTTATTCCGTTTTTGCCCTTTACAAACTCCGCCGCCATATCTGTTCTTCCCGTAAGCTGCATAAAATTCCCTCCCGAAGAATTTTTTCAAAAAAATCGTAAAAAAGTATTGCATTTTCGTTTTGGACGTGCTATAATAAAGCGTATTGTGAAATATAACTATGATTATATGTAGATCTGTATAAAGGAGGTGCCATAAGTGCCTAACATTAAATCTGCCAAGAAGAGAGTTTTAGTATCTGCTACAAAGCAGGCTCGCAATAAGGCTGACAAGACCGCTCTTAAGACTATTCTGAAGAAGGTTGACGCTGATACTAACGCTGACAACGTTAAGGTTGCAGTTAAAGCAGTTGATAAGGCAGCAGCAAAGGGTATTATCCACAAGAACGCTGCAGCTAGAAAGAAATCTCAGCTTGCTAAGAAGTTAAACGCTGTTTCCTGAGAATAACGATTTAACGTAACGCTCCTGCGGGAGCGTTTTCTTTTTTGTGTTAATTGCGGTGATACAAAAGCATCGGCTTGCATTATTATGTGCCGATGCTCTTTTTTTATCCCGAAATGCTTTTTACCGTATATCCGTTATCAAGCCAGTAGTCGATGACATCGGGCAGTATCGCCGTATTTGTTTCGGATACCGCATGGAGAAGATATACAGCCCCGTTGTGCGTTGCGGAGGTTATTCGCCTGTATGCCGTATCCCTGTCGGGCTGAGCATCCGTATTCCAGTCGTTGTATGCAAAGGACCACAGCACAGTATCATAACCCATATTTTTGGCAATGCGTAATGTTCTGACCGAAAATTCTCCTCGAGGGGGACGCATCGTAACGGTTTTGTATCCGCCGAAATTATCGGAAATATAAGTTTCAAGTCCGTGTATTTCTTCAAACACCATATCATCGCTTATATCCGGCAGTGACGGGTGGGTACAGCTGTGATTTCCGACCTCGTGACCCTCGTTTATCATACGGCTCACAAGCTCAGGACTGCTTTTTACATAATCAAGCGTCACATAGAACGTTGCCGTAACCTTCTTTTCCTTCAGAATATCCAGTATTTTTCCGGTACAGCCGTTTTCATAGCCCTCGTCAAACGTAAGGCAAATTGTCTTGTCATCTTTGCCGAATATGAATCTTCCGCCGTATGACCCGTATTTTTCCTGCGCCTGTGTCGCTCCTACAGGGCGGTTATCGCTATCGGTTTCATAGCCCTGACCGTAGCAGACCTTTTCACTGCCGTCTGTCAGAAAAGCCGTTTCGGCAGGCGTTCTGCCTCCCCTGCCGTTACGTCCGGTGCTTTGTCCGACAGTATTCTTATCGGACGTGCATCCGCACATGGACATTGCCGTCAATACCGTAAATACTGCGGCAGATATTTTTCTGTGCAAAAAAATCACTCCTTTACAGATATAGTATCCGTAAAGGAGCGGTTGTAATTCATTGAAATAAATGGCGGTTTTCATCAGCTGCCGAGATAAGTCTTGACCATTGCCTGCAAAAGCTCGTCACGATCAATATGACGGATCAGGCTGCGGGCGTTGTTATATGTAGTTATATAGGTAGGATCTTCGGACAGAATATAGCCGACGAGCTGATTTATAGGATTATAGCCCTTCTCCTTGAGCGCACCGTAAACCGTTGTCAGTATTTCCTTCATCTCGTTTTCTCTTTCATCCTTGAGCGAAAACGGCATAGTTTTGTCGATCATCAATATCAGTCCTTTCGTTAATATCTTTTAAAAACCGAAATTATTTTAAGGTTGTTATACTATTATACACTACCGTTCAATAAAATACAATAGCCGATAGCAAATTTTCGTTAAAATCACCAATAGCGGTTCTCATTTTTGGGTAATTGATAAAACTTTACAATTCGCTATTGAATTAATGAATAATTTTTGGTATAATAACAATAACCAGATTTTTCAGGGGGTACAATAATGGCAGAACAGAAAAAATCGCCATCTACAAACGGCGAATTCAAAACCTCTCCGCTCGGCTTCGACAAAGCCGAAGTAATGGCATACATAGTACAGCACAACAAAGAGCGTAAAGCCCTTAAGGAAGAAAATGAAGAGCTGAAAAGAGCACTCGAAGAAAAACAGCAGACGAATGAAGGTCAGAACAATGAGCTTACAGCAGAGCTTGAAAAGAAAAAGGCTGAGCTTGACGCACAGATCCTTGAAAGCAGAAAGCAGGTTCTTGACGAAAGACGCAAGCTGGCTCAGACCGAAAAAGAACTGCACGTTATGCAGGACAAATACTCTGCCCTGACAGAAGAATTCGCAGAATTCAAAAAACAGGCGGCAGCAAAAATAGATAAAGCAAAGCACAGCGGCGGAACGATTGACCCCGCTCAGCTTGCAGAAATTTCCGCAAAAGCAAATGCCGATGCAAACGCTGTAATAAATGACGCTCAGAGCAAAGCGAACGAGATTATCACAGCCGCAAAGGCATATTTTGCCGATACAGTAAAGAAAACATACGATTACAAGCAGTCTGTGCTTGAAAAGGCGGACACATTCGCAAACGGCGTTACATCAGGTGCGGCGGCTGCTCCCGCAATAGATATTCAGACTGTTCTTGCCGGCATAACCGCCTCAGTAAATGAAGCCGTTGAAAAGGCACTTGCCGGAGCGAATGCCGTAAACGATGCGGTAGCAAAGGCTGTTGAAGATACAAAGGCTGTGAACGATGTACTCGCTAAGGCTGTTGAAGAAGCCTCACAGACAGAAACAGCCACTGATAACACGGCTGACGTTCCCAAAGAAAAGCTGTCCGATGATGAGGAGCTTATCAACGCAAAGAGCGAGCTTGAAAATATCGGCGGACTTGACGAGAGCGAGCTTGACGCCTACGCTCCTATGGAAATCGAGCCGTATAGCTTCGAGCTTAAGCTGGATATGCCGGCTCAGACGGACAATAACGATGACGACGATATGCTGACAGACAACAACGGTCTGCTCAGCTCATTTGAGATAGTTTCGGGTGACGATGACATTTCTGCGGATAACGTAGATACCGGCGATCTGCTCGTTGAGGAAACTCCTGCGGCAGATGATATAGCCGATCTGCTTGCAGAGGAGCCTGTTGTAGCATCTGCTCCCAAAGCCGATACTGCTCCTGTTGCGGATGATTTCACCGACCTTCTCGCAGAAGAACCTGCTCCTGCTCCCGTAGCTAAGGCAGAACCTGCTCCTGCAGCCGATGATTTCAGCGACCTTCTTGCAGATGAGCCTGCTCCTGCTCCCGCAGCTAAGGCAGAGCCTGCTCCTGCAGCCGATGATTTCAGCGACCTGCTCGCAGAAGAGCCTGCTCCTGCAGCTAAGACCGAACGGGCTGTCGACCGTAGCGGCGATAAACCTAAGGAAAAGCTGAATGAAAGTCGTTCAATGGGTGTTGCCGGCAAGGAAGAAAAGGTGAACGATCCCTGGAAGGATCTCGAAGCACAGATGAACGGCATGACGATCACTCCTCCCCCTGCACAAAAGCAGACGGACGATGACGGAATGACTTCTTCGTTTGACGATCCTACCGCTCCCGCAGCTTCCGCTAAGGAAGAAAAGATTGATATGTCCGATTATTCATCAATGCTCGGAGGAATTAATGACAATATGACCACCAACACGGCACAGTACGATCCTTCGTGGGATCTCAAGATGATGGAAGGTCTTAACGACAATGACGATGACGACGAGATGAGCTCGGATAACGTGGGATTCTTCGACCTTTAATCAAAAGTAAATATCATATGCCGGGAAGTGTACGCTTTCCGGCATAATAAATTCAATGCGAACAGGAGTACAAACTTGGAACTTAACACAAGCGAACTTAAAGAAAAGGCAAAAACGCTCAGAGCCGGCGACAAGATAGAGCTGAGCGGTACTGTATACACCTCCCGTGACGCCGCACACAAGCGTATAAAACAGCTTATCGACGAAGGCGGCGAACTGCCCTTTGAAATAGACGGTGCGGCTATTTACTACGCAGGTCCGACCGGCACTAAAGAAGGTATGGCAATAGGCTCATGCGGTCCTACGACATCCGGCAGAATGGACCCCTACGCTCCCCTGCTGCTCGATATGGGGTTATCCGCAATGATAGGAAAGGGAGAACGCAAGCCTGCCGTAGTAGACGCCATAAAACGCAACGGTGCGGTATACTTCTGTGCCATAGGCGGTGCAGGCGCACTCGCCTGTCAGTGCATAACCGAGTGTGAGGTAATAGCCTTTGAGGATCTTGGCTGTGAAAGTGTGAAAAAGCTGACTTTCGACAAATTCCCTCTTATCGTTGCAATAGATGCTGTCGGCGGTAACATTTTTGAAACCGGCAGAAAGCAGTACGCAGAGGTCTGATTTAAGGATTTTTATATAAAATATCACGGCGTTTTTGAAGAACGAAAAAAATCGAAAAAAATTTTAAAAAAGTGTTGACAAACGCAAAGCGCTGTGATATAATATAAAAGTCGCTGATACAGAGCGACAAAAACAGAAAGATATGGCGGTATAGCTCAGTTGGCTAGAGCACTTGGTTCATACCCAGGGTGTCGTTGGTTCAAATCCGACTGCCGCTACCATTTCTACGGCCCGTTGGTCAAGCGGTTAAGACATCGCCCTCTCACGGCGAAAACAGGAGTTC
>OHKU01001530.1_pt1 | contig 10120 bp, 9 predicted proteins | sample 1568911 | NCBI WGS metagenome assembly OHKU01 (sample SAMEA3879574, study PRJEB24766) | human gut metagenome | biome: human-associated habitat; feature: feces | place: USA | collected 1985/1987
TGCTTTTGACCAGAGACAAAGCCTGTTCTACGCTTATCATCTTTTTGCCTAAATCCATTTTTTACCTCCGTAAAGTTTCAAATTTATGAAACAAATTCATATTCGTATTATAAATCATAGCTCTTGTTTTGTCCATAACTTTTTTAGTTTTTTCCGAAAATGGGACGAAAGGTCCGTCCCGGAATTCCTACACGGCAATTCGGCAAGTGAGGCTTTCCGAATTGGCAACTGTTCTAATTTGGCAAGCGGCTTACACCCTAACCGCTCTCCTTTTGCTTGATTAAAATGTCGCTACCGATTTTCCAATAAAGAGCAAGCAATTCTGCATTGACGCCAAGGATAGCTTTCAATTTGGATTGCTCAATCAATGAGATAATTTCTTTCCTCCAATTATTGTAATCTTCGGGAAGTATATCCTGTTTTTCAGTCTTTTGCGGTACTATTATGTTACTGTCCATTGTTCATGCGTTTAGACTGCAAAGATACTGAAAGTTAGCCAATTTTATATTCAGTTAAGTTAAGTATTTGCGATGTGCCATTTTTACATTGGTCTGATTGACCATAGCGTAACGCAAAGTGGTGTCAATCTTGACATGACCGAGCAACCGTTGCACCTGCTCTATCGGCATTCCTTTGTCAATAGCCATTGTAGCCAATGACCGCCTGAATTTATGCGGGTGAACTTTTGCAATGTTCGCTATCCGCCCTATTTTTCGCAAGCGTACCTCTACTCCACTAATTGTCAGGCGTCTATGAGGAGATTTAAGCGAGACAAAAAGTGCCGGATTATCATCATTCCTGCTGTTGAGGTATTTTTTGAGATGGATTTTGGCTCGGGCATTAAAGTAAACCTCACGCTCTTTGTTTCCTTTGCCAAATACTACGCACTGCCGCTCTTGGAAATCTATATCATCTCTATTCATCTTTACCAATTCACCTACACGCATACCAGTGGATGAAAGTAAATCTATCATCGCCACATCACGCAACTCGATACAGCTATCTCGTAGTATTTCAATATTTTCATCTGTTAAAACCTCTTTTACAAGACTGTCAGTCCTCACCTTATGTATTCTTCGCACGGGACTTTTGGGAATATAATCTTCATCTTCCAACCATGCAAAGAAACTTGAAAATATGCGTCGTAAATTGTCGATTGTCACTTTGCTCAAATTTCTCAATCGTTGGTTCTCAGCCAAATAATTACGAATATCATTCGTTGTCATATCTGTAACGTTTTTAACAACGTTTACAAAAAGTTTCTCTACCGAAGACTGATAGTAATGCACCGTTTTTTCAGAACACCCTTCGATTTTCTTAGCAGCCAAAAATGCTTGAAGAAGCTCTCCATTTTCCCTTTTGCATTTTTCATCCGATGTCTCCTTACGGGTAAGTTCATACCCCTGCATACACTCTGAAAGCACTTCGCTCAACTTCGCGATTTGCCCTTGCGATAAGAAACCGCCTACGGCTTCTTCCACTGATTTGATAAATTGTTCTTTCATTTGCTAATGGATTTGTTTGTATAATATAGCAATGTTCACAAATCTATAAATCATAATTTACCGATACTTGACCATTCATTAAGAGCGGTAGAAGTTCGTCACGCTGCTTAATTAAATTTTCATTTTCCTTTTGAATCTCTAACTGCCTGTCATTGAGTGCTGATACAATTTCTTCCCATAAATCTAATACATTATCACTTGGCTTTAACATTGGGAACTTCAGTATATCTTCACGAGAAACTTCTTTGAAAGTTGTTCCTGTTCCAAGTTGCTCTATCTGCGTAATGTGATATTGTAGATAATAATACAAGTAAGTTGCTATATTTTTTGACTTAGAAACAAAGCTCTTAAATCCTTGATTGGTACACAATTCTGTTTTAGCGATTGCCAACAAACCAATTGGAGCACGACTCGACATTAATATTGTGTTTGAAGGTAACAAATGAGTACTGCAAGAATCATATCCAACTTGAGAGATATTTCGCTCTCCTTGATAGACAAATTTCTGCTTTTGGTCAGATAAATCTTTTGGAGTAATCCAGACTATATCTCCTCCATAATTCAATTCATTTACAGTTGAAGGAGTTGCCCCATTGTAAACATCTGCGACCTCTTCTACTATTTTGGCTTTCCACAATAATGGAATTTCACGTTTTAACCTTTTATCCCAAACCATCTTACCACCACTAGACTTATACGGTTTTCCGTTTTCATCCGGAAAATCAAACTGTACAAACCAATAATCATAAAGTTGTTTTGCCATCGCCTCTAAATTATGATTTAGCTGAGACAGGCTTTATTTTGTTTTGTATTTCAATCGCAACAAAAATATGTTTTCAATTAATTAAATCTATTATCGTTAATTCTGTTCTCATCATAGCCTTCTACATTAACCCGTAGACATAAACAGCAAATCTTCAACCACCAGGTCGAATTCTGCCGGATGGATGCTATCCTCTTGATAGTGGAAATAATGGCTGAGCAGGATACATACCTACTTCACACGCGACTCGGCAGTGTATCCGTTCTCACCACTTCCTGGGCATAACCTGCCGCTACCGCCAGGCAGCACAGCGTCACTTTACTCAAATTTCCCAATCATACTAAAGCAAAGCCACCAAGAATTAACCCCGAATTATTCTTCTATTATAAAGGCCGGTGACGTCTTAATGCAGCGAATCGTACGGGATTTGTTTACATTATGTTCTTCCACCTTGGCTGTAGTCCCTGTATGAGTCCAGCTTTGGTGCCCTCCACTTATGGTTGCCCACAATACCTTTGCAGCAATTGAGCTTGAAGAATTAAATTGATGACCGAATCCTCCCAAGACCAGATTGTTTTCGTCAAAAGCAATTTGAATGTAATTGGCTGTTGCAAGGAGACCTCCCTCCCACGCTACATTTCCTCGGCTATGGGCTGAAATAACGGCCGGTCGTCCACTACCCGTAGTGTAATTTACCGGTGCGCCATTAAGCGTGTAGTTAATAGTCCCCGACTTTAGCAAAAGCTCAAAATCTCTCGACGTAGGAAGCTGGTATCCTTCCGGACAATGGCTGCTTACCGATCCATTCCCTATGATTGCCGGATTCTGGAGCGACTCATACGAATCGAAATAGAAACGCGGGACGGATGCGTCATACTTTAAATTCATTCCCTGCGTATAACGCCCTTTGTACTGACTGCCGGTTAAACGTACAAAATCCTCGTCAGAACAAGAGGCAAAATAGGCAGACAGATCACCTATTGTTTCAGATTCACTGACGGTTATCTGGTCGTCGAAACTCTTTGAGTTTCCTTGTAAGTTGAAACGACACCAGTAAGTGTCACCCATAAGGACAACAGGCAAGCCGCGATTCAACCGGGTAACGGTGTATGTTTCATGTATGCCATTCGGGCCGCTCACGGTGAGCAAACCCTCCTGAGTGCTGCCATTGGCTTCCGGATCGTTAGGCTTGTAGCCTGCCTGAATCTCATAAACTCCGTCTCCTTTGGGTATCGCCCTTAGCCAACTGCCACCACTGACACTAACCTCATAGTTCTTAGGTACCTCTATCCGACCCAAAGCACTGTCGACATATTTATTGAAATGAATGTTATAGGGAGGAGTGTTTGTAAGATGATTATACAATTCTCCCTTGAAGGTCGTGGCATTGGACTGGACAATTACCAGCCGGCCACTGTAGTAGTCCGGATGCCTCTTGCTGTGCATATTCAGGTACATATATTCCGTCTTAGTACCCGGTTTTTTCCAAGAATTGCGTACCAAGAACTTTTTCCCTTGAAGGTCGGCACGAGTTTCCGTATACGGAGTAATGGAGGCTGTTGTCCCATCAATTGTGAATTCTGCATCTTCCGGCACCTTATCCAGTACAAGTATTGACGTTGCCTCTCTGCTCGAGAGGTAAACCGTATCTTTTGTTGCACTTATATACGCCCCTTCAGCCAAAGTAGAAAGTTCACTATTAACCAGAATATTGGTAGAAGGTTTTGCCGTGATAGTTTCTTCTACTTCCCAACTTTCATTTTCCACGGATATGCTTGCCTGCAAATTAGAACTGTCTCCGCTAAATAACTTTATTTTATAAATGTGGTTTCTATGGATTGTGTTAGGCAGTGCCAGTGAAAGTGTAACAGGATCGCCTTCAAGGGTTCCATGCAGCTCCACAGGAATACCGTCCCCCACTTGTTCATACAGGTGGACCAATCCGGCATATTCACCCGGCTTCAACGGGGTATTGAATGTAGTATCTATTTTTGCCAATGCTGCACCGGACGGCGAACTGACCGGGTTTTGCGGAAGCAGGAATGCTTCACGATGTATGTTATCCATACTTATCCTATTGATTTGTATGTCGGCATCGTCAGCTATGTTTAAGTCTACTCTGGCAATGGCCCGTGTAAGCAATACTTGGGTGGCACCCTCCTGGCTTCCGGTTAAGTCTGCCTTTCCGGTCATCACCGGTTTCTCTCCATCTGCCTGAGGAGAGGCAGAGAGTATTGTAGTGGCAAGCAGTTCGGTCTCTTTCAATTGGCCTATTTCCTGTGTGATTCCATTCAGCAGATTACTGGTGTTTACAAAGAAATAGATTTGCTCTCCTTCGGCCAACGAGCTGATTGTAGTGTATCCGTTCTTATCCACTCCCAGATTTTTGTAAACGTCGGACAGAACTCCCTCTTTGAACAGATAAGCCTCTATGTTTCCCGGCAGGTTCGTACTATAAACAGTTTCCGAATTCGGTGTATAGACCAAAAGCCGGAGCGAATGCTCATTCTGAACATCATTTGTTTTTCCAATATCATAATCCTCCTTAATGCATCCGATGCAAAGTACTGAAAATAATAATACAGATATAATAACAGACAAATGTTTCATAATTATTAGTAGATATTAGGATTACTTCTTGATTTTAATATTGTGTGGGAATTGACGGGAAAATCTTTTATGTTATTCTTGTAGAACACATCGGCACATCCCGACGCCCACTGTCCGTATGTCATGGTGCTATTATGGCTGTAGCCTAAACAATGACCCAATTCGTGAAAAATAGTGGTACAACATCCGCCGCTGTTTTCGTAATGATAAAGGAAAGATTTCTGATAGACTCCCCATGTTCTGCCCCCACCTAATCCTGCTACACCATTGCCAGTATGTACAAGTCCGATGTCGAATCCGGAAAGGTTTTCCAGTCTGGATATAATCTTTGACGTGTCAATTGCTTTCTTGTTATTGTCAAGAAGTACTCCTTGGAACGTCGAAACCCGCTTCTGGAAGTTTTCCAGCGTACACATATATCCGATATTCAAATAGAGCGCAACAGCTTCCCTGCAATGTACGGGGCGTATTCCCCGCCAGTTCTTGTTGGGAACACCTGTTACGGGATCTCCTCCGTTAAGTACGAATTTGATGTACCATTTCGCCTTTATCCGGGAAATCTTAGTCCAATACGGGTCGTTGCAAGCTATCTTAAAACTCAAGGAAGCCGGCTTCATCTCTTCTGCTGAAAATTGTTGAACTTTCCCTGATTCAGTGCGGTATACTCCTTTCTTCAATACCTTTATCGATGTCTTAATGTCGGCAAATGCCGGAATGTTGTCAATGTAAACGAACTCCACATATTCATCCATAGTCGGACTTTTTGCCATGACTGTAACCTCTTTTATGCCTACGGGAGAATAAAATCTCATGTGCAAACTATCTTTCTCCATATTTATCTGCAAAGGTTCGGCTATACGAAATGACCGCTGATTTGCATTGGCATAGACAGAAGCAGGTTCTTCATCAGTTAGAATCGTATAATAATTTAGAGAAGTAAGCTCATCGGCAAGGTTAGTACCCACATTGTCTTCCGGATGTACAGCCTGTACATGTACGGTAGAGTGCTTGGCGGCATCTAAGGTTATCTTTGCATCATACTCCGTGTCAACACTTTCCTTTCGGTGATTTATTGTATTTACTACTACTTGACCGGAAAAACCATCCTTTGCGGTAGGGAAAAATAAGAACTGTTTTTGTTCCGATAAAGAGAAGGATGCTATGCTTCGCTGCCCCGAATGGCTGCCGTCTGCATGCAGGGCAGAATAGCTCCTGCTGTCTTCCGAGGGAATAAATTGACAGTCGTGAACCGATTTGCGCACGTAATCGCTTTTGTATTGTACGTCAAAAGAAACCATCCCTACAGCTTGGGGAATGCGTATTTCCTCTATCTTGATTTTTCCGTTTATTACCGAGAACTTGTGATTTGTATAATAATATTGGGCTTTCAGAGGCTTCGCCGACGTATTTTCAGGAAAAGACAGCCACGGTGAGGAACTTTTCTCTATTTTATGTATCCGGGCTCCATCCTCTTCATAGTTACCTTTCATGGCTAATACGAGAAGGCTGTAGGTTCCGGTTTCGAGCCCTTCCACCATAATTGTTGCAGGATCGGGGAATTTAACTTCACGGTCGATGTCAATTTGACCCTCTTTGAGAATATAGGCACAAAGAGTATCGAAAGGTGCGGTCAAATCCACGGTGCGGGTAGCGGAACCCGTATCGTCAAAAGACTCTGCCTTTAAATGAAACAAAACACCCGTGCCGTCATATTCGGATAACGGATAACTATTGTCTTCTATTTCGTCCCGGGTGCAAGCACCCAACATTGGCAGAAGAAAGCAGCAAATAAAAATTACTCTTGAGATACGCATAAATAATTCGGTTAAAAATGACCTTTACCACAAACAGGTTCGATTCTCACTTTAGGAAATTCTCCTCAGGCTTTATGCACAAACAGCAAATCTTCAATCATCAGGTCGAGTTCTGCCGGATGGATGCTGTCCTCGTGATAATGGAAGTAATGGCTGAGCAGGGTGCGTACCTGCTTCACGCGCGACTCGGCAGTGTATCCGTGCCACTGCCACACTCCTGCATCGAGTGCATGGCGGATGACGCCTACGGCAGGGGTAATCATGCCCCGCACATCGTCGCCGGGATAAATCTGAATTTTCTCCTGGGGCAGGATAATGGTTACCTCAGGATGGTAAGCACGTACTACGCGCAATGCTTCGGTCCAACGGACGTGCTTGGCTATGACATCACGTGTTTCTTTCTTAGGATTCTTCATTACGGGTTATCAATTATTAAAACTATCAATACTTCTGTTATCTGTCATTCATCTATCTGCCGGCTCTCACTCAATATTCATTTGCCGATTATCATTCATCTGCCGGCGTTCACTACTCATCTTCCTGCGTGCCTCCATCCGCTTCTCGAAAAGCTCGGACACCCATACAGGAAAGCCGAAAACGGCTACGAAAATCGCTAAAAACAGGACGCCTCCGCAAGCGATTCCGTAGCATATCCCTCTGTGTGCAAACAAACAAAAACACGAACAAAGTCGGGACAAACCTTTTTTATTCATAACATAGGGATTGTTTTCGGGGTTCTATTAACTCTGTTATCATTCAAATTCTATCGCCTGATTCTAAATTTCAGACGAGTGGGCTATCAATCAAGGTCGCGTATGCAACGGTAATAATTGCCCGTACGTTTTTTGCTAACCCTACTAATAGTGCCATTATCATCGTAAGACACATACGGAAGTGTGGTTCCGTCTCCGCCCGCGTCCGTGCCCGAGCCTCCGGCAACACCCGTCAGGCCCGCCTTCGTCAGTTCCGGCCACAGGATGTAAATCAGCGCTGCTTCCTTGTAGGTGGGCAAGCGCCAGCCACGACCGTTTTCGTCAAGATTTATACAGCGGGTTACGGCAAACAGCCAAAAGCCGGTGAAGCGTTCTTGCGACAGTTCGAACTTATAATACACTTTATCATCGCTCACCACGGAGCTGATATTCGAGGCATTGTTCGTGCCGCGTTTTGTGTTTGTTCCGTCAGTAGCCCGCGCTTTCTTCTCCCGGGTATGCGGTATGGCGGAAGCGTCTATGATAATCTTCCCGTCTTCCACCAATACCTCCTGGGCATAGCCCACAGTTGCCGTGAGGCAAACCAGTATCATACATAGCGTTTTTATATTTCTCATAATCATACTTATTACAATTTCATTCCGATATAACCATGTGCTCATTTCCGCACTCTTATCTCAACACCCTGCAACAGCGGACTGCAAAAGTCTGTGATCCCTTGGGCTGCGAATTGCTGTACGCAAAAGGATAAGAATCCCTCATGCCGACCGTTACGTGACTCATGTTCCCTTCTCCCAACTCGGTAGAAGACATAAGCGCGTTATATCCCGCAAACTGATATTCGCTCTGGGGAAGGGAAATAGCCATCAGGAGCAGCTCATTCTGCGACGGCATATACCAATGAATCTCAGAGGGCTCGAGAATACCGTTGCCGTTCAGGTCGCGATTCTTCTCGTGGCAGTAACGGGCTGCGGAAGTCTTGTATATGGGGTGATAAATATTCGCAGTGGGTTCGGGATGATAATAAGGCGCACCGGTAGTCCTTCCGTTATAGGCCGGTATAGCCGCCAGATTGCCGTCCAGCCCGTTGCCAAACATTCTCCGGTACGAATTCGGTCTAACTCCGAAATCAGAAGGCTCATTATCCACCCGCGTAAGATCCTGATATACCGACTCCGTTGTCACGTACCTGCCGTTGCGGAATTTATCATAGTTATTGGAGGTATATACTTTATAGTAGGGAAATCCCCATTGCATACTGTTTATATTCTGCACCGAAGGGTCGATACCCGGATTCATCGTCATGCGGTACTCCGGATACCTCTCCAGTACCATGCGCTGCTTGACGTCGCTTGGTGTTCCGTCCTGATTGAGGATATACAATCCGGCATACTGGTTATTATCATCCGTATAGAAAGAGAGATACCCATCCTGGCTGATGACAAAGTTACGAACTTCCGGCTGACTCTGGTCTCCCCCATCCTTGTAGAACGAGAAGCGTACCGTTGCAGAGCGGAAACCGTCTCTCTCCACAAATTCATCGGCATAGACGTATAGGGTTTGGTTGGTGACCGTAGAGGTATTGCCGAAAGGCAGGTCCGTAATTTTATAGCACATGCGGTAGGTGGCATCGGCAAGGGACATCACATCGTCATCCTCCTTACCGTTGGGAATGGCGTTCCAGCCGCTTATGCCTGCTTGCTCCAGCTTCCTCCGGACACTCTGGTGCGGAATGTACTTGGGACGCACGAGTTTACTTTCAGGATCCGAAGCCTGCTGCCAGTCATTGGCGGGCGACGACGGCTGCTTCACCTGGTGATACATCAGGTTCAACGGAGAGATTTTGAGCCAGGTAGCATCAAATGACGGATTGTCATAGGTTCTGCCTTCCGAGTCGAGTATCTCCATCGTTCCCGTGCCACCGGCAGCATGCATACGCAGGACGCGGAAGTCGGGGTGCGCGTCCATTCGCAGGTTGTCACTGTAATCCACGAAGAAATCGCCTGCCTTGGAATCCACGTTTGTATCTATCTTGATATCGTTGATTCCATACACCGTGATGTTGAATGTATAGTGACTCCCGCGAAGAATATTGTAATCGCTGTGGTTGTCATTGCCCAGATAGATGTATGCCTTTATCAGTTCGGATTGGGTGCCGGCCCTGTGTATGGCATTAATGACAACGGCAGTGGCGCGTCGGGGTTTGAACCATGCCTTGCCGCGGTGGTCGGTATCGTCCAGAGCCATATCCGGATATTGCTCGTCGGTACCAGGCAGTGACCTTGCCACACGTCCGCCCCTGCGGTTCTCGAAGAGGTAGAGCGTCTGAGAAGCGCTTTTATTCTGGTTGACCTCGAAAGGATAATCCGACGCGGTTGTCAGCCAGTATTCTTCTTTATCAGCACCTCCTTCCGGAGCGGGATTGGCATCTTTACTATCGGGAAAAAGATAGCTGCGTGCCGGAACATCCTGTACGTCCCATCCAAGAATGGTGACAGCATGTCCATCAGGGGTCGCGTCGGTAACCGTGAGCGTGAGTTTTGCCGCAAGGAATTGAAGCTGTATCGGGTCACTAATAGTATCGGAACCCGGCTGCACGTTTACGTTCTCCACAATGGCAGTCATAATAAGAGCCCCGGTGTCGCTCAGACCGAAGTTCAAGCTGGAAGCCGTTACCATGAATTCACGCAGATCGTTGTAGGAAGTGACGACAGC
>OHKU01001552.1_pt1 | contig 10002 bp, 7 predicted proteins | sample 1568911 | NCBI WGS metagenome assembly OHKU01 (sample SAMEA3879574, study PRJEB24766) | human gut metagenome | biome: human-associated habitat; feature: feces | place: USA | collected 1985/1987
CCGGCGGCTTGAGGTGCCGCCGGTTGGGGGATTATTTTACTTTTCGATGACCACCTTGTCGTCCCTCAGACGGACGTGGGCGGTGTCGCCGGACTTCAGCTGACCATCCAGCATCTGTTCGGCCACCACGTCCTCCACCTCGTTCTGGAGAGTGCGGCGCAGGGGACGGGCGCCGTAGCGGGCGTCGAAGCCATCCTTGGCCAGAGCGGCCACGGCGTCGTCGTCCGCCTGGAGGGTGATGCCCTGGGCGGCCATGCGGCTGCCGATGGTATCCAGCATCCGGCGGGCAATGCTGCGGATGTTCTCCTCCGTCAGCTGGTGGAACACGATGATCTCGTCGATACGGTTCAGGAACTCGGGGCGGAAGGTCTGGCGCAGCTCCGCCATAACGGCGTCCTTGATGCGTGCAAACCGCTCCTGCTCGGTGCGCTTGGCCGCCTCACCGCTGCCGTCAAAGCCCAGAGGCGTGTCGGCGGCGGTAATATTCTTGGCCCCCACGTTGGAGGTCATGACGATGATGGTGTTCTTGAAGTCCACCCGGCGGCCCTGGGAGTCGGTGACAATGCCATCCTCCAGAATTTGCAGCAGGATGTTCCACACATCGGGGTGGGCCTTCTCGATCTCGTCGAACAGCACCACGGAATAGGGCTTACGGCGCACCTTTTCCGTCAGCTGGCCGCCCTCCTCGTGACCCACGTATCCGGGAGGCGAACCCACCAGACGAGACACCGTGTGCTTCTCCATGTACTCGGACATGTCGATGCGGATCATGGCGTTCTCATCGCCGAACATGGCCTCGGCCAGGGTCTTGCACAGCTCGGTCTTGCCCACGCCGGTGGGGCCCAGGAACAGGAAGGAGCCGATGGGCCGCTTGGGATCCTTCAGACCCACACGGCTGCGGCGGATGGCCTTGGCCACGGCGGCCACGGCCTCGTCCTGGCCCACCACCCGCTCATGCAGGACCTTCTCCAGCTGCAGCAGCCGCTGGCTTTCGTCCTCCGTCAGGCGGGTGACGGGAATGCCGGTCCAGCCGGCCACCACCTTGGCGATGTCGTCCTCGGTGACGGTGCCGCGGCTCACGGACATCTGCTTGTGCCACTTGTCGCGCTCAATTTCCACCTGCTCCTGATAGTCCTTCTCGATATCCCGCAGCTGGGCGGCCTTCTCGAAGTCCTGGGCGGTGACGGCCTCCTCCTTCTCCCGGTGCAGGGCGGCGATCTTCTCCTCCAGATCCTTCAGATCGGGGGAGGCGGACTCGGCGGCCATACGCACCTGGCTGGCGGCCTCGTCCATCAGGTCGATGGCCTTGTCCGGCAGGAAACGGTCGTTGATATACCGGCGGGACAGCCGCACGGCGGCCTCCAGGGCCCCGTCGGTGATGGTCAGGTGATGGTGGGCCTCATACTTGTCCCGCAGGCCCTTCAGAATCTCCAGCGTGGCCTCGGGAGAGGGCTCGCCCACGGTGATGGGCTGGAACCGGCGCTCCAGGGCGGCGTCCTTCTCAATGTACTTGCGGTACTCGTTGAGGGTGGTGGCGCCGATGACCCGGATCTCGCCCCGGGACAGAGCGGGCTTGAGGATGTTGGCGGCGTCCACCGCGCCCTCGGCGGAGCCTGCGCCCACGATGGTGTGCAGCTCGTCGATGAACAGGATGACGTTGCCGTCCTTCTTCACCTCATTCAGGGTGTTCTTGATGCGCTCCTCGAACTCGCCGCGGTACTTGGTTCCGGCCACCATGCCGCTGAGGTCCAGCGACAGGATACGCTTGTCCAGCAGCTCCTCGGGCACATCGCCGGCGGCAATGCGCTCGGCCAGGCCCTCGGCGATGGCAGTCTTGCCTACGCCGGGCTCGCCGATGAGCACAGGGTTGTTCTTACTGCGGCGGGACAGGATCTGGATGACTCGCTGTATCTCGGTATCCCGACCGATAACGGGGTCCAGCTTGCCGCTGCGGGCGGCCTCGGTCAGATCGCGGGTGTACTCAGCCAGCGTCTTGTTCTTCTTGTCCGCCTCGCGGTTAGGGGCGGAGGCGCCGCCAGCGGCAGCCCGGGGCATATCGTTGAGCTTCTTCAGCACAGCGCTGTACATCTTATTGGGGTCCACGCCCACGGTACGCAGGATACGCAGGCCCATGTTGCCGCCCTCGCGGAGCAGGCCCATCAGCAGATGGGCGGTGCCGATGGCGCTGCTTCCCATGCGGGACGCCTCGGACACAGCCAGCTCCACCACGCTCTTGGCGCGGGGCGTCAGGCCCTGGCTGGGCGCGGCGCCGGAAACGCCCTTGCCCACGCTGCGCTGCAGCACGGAGCAGACCATTTCATCGGTAACGCCGAACTCACTGAGCACGCGGTGGGCGATGCCCTCCTCCTCACGGATCAGGCCCAGCAGCAGATGCTCGGAGCCAACATAGCCGTGGCCCAGATCCTCGGCAGCCTCCTGGCTCAAACGCAGAACTTCCTCTGCACGGGGGGTAAATTTATTCTCAGACATAAAGGAACACTTCCTTTCGATTTGTTATTTTAACATAGCGGAACGGCGTCAGGACGCCTTGCCGCCCAGAGCCTTCAGCTCATCACGCAGGCGGGCGGCGTCCTCATAACGCTCCTCCGCCACCGCGTTGTGCAGCTGCGTCTCCAGCGCGTTGCGCCTACGCTCCAGCGCCAGAGACATAGCCTCGTCCTTCGGCAGCAGCTCCTCGGCGGCGCTGCTCTCCGGGTCGGCGCTCTGCGCCTGCTCCAGCACGTCTACCGGCTGGGGGAACTCCGTCAGCATCCGGCTGCCGAAGCCGCCGAAGAACGGCTCCAGCATACGGAAGGGCCGGTCGAACCAGTCATCGTTGAACCAGCTGCTCATGCGGCCGGACATGGAACCGGCATAGCCCATGGCGCGGGCACAGTCGGGGCAGAGGTGCGTCTCGGTCACTCTGCCGTTGATATTGCTCTTATAGTAGAACGTAGCCTCGTTCTTACCGCAGCGATCACATTTCATAATCATAACCTCCTTGCTCCGCCGTCAGACGGAATGGATCAGAATTTGCTTGAATATATCGGCGCGCAGCGCGTCGCGGCTATCCGGCGGCGCCGCCTGCAAGGCTCGTGCGCCGGTGGCGGACAGCAGCGCCTGTCCCAGCTCGTGGCTGACAGCCTCGGACTGGACCAGGTTCTGGGCGATCGCCCGTGCGCTGGCCGCGTCCAGCCTGTCGCCGATGCTGTTGATAACGTGCATCAGCAGCGTCTGGCGGTCCACCTGCACCCGCGTGATGCGAATGTAGCCGCCGCCGCCCCGCCGGGACTCCACGATGTAGCCATGCTCCGGCGAGAACCGGGTGGACATCACGTAGTTGATCTGGCTGGGCACGCAGTTGAACCGCTGCGCCAGGTCGGCTCGCTGTAGCTCCAGCGCACCGCCCGCCTGGTCTAACTCCTGCTGGATAAATCCAGCGATAATATCGGAAATACCCAAATCCTCGCCGCCTTTCGTTTGCATCTCTCGGTCAAGCTCGGCTCATTTGACTTTGCCTTTCTTTGACCTTGAACATATATTACACCGCCTTTCCTACTTTGTCAATAGGGTAATTTGACTTTCTTTGACTTTTATTGTAAACAATTTGTGAACAGCCAAATGCATCTCTCTGCGGCAATTTTGCCGTTTGCAACCTGAAGTTGCTATACAAACGAAGATGCATCGGTTATAATAGCACCAACAGGCATATCAACAGAGAAAGGAACCGTCTATGAAGAATACAAATTGGAACGACCCCAACTTTCAGGGCTTCGGCCGCCAGCCCCGCCCGAAAAAGGAACGCAAAGCCGTGAGCACGCCCCTGGGCCGCACGCTGCTGAACATCGCCGTCACGCTGGTGTTCGCCGCGGTGTATTTCTATATCGTTCTGCCGCCTATCAGCCTAAAGAGTGAGGATTTCTATATCTTCGTGCTGCTGGTGTGCGCCGTGTACGGCGGCTGTGCCATACTGACCTCCGGTTTTCAGGGCACCGGTGCCAAGGGCTACTTCACCTTTTTGAAAAAGCAGTGCACCGTGCCACTCATTGCGGCCGCCGCGCTGATCGCCACGGCACTGGTGGGCGCGGTGATCGGCTGGCAGCTGTTCCGTGCCGGGGACTACCGCGACCTGCTGACCGTTACCGACGGCGACTTTGCCGCCGAAGTGGAGGAGATCAGCTATGACCAGATCCCCATGCTGGACCGGGACTCCGCCGAGAAGCTGGGCAACCGCAAGCTGGGCGAGCTGGCGGACATGGTCTCCCAGTTCGAGGTGGCCGACGACTATACCCAGATCAACTACCAGGGCCGCCCTGTCCGCGTCACGCCCCTGCGCTACGGCGATATCATCAAGTGGCTGAACAACCGCGCCGACGGCCTGCCCGCCTATCTGCTTATCGACATGGTGACCCAGAACGTGGAGGTCATCCGTCTGGACGAGGGCATCCACTACACCACCGCCGAGCACTTCAGCCGCAACCTGTACCGCCATCTGCGCTTCCACTACCCCACCTATATGTTCGACGAGCCGGCCTTTGAGATCGACGAGAACGGCGACCCCTGGTGGGTCTGCCCCCGTGTTAGCCACACCATCGGTCTGTTCGGCGGCCGTGATATCATCGGTGCCGTACTGGTGAACGCCGTCACCGGCGAGAGCGCCTACTACAAGACCGGCGACGTGCCCAACTGGGTGGATCACGTCTACACCGCCGAGCTGATCATGCAGCAGTACGACTACCACGGCGCGTATGTCAACGGCTTCATCAATTCCCTGTTCGGCCAGCGGGACGTGACCGTCACCACCGAGGGCTATAACTACATCGCCATCGGTGACGACGTGTATATGTACACCGGAGTCACCTCCGTGGTGTCCGACGAGTCCAACATTGGCTTTATCCTGTCCAACCAGCGCACGAAGGAAACGCGGTTCTATCTGGTGGCCGGCGCCAAGGAGTACTCCGCCATGGACAGCGCCCAGGGGCAGGTCCAGCAGATGAAATACACCGCCACCTTCCCCCTGCTGCTGAATATCTCCGACCAGCCCACGTATTTCATGGCGCTGAAGGACGCCGCCGAGCTGGTGAAGATGTACGCCATGGTCAACGTCAGCCAGTACCAGATCGTGGCCACCGGCGACACGGTGGCCCAGTGTGAGGCCAACTACCGCCGCATCCTGGCGGAGAAGGGTCTGGTATCCGCCGATGACGCCGATCTGCCCCTGACGGGTCAGAACGAAGTCATCGGTGTGCTGGAGGATATCCGCTCCGCCGTGGTGGACGGCAATACCCTCTACTACCTGCACCTGACCGGTGACGAGCACTACTACGTCATCTCCGCCGCGCAGCAGCCGGAGGCGGTCATCTACAACACCGGCGACTATGTCACCATTCGCTTCGCCGACGGCGAGGGAACCATCCTCACCGCCGACAGCGCGGAGCGCACCGCCGCGCAGACCGCTCCCGCACTCGGTACAGATACAGAAAGAGAACCAGCCGCATAACGTCAAAACAAAAAAGAAAGCCCATATGGGCTTTCTTTTTTTGCTCTTTTTTCATCACTTGATCTCCACGACCTCGTAACCGGCATCGGTGACAGCCTTCTTCAGCGCCTCGTCACTGGCGTTGCCGGTGACGACGGCGGTCCCGGACGCCAGATCCACGTCCGCCTGTACGCCCAGGGCGGTCAGCGCCTTCTCCACGTGGGAGACGCAGTGGGCACACATCATGCCTTTGATAGTGATGGTCTTTTTCATAGCGGTATCCTCCTTACTGCTTTCGTTATTATTTATATTTTGCACCAGCTGTGGCTCTTTTGCAGTCGGCGTTCCCTCCCGTCTGCGGCCCCTCCAGCCCCGCAGACGCAGGGCGTTGCTGACCACGCACACGCTGCTCAGGCTCATGGCCGCGGCGGCGATCATGGGGTTCAGGGTGATCCCAAAGGCCGGGTACAGCACACCCGCCGCCACCGGGATGCCCACAGAATTATAGAAGAACGCCCAAAACAGGTTCTGACGGATGTTCCGCAGGGTAGCCCGGGACAGGGCTGCCGCGTCGGCGATATCCATAAGACTGCTCTTCATCAGCACGATGTCCGCCGACTCGATGGCCACATCCGTACCCGCGCCGATGGCCAGGCCCACATCTGCCGTCACCAGCGCCGGGGCATCGTTGATGCCGTCGCCCACCATGGCCACCCTCTTGCCCTCGGCCTGCAACCCCTGCACCACGCGGGCCTTGTCCTGGGGCAGCACCTGGGCGATGACCCGGCTGACGCCCACCTGCCGGGCAATGGCGTCCGCCGTGCGCTGGTTGTCGCCGGTGAGCAGCACCACGTCGCAGCCCATCTCCCGCAGGGCGGCAATGGCGGCGGCGCTGTCCGCCTTGACCACGTCCGCCACAGCGATGACCCCCAGCAGCGATGTACCTGCGGCGATAAACAGCGGCGTTTTACCGTCCTCCGCCAGTCTGGCCGCGCCGGACTTCATCTCCTCGCTGACGGCCACGCCGGACGTCTCCATAAATGCCTCATTGCCCGCCAGCAGTAATGTACCTTCCGCCCGGGCGGCAACACCGCCGCCGGCCACGGCGGCAAAGTCGGACACCGGCCGCAGGGCCAGTCCGCGCTTTTCCGCCTCGGCCACGATCGCCCCGGCCAGCGGATGCTCGGAGGGCTTTTCCAGCGACGCGGCGGCGGACAGCAGCGTATCCTCGTCCATGCCGCCGGCGCACAGCACATCCGTCACCCGGGGCTTACCCTCGGTGACGGTGCCGGTCTTGTCCAGCACCACCGCGTCCACCCGGCCCATCAGTTCCAGGCTGGCGGCGGACTTTACCAGAATACCCTGCTCCGCCGCCTTGCCCGTGGCCACAGTGATCGCCACCGGCGTGGCCAGGCCCAGGGCGCAGGGGCATGAGATCACCAGCACGGCGATGGCGATGGACAGGCAGAAGCGCACGCCCATGCCGCCCACCGCGGCCCACAGGATAGCCGCCAGCAGTGCGATGGAAATGACCACCGGTACGAACACGGCGCTGATCTTATCCGCCAGACGGCTGATAGGTGCCTTGCCGCTGGCGGCCTGCTCCATCAGCTGAATGATCTGGGACAGAGTGGTATCCGCACCTACCCGGTCCGCCGTCAGCTCCAGATAGCCGCCGGTGAGGATGGTGGCGGACACCGCCTTGCCGCCCACAGTCTTCTCCACCGGCATACTCTCGCCGGTAAGGGCGGACTCGTCCACGGTGCCGCTGCCCGCCGTCACGGTGCCGTCCACGGGGATACGCCCCCCCTGCCGGACGATGACCGTCTCGCCGGCCTTGATGTCCTCGGTGGGGACGGTGACCTCCTTGCTGTCCCGGCGCACCACGGCGGACTCCGGCGCCAGCGCCAGCAGGGCGGTGATGGCTCCGGTCGTCTTGCCCTTGGAGCGCTCCTCCAGGTACTTACCTACCGTCACCAGCGCCAATATCATGCCCGCCGACTCGAAGTACAGGTCCGGCATACCCGTGACCTTTCCCGCCGCCAGCAGACCCATCTCGATCAGGCTGTACACCAGCCCCGCCGCCGCGCCCAGCGCCACCAGCGAGTCCATATTGGGCGCACCCTTGAACAGCCGGGAGAAGCCCACGGTGAAATAACTGCGGTTCAAAATCAGTATGGGCACCGTCAGCGCCAGCAGCACAAAGGCCGACAGCAGGGGCCGCGTGTGCATGAACATGGGCACCGGCAGCCCCATCATGTGTCCCATGCTCAGGTAAAACAGCGGCGCCAGACACACCACCGACCACAGCAGCCGGCGGCCCATGGCCTTTACCGCCGCGTCCTGCTCCGCGTGCAGGTCCCGCCGGGCCTCGCTCTCCGGCGCCGCGCCGTAGCCCGCCGCCGTCACGGCGGCCACAATGGCGGCGGGATCCACATTTTCGTCCCTGTCGCACACCAGGGAGCCCAGCATCAGATTTACCGACGCGCTGTGTACGCCGGGCACCGAAGCCGCGGCTCTTTCCACATGGGCGGCGCAGGCGGCGCAGGTCATGCCGGTGATGACGAATTTCTCTGTCATACTGCCATCTCCTTATTTCATCAGCTTTTGCAGCGTGGTCACCAGTTCGTCGATGACCTCGTCGTCCCCCTGTCGGATACCGTCCGCCACGCAGGTGCGGATGTGGGTAGCCAGCAGCTCTTTACTAAAGCTGTTCAGTGCCGCGCCCACGGCGGATACCTGTATCAGAATGTCGGGACAGTAGGCGTCCTTCTGCAGCATCTCCTGCAGGCCCCGCACCTGCCCTTCAATGCGGCACAGGCGGTTCAGGAGTTTTTTCTGCTCCTCTGGCGTGCGGTGCTTGGTCTTTCCCTGGCAGCAGCAACAAGTATTTTCCACAGTCGTATACCTCCTGGGGGTATTTTTGATCACGGCCACATTATATACCCCCACCGGGTATTTGTCAACGTTTTTCTTTGGGCCGCACCAGCAGTGCCGCCAACAGGGAAAGCACCACCGCCGCGGCGATGCCGCCGGAGGTGGCGGTCAGTCCGCCGGTGAGCACACCCAGCAAGCCGTCCTCCGCCACCGCTTTGGCCACGCCCTTCGCCAGGGAGTAGCCAAAGCCCGTCAGCGGCACGGTGGCCCCGGCGCCGCCCCAGTCCACGATATACTGATACACACCCACAGCCTGCAGCAGCACACCTGCCACCACATAGCCCGTCAGAATACGGGCCGGGGTCAGGCTTGTCTTGTCCAGAATGATCTGGCCCACGGCGCACAGCAGCCCGCCGCAGAGAAAGGCATTGAAATACTCCATCACGCATCCTCCTTCGTCCGGTCCAGCACCACCGCGTGGCAGATGCCCGGTATGCTCTCCCCTTGAAATGAACTGGTGGGGCTCAGCAGCGCCCCGGTGGGGGCGAACAGCACCCGCCGCCACCGGCCCCGGCGCATCTCCGGCAGCAGATAGCCGCAGAGCACCGCCGCAGAGCAGCCGCATCCGCTGCCGCCGGCGTGCATATCCTGTCTCTTCCGGTCATAGAGCACCAGTCCGCAGTCGGTGTAATTCTCCAGCGCCACGCCTTCCCGGGCGAACAGCTCCAGCACGATGCGGCTGCCCACATCGCCCAGGTCGCCGGTGAGGATCAGGTCATAGTCCCCGGGTGCGGTGCCGGTGTCCCGGAACACTGCCTGCAGGGTGTCGAAGGCCGCCGGTGCCATGGCCGCGCCCATGTTGGTCATGTCCGTCACACCCAGATCCACGATGCGTCCCCGGGTCACATGGGTGATATACGGTCCCTCCGCCTGGGCCCCCAGAATGCAGCACCCCGCCGCCGTGGCCGTCCACTGGGCAGTAGGAGAACGCTGGCTGCCGTAGGGCAGAGGCATCCGATACTGCCTCTCCGCCGTGCAGAAGTGGGAGGAGGTCTGTGCCGCCGCCATACGGACCGCGCCGGAGGCCACGGCCATAGCGGCCAGCGACAGTGTCTCCCCCATAGTAGAGCAGGCCCCATATACCCCATAGAAGGGAATATTAAAATCCCGCAGGGCAAATGTGGCCCCAATGTTCTGGTTCAGCAGATCCCCGGCGAAGGCGCAGTCCACGTCCTCCGCCGCCAACCCGCCCTTTTGCAGGGCCAGACGCAGGGCATCCGCCTGCATCTGTGCCTCGCCCTGTTCCCAGGTCTTTTTCCCACAGAAGGCATCCGTCCCCACAGCGTCGAAGCAGCCGCCCAGCGGCCCCTCGCCCTCCAGCTTTCCCGCCACCGCCGCAAAGCTGACCACTCCCGGCGGCTGCAAAAACCGGCAGGTCTGCCGGCTCAAGCGTTTTACGTCCATGATACGCACCTCGCAAACATAGCATTGGCCGTAGTGTGCACCATTTACGGAAAAATATGAAAGCGCCGTCCCACGGGACGGCGCTTTCACAGATCTTCAAAACACCAGCTGCACCAGCAGCATATAGCAGGCGGTGCCCGCCAGGATGGACAGCAGCGTGTTCCGCCGCCACAGGTGCAGCC
>OHKU01001556.1_pt1 | contig 9990 bp, 10 predicted proteins | sample 1568911 | NCBI WGS metagenome assembly OHKU01 (sample SAMEA3879574, study PRJEB24766) | human gut metagenome | biome: human-associated habitat; feature: feces | place: USA | collected 1985/1987
CCTTTTTGCTATCCCTTGTTGCAAAAACACGGGGATAAAATCAAAATCAGGCGGAGGGAAGGCTTATGCAGGAATATGTAACCATCTATGCTCCAGCAGAGGATGAATTTGTCGAGCGCAAATCCAGGTTTATCGGAGCAATCGCGCCGGTGCAGACCGAGGAGGAGGCACAGGCGTGGATTGCGCAGGTGCGTCAGCAGCACCGGGATGCCACCCACAACACCTATGCCTACATCCTGCGCAACGGGATTAAACGTTACTCGGACGACGGAGAGCCGCAGGGGACTGCCGGTGTGCCGATGCTCGACTGCATTGAAAAAGAGGGTCTGGTCGATGTGGCGGTGGTGGTGACCCGCTATTTCGGCGGCATCCTGCTGGGGGCCGGAGGGCTTACCCGGGCCTACAGCAAAAGCGCCCGGGACGCGCTGGCCGCCGCGGGCGTGGCGGCCATGGGCCTGTGGACCGCGGCCCTCTGCACCTGTCCCTATCCCCTGCTGGAGCGGGTGAAGCTGGAGGTGCAGGCCGTCGGCGGCACCGTGGACGCCGTGGACTACGGGGCGGAAGTGGCTTTGACCCTGTCCCTGCCGGAGGACGCCCCCCGGCGGCTGCAGGACCGGCTGACGGAGCTGTCCGCCGGACGGCTGCGGCTGGAACTGTCCGGAACGGAGCTGCGCCCGGGTCCCCGGGAGGACATCTGATAGATTACAGAAAGGGAGACGCAACATGGACGACAACGAAAAGAGACTGGAAATTCTCCGCCGCACGAAAAAGCGCCGCAAGCAGGTGGACATCACCTTTATTCTGGCGGCTCTGGCTGTGCTGTTCCTGCTGGCCGGGATCTACCTGGGCCAGGCGGTGTATTATATCCTGTTCGTGGCCTGCGTGCTGTCGGCGGTTCTGATGATCGTGGACCTGCGCCGCACCAAGCGCCAGCTGGAGGAGCAGGACCGCAGGGAGCAGGAAAAGAACAACGCCTGATTCCTCAAAAATCAAAAACAGAGCATCCCTTCCGCGCCCGGAGGGGATGCTCAAATTTTTATTCACATTCGTGCTTCAACCGGCGGAGCATGCCGATGACGGTCTCGCGAGTCAGGTTCAGATCATACGCGCGGTTCAGCAGCTGGGCGATGCGCCCCGGCGGCCAGGCATAGGACACATAACGTTTCATGTCTTCCAGTGCGCCATCCGGCAGATCCGTCAACTCAATCACGACGGGGATGCTCCTTTCCGCATACCCGGCCCAGTCCGCCGGGCGTTTCTCACGGTAACAGGATAAACCCTTACAGCCCCACTGTCAAGACAATTATTCCATTTTCTCCCAAAAAGTGCCCTTTATGTGCCAAAGAGTGCCTCCCCTGCCCGGATTATTTCTCCCGGACCAGCAGGCGCAGGGCCTGGGCGATGTTCTGCACCGGCAGCAGCTCCAGCCCCGGCAGGGGCTTGAGCTCCCGGGCCCGGCGGGCCGGGATCATGCACTGGGTAAAGCCCAGGCGGTGCACCTCGGTCAGCCGCTGCTCCAGGTGGCTGATGGAACGGATTTCCCCGGAGAGGCCCACCTCGCCGATGGCCGCCATATGGTCCGGCACGGGCTTGTCCAGATAGCTGGAGGCGATGGCCACCACCGCCGCCAGGTCCGCCGCCGGTTCCTCCAGGGTCAGCCCGCCGATGATGTTCAGATAGGCGTCGCACTGGGACACCTTCAGCCCGCCCCGCTTCTCCAGCACCGCCAGCAGCATGGCCGCCCGGTTATAGTCGAAGCCGTTGCTCATGCGCCGGGGGTTGGAGGCGCTGGCCGGGGCGATCAGGGCCTGCACCTCCGCCAGAACGGGCCTGGCCCCCTCCATGGCGCAGGTGACGCAGGTGCCGGGGGCGTCCTTGGGACGCCCGGACAGCAGCATCTCCGAGGGGTTCTCCACCTCCCGCAGGCCCCGGTCCATCATCTCGAACACGCCGATCTCGTTGGTGGCGCCGAAGCGGTTTTTTGCCGCCCGGAGGATCCGATAGGTCATGTGCTGGTCCCCCTCGAAATACAGCACGCAGTCCACCATGTGCTCCAGGACCTTGGGCCCGGCGATGGAGCCCTCCTTGTTCACATGGCCGATGACAAACACGGTAACCCCCTGGCCCTTGGCCAGCTGCATCAGGGCCATGGTGCAGTCCTTCACCTGTCCCACCCCTCCGGCGGGGGAATCCAGGTCCTCGTTATACAGGGTCTGGATGGAGTCCACGATCAGCACGTCCGGCTGCTCGCTGCGGACGCACTCTAAGATATTCCCCAGGCAGGTCTCCGACAGAACGTACAGATTATCGCTCTCCGCGTCCAGGCGCTGGGCCCGCAGCTTCAGCTGGTGGGCCGACTCCTCGCCGGACACATACAGCACCCGGGCGAACTCCCCCAGCTTCTTGCAGATCTGGAGCATCAGGGTGGATTTGCCGATACCCGGCGCGCCGCCCACCAGCACCAGGGAGCCTTTCACCGCGCCGCCGCCCAAAACCCGGTCCAGCTCCCCCATACCGGTGGAAAAGCGGATCTCGTCCGCCGTGCCGATCTCTGTAATGGGAACGGGCTTTACAGCCCTCGCCGACGCTGGCTTTCTGCCGGATTTCACCGGCTTATCCGCCTGCTCCACGATGCTGTTCCATGCGCCGCAGGCCGGGCAGCGTCCCGCCCACTTGGGGGTCTCGTTGCCGCACTCGGTGCAGTAAAATATGGTTTTGGTTTTCATGCGCTTGCTCCCTCCGTGTCGTGCTGGAGAAATCCGGCGGCGATGCACACCGCCAGCTTCAGCTGATACCCGCCGGTCAGTAGCTGCCCGGTTTCCGTCCGGTTGGACAGAAAGCCACACTCCACTAAAATGGCGGGACATTGTACATTTTTCATCAGATAGATGGTGCTGTCGATGGCCTTGGCGTTTTTCCCGTTTCCGGCGTTGACGGCGCCGTTCAGGGCCGCCTGGACCGTCTCGCCCAGCCGTGGGCCGGAGACCGCGCCGTTATAAAACACCTGAGCCCCATGGACCGACGGGTGGTCGGGCATACTGTTCTGGTGGATGCTGATGAGCACCGCCTCCGGCTTGCTGTTAATCAGGGCCACCCGGTTTTTCAGGTCCGACACCTTCTTCTCCCGCAGGGTGACGGCCTCCGGCGAATAAATCGCGTCCTCCCCCGTCCGGGTCAGCACGGTATCCCGGCCCAGAAACAGCAGCACATCCCGCAGCCGCCGGGTGATGGCCAGGTTCAGGTCGCTTTCCACCACCCCGTCCGGGGACACCGCGCCGCCGTCCTCGCCGCCATGTCCGGCGTCCAGAACGATGGTCCGGCAGCCCGCGGCAGCGTTTACAGCGGCAGGCCGTCCCGGCCGCAGGACGGCGGCGGCTCCCGCCAGCAGCAGCACCGCCGCAGCCGCCGCAAGATACCGGCGGCGAAGTATAACGATCATCTCCGCACCCCCTTCGGCTCACCGTATGCAGGGGATGCGTTTTCTATACCATACCACATTTCCCGATAAAAGGGAATCCCCCGTTTCCCGCTGGGGGAGGGGTACATATACTGGAGTGAGCCCCCGCGCGGGGGCCATACCCACGATTTGTGAAGGAGGAATCCCCTTGTACACAGAAACAAGCAGCTGCACCCCTGCCAATGGGTGCCCGCAGAACCAGGGCAGTCTCCCCGGCGGCTGCGGGGCGCTGGCCTTTCCCTTTGTGGCCATGCAGCAGCAGGACCCGCCCCGGTACGACCAGCGGGAGGCCCTGCAGCAGGGAACGTTGTTTCCCGGGCTGGACCTGCCGTTTCATAAGGAGCTGCGCAGCCGGTTCCCGGCGGCCAACAACGCCCTGTCGGAGCTGATGGCCCTGGATTTTGCCATTGACGAGCTGGGGCTGTATCTGGTGACCCACGCCGACGACCAGGAGGTCCTGAACCTGTATTGGAAATATATCGCCCTGGCCAAGGAGGGCCGCGCCCGGTATCAGGAGCAGTACGGCCCCCTGACCCAGACCACCGTCACGGAGGGCGGCTATCGGTGGCTCAACGATCCGTGGCCCTGGGACGAAGGAGGTTCGGACTGATGTTTGTATATGAAAAGAAGCTGCAGTACCCCGTGCGCATCGCCAATCCCAACCCCAAGCTGGCGGCCTTTATTATCAGCCAGTACGGTGGTCCGGACGGCGAGCTGGGCGCGTCTCTGCGCTATCTGAGCCAGCGGTACTCCATGCCCTATCCGGAACTGAAGGCCCTGCTGACGGACATCGGCACCGAGGAGCTGGGACACCTGGAGATCATCGGCGCCATCGTCCACCAGCTGACCCGGAACATGACGCCGGAGGAGGTCAAAAAGGCGGGATACGAGGCGTATTTCGTGGATCACACCGCCGGGGTGTATCCCACCGCCGCCTCCGGCTCCCCGTGGAATGCGGCGTCCATGGCCGTCAAGGGCGACCTGATCGCCGACCTGACGGAGGACCTGGCCGCCGAGCAGAAGGCCCGGGTCACCTATGATAACATCCTGCGCCTGTCCGACGACCCGGACGTCAACGACGTCATCAAGTTCCTGCGGGCCCGGGAGATCGTGCATTTCCAGCGCTTCGGCGAGGGCCTGCGCCTGGCCAAGGAGAAGATGGACCAGAAGAATCTCTACTTCGTCAACCCGTCCTTCGATCAATAAGCGCAAAAATGCCCCTGCCTTCTGAAACGAAGGCAGGGGCATTTTCAGATAGCTGTCAGATGCGGATGGCCAGGTTATAGGCGGCCTTGGTGGCCTGCCACATATTGCCGGGCTTCTCAGTGTTGTAGCTGTCGCCGATGTTGTGGACCTCAGCGGCAACCATCTCCTGCTGAGCGGACAGGAAGGGCTGGTCGTCGCCCTTGTTGCCGATGGCCATGACCACCAGGTCGGCCTCCAGCTGCTCGATATACTCCTCGTTGGTCATCTTGGGGGCCAGAGGATTCTCCACGTTCTTGGGGATGATGGGAGCCCAGGTGCAGTAGGGATCCGGCACGGCCTTGGCGCGGTTGCGGGCGATGACCACATGGCCATTCTCGAACCGGGTGACCCGGGCGCAGTTGATGAGCTGGCCGCCCTCGGCCTCGAAGTAGTGGATCAGATGGCCGCGGTTGGCGGTGCAGGCGCCCTCCTCGAAGTGCTCCAGCATCTCCACGCAGGTTACCTTGCGCTGGTGCTCGGTGGCCAGCCAATAGGCGGTCTCCAGGCCCACGGCGCCGCCGCCCACCACCACGATCCTGCGATCGGTGTCGGCCAGCTCCTGGGGATGGGTCAGCAGCCAGGTGGCCTCGATGTGGCGGGTCTCCTTCAGGCCGGGAATGGGAGGCAGACCCTCCTTGCTGCCATTGGCAAACACCACGGCGTCGTATCCGGCTTCCTTCAGCTGCTGGTTGGTCATGGTGGTGTCCAGGTGCACGGTGACGCCATCCTGCTTCTCCACCTGGCGGAACAGCCATTCCATATAGTTGTGCAGCTCATACTTGCTCAGAGGAGCACCGGCGGCGTGCATCTTGCCGCCCATACGGTCGGACTTTTCAAATACGTCCACGGTATGGCCCCGCTGTGCGGCGGTGATGGCGAAGTTCAGGCCCGCGCAGCCTGCGCCGATAACGGCGATGCGCTTGCGCACCTTGGCCGGGGTGGGAACGGCAGGCAGCAGCTCCTCGAAGCCGGTGCGGGGATTCACGGCGCACTGGGGATGGCCGCCCTCGATGAACTCGTTGACGCAGCCCTCCTGGCAGCCGATGCAGGGACGGATGTCCTCCACCTTACCGGCGTAGGCCTTGTTGCACCAGTCGGCATCGGCCAGCACCGGGCGGCCCAGCATGATCATGTCGCACTTGCCGTCCCGCAGGGCCTGCTCGGCCAGGTCGGGATAGCCCAGCTTGCCCACGGCCACAATGGGGACCTCCATGCCCACGTTGGACTTGACGCCCCGGGCGGCGAAGTATTCCTTGGCCACCTTGGACACGTCCAGGAAGCAACCGGCGGGCATACCGGCCGGGGGATGGGGCAGCCACCAGTTGTCATAGCAGCCCAGGTCCACATCGAACATATCGACGCCGGCCTTCACCAGGTTCTCCATATAGTTCAGGGTATCGGCGATGGAGCGGCCGTTCTTGAAGCCCTTCAGGCTCTTGACGGTGTCCATGCGGTCGCCATAGGTCTCGTTCAGGGCCAGGGACAGGTCGATGCGGTACATAATGGGATAATTGGGGCCCACCTTCCTGCGGATGGCCTTGATCATGTCCACGCCGAAGCGCTGCCAGTCGGCATACTTGCCGATCTTGCGGTGGTTGAAGGCGGGGGAGGTCAGCTGATCCAGCAGATAGCCCTCGTGGCCGTGCAGATACACGCCGTCCATGCCCATGACCTTGGCGTCCATGGACGCCTGGGCGGCATTGCGGATGATCTTGTCGCACTCCAGGTCCGTCAGGGGACGGCAGGGCACGTCAGGCAGATAGAAGTTGGGGTTCCAGGAGGCGGAAACCGGCAGCTGGAGCTTGGTCAGCAGGCACTGGGGATTGCCCACACGGCCCAGGCCCGGCGTCAGCTGGATGAAGATGCGGCTGCCCCGGGCGTGAACGCCCTGGGCCAGGTCGCGCCAGCCCATGAAGTTGGTGCGGGTGCCGTCGATACGGGGGAAGTAAGAGTAGTTGCCCTTCTCCGTGACGGAGGAGTCAATGTGATGGCTGATGGGGATCAGGCCCGTGGTCAGCAGGCCCACGCCGCCCTCGGCCCGGGCAAAGAAATACTGGAGCATCTTGTCGTTGGGACGGCCGGTCTCCTCGGCCATCTGACAGTTGCCCATGGGGGCCATGACCAACCGGTTCTTCACCGTCAGCTTGTTGATCTGGATGGGAGAGAACAAAGAGGTGTAGGGATAGAGGTCCCGGGTCATGCGTGCCGTGCCGCCTGCGCGGTTTTCGCAGTCGGTGCGCACCCAGTTGCCGAAGCTGTTGACCAGCTGCTGTACCAAAATGTCTTTCTTCAAGGGTATGCCCTCACTTTCCTGAAATGGTAAAAGTTTGCGTATCGATTGATGAGACAAGCATACCACATCTCGCCGCCAGAATCAACAAAAAAAATCAAAAATTCGAATAAATTCGTTGCAACTTGCCTGATTTCATGGTAAAATGATAGTGGTAAAAAGCAAATAATGTACAGAGTATGGCATTTATGTGGATTAACGGCCACTGACTTTGTACAGAACCGCGTGCATGTATATGCACACAGCCCAGAAAGGACGTGAAGCACGGTTGAACAGAAACCCCAAGATCCTGGCCGTGGCCGGTAAGGGCGGCGTGGGCAAGACGTCGCTGTCGGCTGCCTTCGTGCGACTTTTGACCGAGACGCACCCGGACGCCCGGATCTTAGCCATCGACGCGGACCCCGCCGTGGGTCTGTCCACCGCCCTGGGGGTGGAGGTACGGCAGACCCTGGATGATATCCGCAAGCAGATCGTGTCCTCGGTGGAGGACGGCGAGCCGCGGGAGGCCATCGAGCTGCTCAGCGAGGCCCGGTACCGCATCTTCGACACCATGGTGGAGCAGCAGAAATTCTCCTTCCTGGCCATCGGCCGGCCGGAGACCGCCGGGTGCTACTGCAAGGTCAACGCCTACCTCAAGGAGATCATCAATCTTCTGGCCGGTGACTTCGACTATGTGGTCATCGACGGCGAGGCCGGCATTGAACAGATCAACCGCCGCGTCATGGAGAAGGTCACCCATCTGGTGCTGGTGACGGACCCCAGCCGCAAGGGCACCCAGGTGATCCAGACCATCAAGCGCGTGGCCGACGACCTGGTGATGTACGACCGCTGCGGCGCGGTGGTGAACCGGGTGACGGACCCGGCCATGATCCCCTATATTCATATTGAAGGCATTGATGTTCTCGCCTATATCGGCAGCGACGCCAAGCACGCCGCCAACGATATCCGGGGACTGAGTGTTTTTGATCTGCCTGACGACGCTCCGGTGATCGCAGGCGCCCGCGAAGCCCTGACAAAACTGCAGATCCTGTAAACTTTTAGGAGAGAGGTGTAATTCTTGAGAGATCTGAAGCATTTGATCTACTTCGAAAATCTGCTGGAAAACGCCGACAATGAGCTGGTCAAGCAGGCTCAGGCGGACGGCAAGCTGGCCGTCGGCTATACCTGCTACCACGTGCCCGAGGCGCTGCTCAACATCGGCAACTGCTTTTCCGTGCGCCTGCGGGCGCCCCGGACCGGCTCTTTGGACATCGCCACCTATTACATGTCCAACTATACCTGCGAGTTCGCCCGTGCCCTGGTGGAGCGGGGCATGGAGGGCGGCTTCCAGTTCCTGGACGCTTTGGCCGGTGTGGACGCCTGTTCCATGATGAACCGCGCCATGGAGCATTTTGAGATTCTCCAGCTGAACTCCAAGCCCAATTTCTTCGTGAGCCACTGCGACATCCCCTATAAAATCACCGACTATACCCTGGATTCCTACGTGTCCCAGATGCGCATCCATGTGCTGGACGAGCTAAAAAACCGCTACGGTGTGGACACCTCCGACGACGCCATCCGCGCCGCCGTGGCCCAGCATAACGAGGTCTGCCGCATCATCAGCGAGATCGGCGAAATGCGCAAGGCCGATAACCCCGTCATCACCGGGTATGAGTTCCACGTGCTGAACCTGGTGACCTATACCTGTCCCAAGGACCTGATTCTCCCCTATCTGCGGGAGACCCTGGAGGAGCTGAAGACCCGCCAGCCCGACGAGAAGCCCGCCTTCCGGGCCAGAGTCGCCATCGTGGGCAGCGAGATCGACGATCCCCAGCTGACCAAGCTCATCGAGGGCTGCGGCGCCCTGGTGGTGTCCGACCGCTACTGCTTCGGCTCCACCCCCGGCCGCGAGGTCATCGAGCTGAAGGACGACGAGGACCCCCTGCGCCAGCTGTGCCTGCACGTGATGCAGCACTCCGAGTGCGCCCGGTATATCGCCGACGAGAAGGTCCAGCAGCGCCGGGACACCGCCGACCGTCTGGCCCGGGAGTTCAAGGCCGACGGCATCATCTATGAGCAGATGAAATACTGCGACTACTGGGGCTTTGAGCGGGCTCTGGTCAGCTATATCATGCACGAGGAGTACAACTGGCCGGTGCTGTCCATCGACCGCCTGTACAACAACGGCAATTCCGGCCAGCTGCGCACCCGCGTCCAGGCCTTTGTGGAATCCCTGGAGATCAAGCGCATCCAAAAGAACGGAGGGACCAAGTAATGGCAAAGATGAAATTCCCCAACCCCAAGTTCTTCCGGGCCAAGGACAACGTGGACTGGAAGGCACAGGGCCGGAACCTGCAGGAAGTGGGCGGCATCATCTGGGATATGCTGAAGGAGACCGACTGGAAGGCATTCGCCGCCAAGCAGAAGGCCAACGTCCAGGACAATGTCCGCCGGGTGGTCCGCGAGGCCAAGACCATCGCCGCCATGACCCCCGCCGAACGGCTGGACCTGCTGAAAACCGGTGAAAAGCACCTGGGCACCCTGTACCGCAAGGGCGACATGGTCACCGTGCGCCGCGAGTGGCGCGGCGTGGCCGACACCGCCTATGACTTCAAGGAGTGGCTGCGGACGTGGGGCATGCTGCTGGGCACCTTCTCCAAGGATCTGGTCCCGGCCCTGAACATGACGTTCTATTACCGGTGGATGATCTCCTATGTGTGCTGCGTCAGCTTCATGGACAAGAACACCATGGGCCAGCGGAGCAACGCCCTGAAGATGAGCCATCTGCTGATCTACGATATCTTCCGCTATGTGGCCGAGAACCTGGTGTTCCTGGCCAAGTGCGACAAGAAGAACGGCAACAGCGCCGAGCTGAACAAGAAGGTGGTCCTGTTCGACGAGATGACCATGGGCCAGATCATGGCGGGCTTCCCGGATCTGCTGGGTATCCCCTATCAGCTGATGCCCGTATTCCTGGTGTCCGAGATCGACCAGCTGACCTGCGTGCCGTATATTGACG
>OHKU01001575.1_pt1 | contig 9899 bp, 9 predicted proteins | sample 1568911 | NCBI WGS metagenome assembly OHKU01 (sample SAMEA3879574, study PRJEB24766) | human gut metagenome | biome: human-associated habitat; feature: feces | place: USA | collected 1985/1987
AGGCGATGCCTTCCTGATTAAAATCAAAGATTTTAATCAGGAAATAGTATCAGACAGCTGCTTCAAAAAGATACTCATACAGGCAGTATTGCAATAAGGCACGACAAGAAAGTACCCATTACCCGTCAGCGGTTCCTCTGCTCCGTAGGCGTAACGATACTCACGAATATGGTGGCAGGGCACACTGGGACGGATCCCTTTCCTGCACCAGCAGTATTTTGGCTTGTTGATCCTGCCAAATCCGGCTTCATCCTGGAACATAAGGCGGATTTTCCTGGAGTTGTGGATAAATTGAAGTTCCTTTACTGTGGTGTTAATTTTTTTGAGGCCGCGATTTCTTCATCGCTGGCCTTTCTGGGGTGCTTGCTTCGGGGCATTACCTTTCGCCATCCATGCCGATGCAGAACAAAGTAGATTTGACCATTGCTGACCAGATGGTCTACTGCTGCCTGGTATGCCTTTGCGATCTCACTGACCTCGACCAATTCACCTTTTTCTGCTCGTTCCTTAAAAGGCGCAAGAATGGCTGCTTCTTCCTCTACGCTCATATTGCGGTGGTTTCCACCGTAGTGATTGCCGGAAATTGCATCCAGTCCATGATCTCTATATTTTGCGACAAGCTGTGTAACATAGGCAGCATGAAATCCGGTTGCTGCAGAAACTTCCCCGGAGCTTGCTCCTTTTGCCCGCACCTCAAGTGCTTTCAACCGTCATTCTGCTCGCTTATCTTTGTTTTCTTTGCGAGCCTGCTCAATTCCTTCGATTTCTTTTTCACTGAATTTATATCTGGAAGCCATATTCATCACCCAGATATAGTATATCACATCGTTGCGAATAGTTAAATAGGCTTATTAAGAATTGGTATGAGGCCTTCTCCAAGTCCGATTTCCGTGCCGTAAAGGTCAAGGAATGCGAAGCTGTCAAGAAGTCCAAGAAGCTGCTGAAGTTCACTCTGGACGACGGAACCGGTGTGGATTGGGTCATTCTGAGCGGCATTCACGCCTATTACGAGCCGGAAGAGCTGGTAGGCAAGACGCTGCTTGCCATCACCAATCTGCCGCCCCGTCCCATGATGGGCATTGAGTCCTGCGGGATGCTGATCTCCGCCGTCCACCACGAGGAGGGCGAGGAAAAGCTGCATCTGCTGATGCTGGACAACCACATCCCCGCCGGGGCAAAGATGTACTGATACAACCAACGAGGGAGGCACCGTCTCCCTCGTTTTGTCTATGGAAAAGCCTCTGCTTTCGTTTGGTGAAAGCAGAGGCTTTTTGCCATTATGTGGATTCCCGTTCCAGAATGCACGGGGATGTACAGTAGGATTGGGTTTGTAAGTTGGGTTTGCGTATCCGCTGTAAAACAAACCGGGCGGCGTTGACGCCCATGTCGTGCATGTCCACCTCCACGGCCGTGATGGCCGGGTCTGTCAGCATGGAAAAGGGGTAGTTGTCAAAGGTGAGCAGCGCGATGTCCTGCGGAACCTTCAGACCTATCCGGCGGATGTATTGCAGGCAGTGCAGAGCAAGATGGTTATTGCTGCAAAGCAGCACCTCCGGCCGGGGGCGGCGCATCAGCAGACCGTACAGCGCCTCGTCGTCCAGCGCGTAGGGCGATTCATTGCAGACAACCTCAACGCTCAGCTCTTCCTCAGACATGACCTGATTGATTCCTCGCAGGCGGCTCTGGGACAGGGCGTCGTTTTCCTGCCCCGTGATAAAGGCCATTCTCCGGTAGCCCTTGTCCAGCAGATAATTCGCGGCGATCTGCCCCGCCTGCTCGTGATTGACGTCGATCCAGCAGATATTGCACCGGAATCCCGGCTTTCCGATGACCAGGTAGGGGAAATCCACCCGGGAAAGGATCGCGGCCAGCTCTGGGCTTAAAACGAAAGCATGAATAATGAGCGCGTCCGCCTGCCGCTGCTGGATGATGTCCCGGATGTAAAGGGGCGCCGCCTGTTTCGTCAGCGGTTTCAGGGTCAGGGAATAGTCCTTGCCGTCCAGATACGTGGCAATGCCGGAGATGATCTCGAACATATGGGGATTTTCAAAGGCAATGTTCTGGTAGAAATCCGTGATGAACAGCACCGTGCCGCTTGCCTGCCGGGCAAAATTCTTGGCTCGCGCGTTGGGGCGGTAGCCGAGACGGTCCGCGATTTCCCGTATCGCCGCTTTGGTCTGGTCGGGGATGGTGTAGCTGTCGTTCAGCGCCTTGGAAACCGTGGCAATGGATACCCCTGCCTCTTTCGCCACGTCATAAATCGTCACCGCCATGAATCTGTTCCTCCCGTACTTCATACTCCCATGCACCGATTATGTCATGATTGCCGCCTTTTTTCAAGAGCAATCTGCCTGTCTGCGGTGCGGGAATGGGTGCGCCGCCCAGATTCATGGTAACTGTGATTCTTGTGTTCTCCCAATTCCGGCTGTAGCTGTAGGTCTTCCCTGCCGCGAAATTCGTCACGAAATCGCCGTACCGCAGGGCGGGATGTTCCTTCCGTAGCGCAATCAGGCGGCGGTAGATATCCTCCAGCGGGTGAGATTTTCCCCACGCCATCGCCTGGCGGTACTCGCTTTCGCTCAGGCCGCAAAGCCCCTTTTCATCCCCGTAAAACACGCAGGGCATACCGGGGAAGGTCATTTGCAGCAGCACCGACAGCTCCATTTTGTCGACATTTTCCCCGCACAGGGACAGATACCGGCTGACGTCATGACTGTCCAGCAGATTCAGCTGGGCAAACAGGGCGTTTTCCCGATAGCGCAGCAAAAGGGTGGAAACATTGGTATCGAAGGTTTCCGCATCCACCGTTTCCTCCGCGAAAAATCTGCGGCAATACCGGCGGAAATCGTAATTCATCGCGGAATCCATCATATCCCCGTTCAGATAATGGGCGGCGTTTTCCCAGACCTCCCCGACGATAATGGCATCCGGCTTTGCCGCCTTTACCGCGGTACGGAACGCGCGGAGGAAGCCGTCGTCCAGCTCGTTCGCCACGTCCAGCCGCCAGCCGTCGATGTCAAACTCCCGTATCCAGTAGACGCCGACGTCGCAGAAATACTTCCTTAAATACGGGTCGGCGGTGTTTGTTTTCGGCATACTGGCAACGTAGGAAAAACAGGTATATTCCGGAAGCTCGCCGGGAGCGGGAAGCTTTGGCTTCGCCGGTAGCTGGTAGAAACAGGAATAGTATTTTGACTCCATACCGTTCCGCAGAACATCCTGAAACAGGAAATGGCGGCTGCTGATATGGTTGAATACGCCGTCCAGCAGAACCCGGATACCGAGGGAATGGGCTTTCTCCACCAGCGCGCGGACATCCTCTTTGCTTCCCATATGTGGGTCTACCTGGTAGTAATCGAGGGTGTCATACCGGTGGTAAGATTCTGCCGCAAAAATCGGGTTCAGATAAATGCAGTTGAACCCCATGGACGCGATATAATCCAGATTCTCTGTAATGCCCCGGATGGTGCCGCCCAAACCGGTTTTCCCATCGGAGCCGCCGGAAAGCGTCCGGAACCCGTCGGCGAAGCTGTCCGGGAAAATGTTGTAGACAACGGCGTCCTTCGTCCATTCCGGGACGGAAAGCCGGTCAGCACGATGGTTGAAGGGAAGCTGGAAATAATCCGCCCGGGTGGGCGTTCCGGCCATTTCGTAGCAATCGCCAAAATAGCAGAGCGTCTCCGCCCCGTCCGACAGTTCAAACCAGTACGCAATACGCTCAAGCTTTGTTTCCAGCCGAACCTCGTACCAGTCAAAATACCGGTCTTCCCGGATTTTTTTCATGGGCAGGCAGGCAAAATCCAACTCCGGCGCCATGGCGGCGCGGTCGGCGTAAAAGAAGCGGCAGCTCTGTGCCTCGCCTTTTCCGGTTCGCAGGCGGAAAACATAGTGGGTACCGTCCGTGGCAAACGCGAATTCGCTCAATGGTCTATGGTAAATTGTTGCGGGATTCATACATTATCCTTTCACCGAGCCGCCGACGACGCCGGCAACGTAGTATTTCTGCATTCGAATAAAGAGCAGCACCACAGGGATCGCCACGATCACCGCACCGGCGCAGAAGACGGTGTAGTATTCGTAGATATTCGTCTTATCCACCATGGTGTACAGACCCTTTGCGACCGTAAAGTTGTTGTAATTGTCCTTCATGATGACCGACACGAAGATATAGTCCACGATGGGGTTAATGAAGGCATTGATGGCCGTGGTCGCGATCACCGGCTTGGCGTTGGGCAGTATGATCTTCCAGAAGATCGTACTGTTGGTCGCGCCGTCCAGGATGGCAGCCTCGTCCAGAGATCTGGGAATGGTGTCAAAATACCCCTTGGCGATGTAGTAGTTCAGCGCCGCGCCGCCGGAATACACCAGAATCAGCGCCAGCAGCGTCTGATCCAGGCTTACCGCCTTCATGAAATGGTAAATGGCGATGATGCTCATAAAGCCGGGGAACATTCCCAGAACCAGAGACGCATTCATCAGGAATTTCCGGCTGGGGAAACGAAGCCGGGAGTACACATAGGCGACCATCAGCACCAGAATCGTGGTGATGGCACAGCTGCACCCGGCGACCAGCATCGTGTTGCCGAACCATCGGGGAAAATCAAACAGCTTCCTGTCTGTAAACAGTCGGACGTAATTACCGAAGGTGAAGCTTTTCGGCCAGAGATAGGAGGTATACGCCCCCTGCTCCGCCCGGAAGGAAGACACGACCAGCCAGAAGACCGGCACCAGCCAGAGCATTGCCAGAACCGCGATCACCACATTCAGCGCCACCGAGGAAACAATCTTGCGCCTGCGCATATTTTTCATTGAAACTGATCCTCCTTCTTCACGGCGCCTGTCCGGTTATACACCAGCAGGGAGCAGCTGCCCACCAGCATAAAGATAAAAATGCCGATGGTCGATGCCAGAGAGTAGTCATTCCGGTTCACCGTCAGCTTGTACAGCCATGTGACCAGCAGGTCGGTCTTACCGGCCTGATAGTAGTCCAGCGAGAAGGGGCCTCCGGCAGTGAGCAGGTATATGACGTTGAAGTTGTTGAAATTCGTCACGAAGGTAGTGATCGTCGCGGGGGCCGTCACGAAGAACATATAGGGCAGCGTGATGGAAATGAACCTTCTGACCGGCCCCGCGCCGTCCATTTCCGCGCTTTCGTACAGCTCGGCAGGGATGTTCATCAGTACCCCGGAAAAGGTCATCATGGTGTAGGGAATGCCGATCCACATATTCACCACAACGACTACAATTCGCGCCAGCGTCGGGTCCAGCAGGAAGGGTAGCGGCGCGCTGATCAGTCCCAACTCCTGCAGCAGCACATTCACCGCTCCCGCAGGCTCCAGCGCCCGGGAGATCAGCAGCAGGCTCACGAACTGGGGGATGGCGATGGCAATGACGAAGCAGGTGCGCCACACCTGTTTGAGCTTCACCAGCTTGCTGTTGATGGCGACGGCCAGCAGCATACCGAGGATGTAATTCGTAAACGTGGCAAGAATCGCCCAGACGATTGTCCAGCCAAGCAGGCCGAAGAACGTATTGGTCTTGATCTCGTTGCCCAGAAAAATATCCGTCACGTTGGTCATACCAACCCATGTAAACAGATTTCCGGGGGGCTGGTGATCCGCGTCGAAGTTGGTAAACGCAATGAGGATCATGAAAATGATGGGCAGCAGCGTAAACAGCACCAGCGTCAGCATGGGCATGGAGAGCAAGGTTATATGAAAGCGCTCATTCGTCAGGCTGTGAAGATCGTCCCGGAAGCTCGCGATTTTCCGCCCCTCCCGCAGATTCTCCTGCGCATGCCACGAATCCCGGATGTTCGCGTACCAGATGTACAGGAACACCGCAATCACCGCCAGCGACAGCACGCTGTAGAGAAGAATCAGCATGGAGTTGTCGCCGGGGAACCTCTGGTAGATCTGTAAGTCCTCGTTCCAGACCTTCCGCTGGGTCTCCGTGCCCAGCGTGAAGAATTTACTCAGATACTGCAGCGCAAAATTTTTAAGGAAGCAGAAAAACCCGATCTGGGTCAAAAGATAGATCAGCCCGCGAACGTACTGCTTATAGCGGATGCAGCCGGTTCCCATGATAAAAAACGACAGCCGTGTCCAGAAGCTGCCCTTCGCGGCGGCGCAAAGAAGTATATTCCGTTTTGTGTTTTCTTGCATGGATATCCCTCCGTGAGCATGGGATGGCGAAAAGGGGCTTTTTTACAGCCCCTTTTCGGAATCAAATGAACTTATCCTGCCAGCGCCTGCTCCACGAGCTGATCCAGCATGGTCTGCAGATCGCCGGTGGAATGGGCTTCCAGCTCCGCGCCGAAGGCTTCGACGGGCGTCCAGAAGCCGCCCAGAACCATCTGGGAAACAGCGAACTCGCTCTGTGCGTTCAGAGCCTGAAGCGCCAGATTAGAGGCGATGGTATCGTCAGCCAGCGCATTGACATTGGAGGGGCCGTAGTTCAGCACGTTGTAGCGCTCGATCTGGGCTTTCTCGCTGGTCAGATACTCCGCCAGCTCCATGGAGTCCACGGGATAGGCGGTCTGGGAGTTGACGCCGTAGATCTTGCAGCCAAGGAAGGAGCCCATCTGAACCTGCTTGCCGTCACAGGTGAAGGTAGGCAGCTTGCAGCAGCCGTAGTTGTCGCCCAGCTTTTCCTGAATCGCGGAGGCGACCCATGTGCCGGACACGCCGCAGGCGATGGCGTCGCCGATGCCGCCCGCCAGAACGGAGTCATCACCGGTCACGAATGCGGGGTCATTGCAGAACGCCCGGATCGCTTCCGCGGCGGCAAGGCCGTTGGCGTTGTTGAAGTCGATGACCTGCTTGCCGTCCTCGATGGTCAGCGTGCAGCCGTTGCCAAGGAAGAAGGAAGCCAGATACCAGCCGTTGGAGACGTCCATATGTACCTTCTTGCCGGCAGCGTTGGCAGCTGCCAGAATGCCGTCCAGCGTCTTCAGGTCGTCCTCGGTGAACACGGATTTGTCGTAGTACAGGAAGTAGCCGTTATCGGAGGTCATGGGATAGCACCACATATCGGAGCCAACGGTGGCGGCCGCAACGGCGCCGCTGTCGTTCAGCTCGGTGACTTCCGCGGCAGCCTTGGTGCCAAGCTTGGTCAGGGCGCCGGCCTGCACCAGACGAGCCAGCTGATCCTGCGCGAAGCAGAACAGGTCGGCGCCGTCCTCGACGGAGGTGATCATCTGGGTGGCGGAGTCGAGCTCGGTGACGCCCTCAATGGTGGCGTTGATGACGATGCCGGGGTTCTCTTCCATAAAGTCCTTGATCTGCTGCTCGGTCAGTTCCTTTACACCGGCCATCTCGGAGACCCAGACGGTGATGTCATAGGTGCCGTCCAGAGAATCGGCCGCGGCAGCGGCGGTGGGGTTGGCAGCGGCGGTGGGGTTGGCGGCGGCGGTGCCGGCGGGGGGTGTGTTGCTGTTACCGCAGCCGGCAAACAGGCCAAGAACCATGCCGACAGTCAGAAGCAGCGCGAGAATCTTCTTCATTTTACATTTCCTCCTTGATATTATAAATTCGCTGGCTGATCCCGCAGACCGGAAAGCGCTTTCCATAGGACGAACGGAACGGGAGAATACCCGGGTATGTTCCCGTGTCCTCCAATTGGAATCGTTTCCAGAAAGCCGGGAAAAAACGGGGGGAGTGCTTAGAGGATTATTTTCTTCACACTTCCCTTTAAAAAAAGAATACTCGATTTTTCGTAACAAGTCAACTGCGCAGTGTGCATAAAAAGTTGCATCAGAAATTGTTGAAACTGCCAACGTCCTGGGGAAATGCCGCCGGCAACGCCCTCCCATGCGCTTCCCGGCTTGATTTCTTTCCGGTTTTCTCTTGATTTCCCCGCCGTTTTTTTCTATAATACATTTGCCGCTTCCTGATTCTCCCCGTATCGGAAGCGAAAAGACTACCCGCGGCGGAAGTCCGCGGTATTTCCACAGGAAACCATCCGAAGTCTTCCCGTGCCCCGCCATCCGCCCCTGCCTCGGCAGTTTCCGGTATTGGTCGGATGATCCATACAAAAACAAAAAACGGAGGAATTGTTATGTCTGCATCCTGGCTTCGTGACGCCGTATTCTATGAAATATATCCGCAGAGCTTCCGGGACTCCAACGGAGACGGCATCGGCGACCTTCCCGGCATCACCGAAAAGCTGCCCTACGTGAAGAGCCTCGGCTGCAACGCCCTGTGGATCAATCCCTGCTTTGACTCTCCCTTCAAGGACGCGGGCTACGACGTCCGGGACTATAAGAAGATTGCGCCCCGCTACGGCACCAACGAGGATATGGCTCAGCTGTGCCGCCGCGCCCACGCGCTGGGGATCCGGGTTCTGCTGGATCTGGTTCCCGGCCACACCAGTGAAGAACACGAATGGTTCCGCAAGAGCGGCGAGGCCGAGCCAAACGAATATTCCGGCCGGTACATCTGGACGGATCATGCCTTTGCCGGGGGCGACGGTATGCCCTTCATCGGCGGCGAATACCCTCGCAGCGCCACCTATATCATCAACTTCTTCAAATGTCAGCCCGCCCTGAACTACGGCTACCGGGAACGCCGGGAACGCTGGCAGCAGAGCATCACCAGTCCTGACGCCCTTGCGACCCGGGAGGCCATGAAGGATGTGATCCGGTTCTGGCTGGATCTGGGCTGCGACGGCTTCCGGGTGGATATGGCGGAGTCTCTTGTGAAGAATGACGGCACGGAAAAGCTTGCCACCATGGAGGTCTGGCGGGACATTCTGGGCGCCATTCACAAGGAATATCCGGATGCTGCCTTCGTTTCCGAGTGGAATCATCCGGACAAGGCTCTGCGCTGCGGCTTTGACATGGACTTTTATCTCAACTGGGACGGCAACGGCTACAGCACCATGATGCGGGACTACACCCTCCGGGACGGCTGCGGCAGCTACATCGGCAATACCGGCTTCTTCTCCCGGGATTCCGGCACCGACGTGAGCCGGTTCCTTGCGGACTACCTGCCCCAATATCACGACAGCCGCGACCACGGCCTCTGGTGCTTCATTACCTGCAATCACGATACCCCCCGTCCCGCCGCGGGGCTGACAGACGCGGAACAGCGGCTGGCCTTTGCATGGATCTTCACGATGCCCGGCGCTCCCTTCCTGTACTACGGCGATGAGCTGGGCATGGACTATCGAGTCATCCCCACCAAGGAGGGCGGCTACCACCGCACCGGTTCCCGGACGCCCATGCAGTGGGATGCAGGCCCCAACCTCGGATTCTCCGAGGGCGCGGCAGAGGATTTGTACCTGCCCGTGGAAGCCGACGCGCGGCACACCGTACAGGCGCAGGAGCTTGACGAGAATTCCATGCTCTCCCATGTCAAGCGGCTGATTGCCCTGCGTCACGCCGAGCCGGAGCTTCAGAACTACAGCCCGTTTGCCGTCTATGCTGCCCGCGGCCGCCTGTTTGCCTACAAGCGGGGGAGTCTGCTGGTCGCCATGAACCCCGGCAGCGGTGAGGTGACCTGTCAGCTGGACGGAGCCTATATCCCCCTCTTCACCGTCGGAACCCCCGCCATGGAGGGAGATACGCTGCATTTGCCTGCCCAGAGCTTTATCGTGCTGAAGCCCAAGGAGAAAGCCGCCCCTGCTCACGCTTAGGAAGCCTCTGATACCAGGGAAGTTCTGAATAAATCGGCTGCTGCCGGAGCGCGGGCAGGGTCTGGCTGAAAACCGTCATCATGCCAAAGCAGCGAGGAATTTCCGCCTGCTGTGCACCATTTTCCCTTGCAATACACAAAGTATTCCCGCGAAAAAATGGCTTCATCAGGCGGAAAATCCCTCGCTGTTGGTCATATTCCCGGTTTTTATACTATTTCCTGATTAAAATCTTTGATTTTAATCAGGAAAGCATCGCCTAATGG
>OHKU01001580.1_pt1 | contig 9877 bp, 10 predicted proteins | sample 1568911 | NCBI WGS metagenome assembly OHKU01 (sample SAMEA3879574, study PRJEB24766) | human gut metagenome | biome: human-associated habitat; feature: feces | place: USA | collected 1985/1987
GTGGGGCCGCAGGTGTACATCTCCACATGGCCGGGGGTGTGGGTCTTGAACTCCTCTTTCTTGTGGGTGGCGGAATTATACAAATACATAACGGTTCTCCTTCTATCTACATTATATTATTATGCCGAACAAAAACGCCTCCCATGCCGTAGGGCATGAGAGGCGAAAAAGACTTCGCGGTTCCACTCTCGTTTATCACTCAAGTCCGGCCATAACGCAGGCCATGCGGAGGGCATCCACATCCCTCGCGCTCCCGGACGCACTTTCCGCACCGCTCGGCAGGACGGCTTTCAGCCGGTGGCCGTCCCTCTCTTGGCAAAGCTCTGGTGCGTACTCTTTCCGATCAACGCGCTATTCGGTTCAGTTAATAGTAACAGGAATTCTGTATGGTGTCAAGTGCTCCTGATTATTCTTTACATTGTCGCTTATAGCTGCAACACTCTCCACCAACCAAAACATTGACTGGCTTTACCTCAAATATCTTACAGCGCGACACATTCCCAAAAACTTCACTATCATCCAAAACGAACTCACAATCCCTGCAAATCAAGTCTTTGTTGCTGATTCTCATAGTCGCCCGTGCCTCGGATTCGATACGCTCCTTCATTTTCTTTTGCATCTCATTCATATCATCCACATTTCCACCTCAGTTATCATTCATCCCGAAATCAATTGTCCCAAGCTTTTCTTTCCACTGGTTTTCTGCGTGAACGACTATACTATCTACTGTAGATTTTGAAAAGATTTGCAAAATAGAAAATTGGAAATACTTATACCTCTCTGGGTAGGTGCAAATAACCTCTTTCATCAATTTATTATTGCCGTGCAAGGAATTAACATAGCACTCCCAACGGCCAAGTATTCCCCTATCTCCGTAGGCCGAGCCAACATATTGTTTTCCGTTTGCCATATCCAAAATAAGATAAACGCCCTTGACATTCGAAAGCGCCGCCTGCCACAACTCGTAGTTAATCTTGTCTTCCACAATTTCTTTCAGTTTGTCGTAGGTAAGGATGACTTTTTCATAACCAACAAATGGATGCTTGTCTGCGGAATCAATTGCAACGATTGTCTTTTCCGTTGTTCCCTTTTGGTGCCACATTCGGGCGGACTTTCCCCAGTCTATGACCATGCGCTTTTCATACTCTCGCAAAGCGTCTATGCTCTGTAAGTCAAAAAATGCATTCTCACCAGTAAAAGCCTCTCCGTCAGGGTACCCCTCCGGTCTTACATCCGGCGTATCAGGCACGCTTTCCCCTACTCTATATACGCCGTACAATCTGGCGTAATTGCCCCCTTCACTGAGAAAAACCGCCCAATAGTCATAACCTTTACTGAAGCCCGCTTTTTGGTGCGCTGTATACTCCCGCACCATATTTTTGTCGTAGCAGCGTCTAAAGCCTTCATCAGCTAATGAATGTCGAATAAGCTTTACTTTAGCCGGATCCAATCCTGCTTTTTTCAACACATCAGCAAAAACAAGAATTGCCATTCCTACACCCCCATCACTCAATGTCATTAAAAATCTTATTTGGTCTCTTTGAACACATCAGCGTTCTTGGCAAAATACTCAACTCCGGAGTACACCGTTGTCACCAAAATGATACCCTGGCATACATAGTTCAACACCTGAGGAATACCCAGCAGGATCAGGCAGATACACACCATAGTACTGGCTGTCTTGACCTTACCGGACCAGCCAGCGGCGATGACCCGGCCCTTCTCCACAGCCACCAAACGCATACCGGACACAGCAAACTCCCGCAGCAGCACGATGGCCAACACCCACGCGGCGAAGGTGCCCTCCTCCACGAACCAGCACAGCGCCGCCATCACCAGACACTTGTCCGCCAGCGGGTCCATGAACTTCCCAAAATCGGAGACCTGATTATAGTGCCGGGCAATGTAGCCGTCCAGCAGGTCGGTCAGGCATGCCACGATGTAGATGCCCAGCGCCACATAGCGGCTGCCGGGAAAACCCCAGTACAACACCACCAAGAACGCGGGAATCATCAGCACCCGCAGGATCGTCAGTTTGTTCGCCGTAGTCATATATGTATCCACCTTTCGCTTTTATCTCTCGCAGCATTATAGCACAGTGCCGCGCAAAGGGAAAGCCCCCTTTTACTCCGCCAACTCGCCGGTCAGCTCACCGTCCATGGCACCGGTGATACGCACCGGCACGAACTCACCCGCCTCCACCTCGTAGTCGGCGGTGAAATAGATGCGCCCGTCAATATCGGGGCTCTCGGCATAGCTGCGTCCCACGAACTGCATAGCCTCCTGGTCGAAGCCATCACACAGCACCTCTGCCACAGTGCCCATACGGCTGTCGTTGAAGTCGTCCATGATTCGGGACTGTACGTCCACCACCAGCTCCGCCCGGCGCTCGGCCTCGGCGGTGTCCACACGGTTCAGCATACGCGCCGCCGGTGTCCCCTCCTCCGGGGAGTAGGGGAACACGCCCGCCCGTTCGATGCGGACCTCCTGTAAAAATTCGCACAGCTCCTCAAACGCCGCCTCATCCTCGAAGGGCAGACCGGTGATAAGGCTGGTCCGCAGCACCAGGTCGGGGATACGCGCCCGCAGCTCACGGAACAGCGCCAGCAGCTCCGCCTTGTCGCCACGGCGGTTCATGGCGCGCAGCACCTTGTCGTTGCAGTGCTGGATGGGGATATCCAGATAGGGCAGCACCTTCTCCTCCGCGGCGATGGTGTCGATCAGCTCGTCGGTGAACTCGTCCGGATACAGATAGTGCAGCCGGATCCAGTGGAAATCCAGCTTACACAGCTCCCGCAGCAGCGCCGCCAGCTTCTTTTCGCCGTACAGGTCGATGCCGTAGCGGGTGATATCCTGAGCGATGACAATGCACTCCTTCACCCCGGCGTCAGCCAGATGCTTCGCCTCGGCCAGCACATCCTCCATGCGGCGGCTGCGGTATTTCCCGCGCAGAGAGGGTATCACACAGTATGCGCAGCGGTTGTCGCAGCCCTCGGCAATACGCAGATAGGCATAGTGCCCCGGCGTAGTCAGCACCCGGTCGAATTCGTCGATCATCCCGTGGATATCGGCAAAGCGCCGGGGCGTACCGCCGGCCATCATTTCCGAGAGCGCCGGGACGATCTCACCGTAGCTGCCGGTGCCCATGATGCCGTCCACCTCCGGCAGCTCGTCCAGTATCTCCTGCTGGTAGCGCTGGGTCAGGCACCCCGTCACCAGTATCTTGCCCACCTGTCCCTCGGCCTTCAACGCCGCCACGGACAGTATGGTGTCGATCGCCTCCTCCTTGGCGCTGTCGATAAACCCGCAGGTGTTGATGACCACCGCGTCCGCACCGGCGGGTGCCTCCAGCAGCGTATACCCCGCATCGCGGCACAGAGCCATCATCTGCTCTGTGTTCACCAGATTCTTGGCACAGCCAAGGGAAATAAATGCAACCTTCACGTTGTATACCTCACGTCTCGTCTATTTCCTGCCCCCACTCATTGAGCACGGGCCGTATGTCATTCCAGGAAAACCCACGCCGCTGCAATGCCGCGGCCAGCTTCCGGCTGTCCTCCTGTGTCATGGGCCGCCCACGCAGTCTGGCAGCCACCACCTTCCGCACGGCATCCGCCGCCGGGGGCAGCTGTGCCAGCGCCTCGTCCCACAGCTCCCGGGGCACGCCCCGGCGGTGCAGTTCCTGTTTCACCCGGCCTGGGCCATAACCCATGGCCCCGTAATGCCGCACGATAACGCCGGCATAGCCCTCGTCATCCACTGCGCCGAGCGTCTCCAGCCAGTCGGCGGTGTCCGCCGCCTGCTCCTCCGTGGCGCCCTTTTTTGTCAAACGGCGCTGCACCTCTTTTTTGGACAACATCCGTCCCGACGCCATCCGCGCCGCGGTCTGCTTCAGCTGAGACTGCTGCGCCGCCGCCTGTAATTCTACCACAAGCGCCGGCGACAAGTCCATACCTTTGTATAAACCAAAGCGCAGAAGCTCCGCGCCGGTGATCCGAAGGAGGTCGCCCCCCTCCAGAAACACCAGCACGCGCTCCTGCTTGTGCTTTGATTTTTCAATGCGCTCGATCCGCATCAGTCTTCGTCGTCAAAATCGTCGGCGGACACGTCCACCGCCCGTCCGGCGGCCTTGGCCGCTACCCGGGACTGGCTGCCCATCAGCTTGTGGAAGTTCTCCCGCACCGCCGTCTCCAACTTATCCGCCTCGTCCGGATGGTCGCGGAAGTACTGCTTGGCAGCATCACGGCCCTGTCCCAGGCGCAGCTCACCCATATTGAACCAGGAACCACTCTTCTGCACCAGGTCCAGCTTCACCGCCAGATCCAGCAGGTCGCCCAGCTTGCTGATGCCCTCACCATACATGATATCGAACTCCGCCTCGCGGAACGGAGGCGCCACCTTGTTCTTCACCACCTTGGCCCGGGTACGGTTGCCGATGACCTCGCCGCCGGACTTCAACGTCTCGATACGGCGCACGTCAATGCGGACGGAGGCATAGAACTTCAGCGCACGGCCGCCGGTGGTGACCTCCGGGTTGCCATACATGACGCCCACCTTCTCGCGCAGCTGGTTGATGAAAATGACGATAGAATTGGTCTTGTTGATGATACCCGTCAGCTTACGCAGCGCCTGGCTCATCAGTCGGGCATGCAGGCCCACAAAGCTGTCACCCATCTCACCCTCGATCTCCGCCCGGGGCACCAGCGCCGCCACGGAGTCCACCACCACTACGTCGATGGCTCCGCTGCGGACCAGGGCCTCGGTGATCTCCAGGGCCTGCTCGCCGGTGTCCGGCTGGGAGATGAGCATATCCTCGATCCGCACGCCCAAGGCCCGGGCATAGGTGGGATCCAGGGCGTGCTCGGCGTCCACAAAGGCCACCTCGCCGCCCAGCTTCTGGGCCTGGGCCAGAATGTGCAGGGCCAGGGTGGTCTTACCGGAGGACTCCGGTCCGTAGATCTCGATGATGCGGCCACGGGGCACGCCGCCGATGCCCAGGGCCAGGTCCAGGGCCAGGGAGCCGGTGGGGATGGCCTCCACGTTGGTCTCGGCGTTTTCGCCGTAGCGCATGATGGAGCCCTTGCCGTACATCTTCTCGATCTGCTGCATGGCCGTCTCCAGGGCCTTTTTTTTGTCGGAACCCGCAGGGACTGCGGCGGACGTATCCTTTTTCGCTGCCATTTTCGTCTCCTCCTCTAATTGATTGCCATAATGCTATCACAAATACTGTCCGGAAAAGCGGACAGTCAGATCTCCTGATACAGGGCTCCCAGCACCACCCGGGGAATGCCCGCCGGGTCCGGGAGAATTTCCAGGTCGCCGAAGCCCACGCTGCGCATGAGCCGCAGCACGTCGTCGGCCTGGCCGATGCCCACCTCAAAATAGAGCCGGGAGCCGGGATGCAGCACCGCAGGCCAATGCCGCAGGATGGCCCGGTAGAAGTCCAGCCCGTCGGCGCCTCCGTCCAGGGCCATATGGGGCTCATAATCCCGGACGGAGGCGTCCAGCCCGGGAATATCCCCGGAGGGGATATAGGGGGGATTGCTGACGATGCAGTCAAAGTCCCCCAGCCGCTGGAGCGGCGGGTGCAGGGCGTCCAGCTGCATGGCCGTCACCCGGCCCGTCAGGCCGTTGCGGCGGATATTCTGGCGGCAGATGCGCAGGGCCCCGTCGCTGAGCTCCCCCAGCACCACCCGGGCGTCCTTCACCTGGCTGGCGATGGCCAGGCCCAGGCAGCCGGAACCGGCGCACAGGTCCAGGACCCGGGGGGCATCCTGCTGCCGCAGCCAGCCGATGGCGGCCTCGGCCAGGGTCTCCGTGTCGGGCCGGGGGATCAGCACGCTTTCGCTGATGTCCAGGGGCAGGCCGTAAAACTCCCACTCGCCGATGAGATAAGCCACCGGCTCCCCGGCCAGACGCCGGCGGGCCAGCGCCCAGGCCGTCTCCTCCGTCTCCGGCGAGGCGTACAGCGCGCCGTCCCGCAGCAGCCGGGCCTTATCCTTTCCGGCGGCAAAGCACACCAGCTCCCGGGCCTCCAGGGTGGCGGCCTCGATCCCCGCCTGCCGCAGGGACCGCCGGATATCCAGGGTCAGATCGTTGTATGTAACAGCCATTACCAGGCGTCCTTTCCCTGCTCCTCCGGCAGCACCAGCCTCAGGGCCTCGATGGCCACCTCCAGCATGGAGTCGTCCGGCTCGTTGGTGGTGAAATTCTGAAGCCACATGCCCGGGGCGGACAGGATACGGGTGACGGCGTTGTCGTGACGGCCCACAAAGCGGTTGAATTCATAGGTGACGCCCACCACCGGGATCAGCAGCAGCAGATGCATGGCCACCCGGACCCACAGATTCTGCCAGTTCACATAGCTGAACACGATGCTGCTGCACAGAATGGACACCACGATGACCACAAACAGGAAGCTGGTGCCGCAGCGGGGATGGTGCTTGGGCTGGATGCGGGCATTTTCCACCGTCAGCGGCAGGCCCGCCTCATAGCAGAAGATGGTCTTATGCTCCGCCCCGTGATAGCAGAACACCCGGCGCACGTCCTTCTGCCTGGAGCAGAGGATCAGGTACCCCAGGAAAATGGCGATCTTCACCGCCCCCTCGATGAGGTTGTGGACGGCGGCGTGCCGGGCGTGGAACAGCCCGGCAATAAACGTGGGCAGCAGCATGAACAGCAGAAGGGTCAGCCCCAGGGACAGGATCACCGACACCCACACCAGCACCGACTGCAGCTTCTCCGCCGGAACGTGCTCCTCCAGCCACTTATCCAGCTTGGAGGGCTGGACGTTTTCGTCCTCGGGGTAATAGTCGGCGGAGAACATCAGGGCCTTGACGCCCCGGACCATGGAGTCCAGAAACGTGACGGCCCCCCGGAGGATGGGCCAGCCCAGAATGGGATACTTATCCTTGATCAGGGTCAGCTCCTCCACCTTGGTCACCAGGCCCTCCGGCGAGCGGACCACGATGGCCTGCTTTTCCGGCCCGCGCATGAGAATGCCCTCGATCAGGGCCTGACCGCCGATGGAGGTGCGGAATTGCTTGTTGTTTTTTTCCATGGGGAATGGGTTCCTTTCCAGTATCATAACACACCCGCCGCAAAAAATGCAACAGGCGTTCGATTTTTACAGCTCCTGGCCGGAGATGGGCAGCCGGATGGTGACGATGGCCCCGCCGCCGTCGGCGTTGCCGATGTCGAACACGCCGCCGTGGCGCTGGACGATCTCGTCGCACACCGCCAGGCCGATGCCGCTGCCCCGAGCCTTGGAGGAGCCCTTATAAAACTTCTGCTTCACAAAAGGGACCTCCGCCGGAGGGATGCCGGGGCCGTAGTCCCGGATGCGCACCACATAGCTGTCCCCCTCCTGGGTCATGTCCACGTCGATGCGCTTGCCTGCGCCGCCGTGCTTGGCGGCGTTGTCCAGCACGTTGCAGAACACCTGCTTCAGCCGCTGAGGGTCGCCGGAGATAGGGTCGGTATACAGCTCCTGCCCGCTGTGGTAGTTCAGCTGGATGCCGTCCTGGCGGAACAGCTCGCGATAGGTATAGATGGCGTCCTCCAGCTCCGCCTGCAGGTCCATTTCCTCCACCTGGAGGGTAAAGCGGCCGTCCTGCATTTTGGAAAATTCCAGCAGCTCCTCCACCATGCCCGTCAGGCGGCGGGCCTCCTTGACGATGATGCGCAGGCCCCGGCGCAGCTGGCGTGGGTCGCCGGTCTCATCCCCCAGCAGGGTCTCGCCCCAGCCGCTGATGGCCGTCAGGGGGGTGCGCAGCTCGTGGGACACGGAGGAGATGAATTCCGTCTGCATTTTCTCGCTCTGGCTGATTTTCAGGGACATGTTGTTGATGTTGTCCACCAGCTGCCCCAGCTCGTCGGTATACTTGTTGGCGATCTGGATGCCGTAGCTGCCGGAGGAGATGCGCTTGGCGGCCTCGGACACCTCCGCCACCGGCTGCACCACGTTGTTGATGAAGATCAGGTTGGACACGAAGATCAGGAAGATCACCGCCGCGATGACGGCGGCCATCACCAGCACCGTCAGCCACAGCTGCTGATCCAGCAGCCGGGTAGAGGTGACGAACCGCATCACGGCCACCACCGTTCCGTTGTAGAACACCGGGCTGGACACCGCCAGGATGCTCTCGCCGGTCAGGGGGTCCCGGCCGGAGAAGGAGGCGGTCTTGCCGGTTTCCACGGCCCGGCCCACCTCCGGGGTGGCGGGGGTGCTGCCGACCACGGCGTCCCGGGAGGACAGCTCCACCTGGCGCTTGCCGTTGATGAATTGCAGCTCCACGTTCTTGGCCAGGCTGTCGTTCATGCTGTAATCCGTGACGTATTGGGCGGCCCGGCGGTAATACTCGCTGTAGCTGCCCATGCTGTAGGCGCTGAAATAGTCGGAGCCGGACTTGGCCTTGGCCTCCAGAGAGGACCTGGCCCGGGCGTCCAGGCTGGAGCTGATGGTGGCGGCGGAGAGCACGCCCACCAGCACCAGAATGACGATAATGGGTCCCACGCTGCTGGCCAGCCAGCGGCGGCGCAGACCCCGCAGCTTCAGCCGCTTCCCCTGTCCCCGGGTGAACAGCCGCAGCTTGTTATCCGTGTTGGTATCCATGGCTTAAAAGCCCCACTTGTATCCGTAGCCCCACACGGTGTTGATATAGGTGGGGCTGGTGGGGCTGTCCTCGATTTTCAGCCGCAGACGCCGGACGTTGACGTCCACGATCTTCAGCTCGCCGAAATAGTCCCGGCCCCACACCAGGTCCAGGATCTCCTCCCGGGACAGGGCCTTGCCGGGATTTTCCATGAACATCCGCATGATGGAATACTCCACCTGGGTCAGCTTGATGCGCTGGCCGTTTTTCTCCAGGGTGCGGTTGCGGGTGTTCAGCAGGAAGGGTGGCTGGCTGATGGTGCCCGGCGGCAGTTCCTGGGTGCCGCCGCTGCTGCGGCGGATCAGGGCGTCCACCCGGGCAGTAAGCTCCACCGGGGAGAAGGGCTTGGTCACATAGTCGTCGGCCCCGTTCATCAGGCCCGTGACCTTATCCATCTCCTGGGACCGGGCCGTCAGCATGATGATGCCGATGCGGGGGTTGGTGGCCCGGATGCGGCGGCACACCTCGAACCCGTCGATGCCCGGCAGCATCACGTCCAGCAGGGCCACCAGCGTGTCCGGATTCTCGTGGAGCTTGTCCAGGGCCTCCTCGCCGGTTTCGGCCTCCACCACCTCGTATCCTGCCCGGCGCAGGTTGATCACAATAAAGCTGCGGATGCTGGATTCATCCTCCAGAACCATTACCTTTCTCATGGATTCGACGTTCCTTTCCTCGGATTTTCATGCAGCCCACTCGGCCATCACCAGGTTGAAGCCCAGGCGCAGGCTCTCCTCGTCCAGGCCGCAGTAGTTGGCCCCGGCCAGCAGCTCCCCGGCGTAGGTGACGCCGTTCTGGCGCTTGAGGGCCATGCGGCTGCCCATCATGGCCCGCTTTTCCCGGTTGTCGCCGGTAAGGGCGTACAGGGCCGCCACCGGCTGTCCGTTGGACAGCAGTACCACCTGGCTCTCGTACGCGCCGTTTTCGGCGGTGGTGAAGGTGGCCTCCCCCTGCCAGGTATCCGGCAGGCGGAAATACCACCCGGCGGACAGATCGTGATAGGTCACGCAGTGGACATCCGGGCTTTCGTCGCCGCAGTAGCTGATCCAGCGGACCAGCCCCCGCACCGCCGCGGCGGTGTTGGCGGCAGCGCCGCTTCCCGCGTCGGCGGCGGCAGTCTCCGGCGCGGGGATCTCCACGCTGCCGTCGCCGTCGATGTCCTGGGGCTTGAGCTGCATATAGGGGTACACGGCGGCGGTGAGGCCGGTGGTCCGGTCCTGGGCGAT